>Ga0115547_1001816_pt1 | contig 12306 bp, 16 predicted proteins | sample COGITO_mtgs_1004_3_FD_87185 | JGI IMG/M metagenome (GOLD analysis project Ga0115547, IMG submission 87185) | Pelagic marine microbial communities from North Sea - COGITO_mtgs_100420 | ecosystem: Environmental > Aquatic > Marine > Epipelagic | place: Germany:Helgoland, sampling site Kabeltonne...
GAATATGCAACCTTCATGTGACAATTGTCACACAGCATTATGATGTCGGCCGAATATGCAGTCTTCATGTGACAATTGTCACACAGCATTATGATGTTGAACGAATTTGCTTTCTTCATGTGACAATTGTCACACAGCATTGTGATGTTGGACGAATTGTTCTTATGATAAAAATATAGTTTGAATGCTATTTGTTATTATTTCGGTGTTGCATAAAAAAAGACTATTGTGATCTATCGATATATTCATTCCATACACAATGGTATCATCAAAAAACAAGGATAGATATTTACAAAAAAAGGCTTTTACTGGAGGGTGTCGGTGGTGTGATGGCGAGATAAGCCCCCCACGAAGAACATTCTGTTCAAAAGAATGCGTACACGAATACCGTCTACGTACCTCAACGAATTATTTACGGGAGAATGTCTATCGACGTGATGCTGGTGTATGTGCTTTGTGTGGTGTGGATACGAAGACTGTTGCTCAGAAAATCATAGCAACCAATTGTCCATGTGGGTATGTGAAGACACATTATAAGAGAAAAAAGGTACTTAGTATTGATCATGTTGAGGGGTGTCGGAAGTTACGGGAGGAGCATAAACTTGGGCTTAAGCGGAAGGTATGGCGGAGGAAGAATGGAGGAGGGTTGTGGGATGCGGATCACATAGTTCGTGTTGAGCATGGTGGGGGTGTATGTGGATTAGACAATTTACGAACTCTGTGTCTTAGCTGCCATAAAGCGGTTACGTTTTAGATACCATATTATGTTGTGGAAGTTAATTGTTTTTGTTTCATCAAATCCGTATGGATATTAGAAAGTTTATGCACTACATAACCAATTTGTCCAGCCCAATACGCATCTCTTTGTATAAATTGGTGTGTTTGATAGGTAAGGTTATCTTCCTGTGTATTGTCTTCATCCTTGCGAGGATTCATGAAATGTGTAAACTGATTGATGTAGTTTAAAATTTCAGAATCAATGCGTAGATTATGTTCGTAGATACAACAACACATCGTATCAAGGGTTTTGTTCATGTTATTCTTGTGAACCATTTTGGTTTGGTGGTAGATATCAGCCGCGCAATCCCCAATATTCTTCGATTCCTTGATAAGAATACATCTTAACATTTTTTTGGTGTCGTCCAAAGTTCTGTAGGCATAAGCGCGAAGAAATGCCAACATTCCATCCCTACTTCTACGATCCATTCGTTTGGCCAAACCCCAATCGATTATTTGGATCTTATTTAAGTTTTCAACCAGAATATTTCCATGATGAAGATCCAGGTGGTTAAACTTATCCTTAAACGTCATTTTCAAATACGCAGCGTATACTAAGCTGCGTATCCTTTGCGAATCCTCTTGGGTACAATCCTTTAGATATTCGGACAACAAAATACCTCTCATTCTTTCCATGACTATGTAGGAAGATGTTCGGAGAATAGGACGACATATCGAAACGTGTGGGCAATGTTTGAAATTCTTCGACGCTTTACATAGATTGTCGTATTCTTGTATCATATCGGTCTGTATCTCGATCATGCTAAAGATCTTGTCAAAATCAAATACCTGTACCTTTCTATACATCATACCAAAGAACCAAACAAAGCCTCGGAGAAGTTTGATATCATTCTGGATCTCATCAACTACATTTGGGTGAAGTATTTTCAAAACATAAACCTCAACATCTCCACGAATTCTACATAAATGAACTTGTCCAATAGACCCCGATGCAACAACCATCGGATCAACGATCAAACTTTCGTCCTTAATCATGCGACATACGTCTTCGTATCTTGATGTTTTGGAAAAACTTAAAAATGGCTCCAAGTAAACAAGAGCACATGGTTTCATAATATCCGTACGACTATATAGATGTTGTCCTACCTTTACCCCAACCACGCCCATGTTTCGTAGAAGTGTTGCCAATACCATCCCACCCAACTTAGTCCCGTAGAGACGACGATAGAAAAATATATTTGCCACAAAGAAGGAAAACCAACCCAAAATTTTTTTTAAATACACGAACATAATACTTACAATTAAATTTATTTTAATAAATAATAGTATGAAGCTCAAGGTCGCATCTTTTAATGTGGCATTATGTCCATCGCTACGAAACTCTTTTGATCAACACAAACAAAATATCATCAACTTCATTACCACCAAACTCCAGGATTGCGATCTTGTCCTTCTCCAAGAGGCATCGGGATCATGGACTTCTCCTTGTATCAACTCAGCAACATCCTCATCATCTTGGTGTTCGATGCTTAGTGTTATGGTAGGAACTATTATCCCCACGACGTACTCTAATTTGAGACAAGATATCATCGATTCAACCAACTCCGTCTTCCCCTATTCATTCGCTTCATCTCAACTCAAACGTTATGCTTGCTTGTGTCCACTTAATGTTTATGATACTGGGTTGTTGATTCTTAGTAAGCACGAACTGACGGATTGTTATGAAGAAGTTTTTGATCGGAATATTGATTTAGGAATGAAGGGTATGTTGCATTGTAAGATAGAAAATGTCCACATCATGAATACGCACCTAATTCCTGATAGCTATGGCACTAATTTAGCAAATCGTCTTAGGAAAGACCAACTTAAGGATTTAAAATCAGCAATATGTCATATGGATGAAGTTATAATCGGTGGTGATTTCAATATTTGTTCGACGACCGATGTACCGCAATACAAGGCAATGTTGACCTATCTAGAACTTCAGGATACGGCCTGTAGTGATGGTAAGAGATCTCCTACATATATTGGAGATATCGATACTGTTGAGGATGATCAGCGAATTGACTATATCTTAAGTAGGTCGCTTGAATCCCGGAACAATACAGTATACATAACGGATGTTTCTGATCATCGGCCAATTTCTGTTGAATTGTATTTTTAATTTTTTTAAATATGTAGTAAAATGCAACGTACGGATAAGTACAAAATATCATCCGTCTTAATAGGGAAGGGTAGTTTCTCGAAGGTTTATAAAGGTTATGGTGGGGGGTGTTCGATTGTTGCGGTAAAGGTGTATGATAAACCAATGAATGAGCTGTTCGAAAAAGAAGTTAAAATCATGCGTACGTTGCATCATCCGAATATCATCAACATTTTGGGAGTTGGTGAAAAAAATACGAAAGCCATTATCGTGATGAAATACTACCCACGGGGGGAGTTGAGGGATGTGATGAGGAAGAACCAATCTTTTATTACCAAATGTTTCATCAATCGGTTTATCTATCAATCAACCTCTGCTCTATACTATTTAAAGCAGTTAGGTATCGTTCATCGTGATATCAAACCATCTAATTTCTTGATAGACGATGACCTGAATTTTGTCTTGTGTGACTTTGGTTTATCAACATTTACCTACAACCAAACCCATGTCACGACTATATGTGGAAGTCCCATCTACATGGCCCCAGAGCTAATTCTAAGCAAACCGTATGATTACGCCGTCGATATTTGGTCGTTAGGAGTAGTGCTCTACGAACTCATCCACAATCAATACCCCTTCCCAACCAATAGTATTGCTGATTTAAAAGCCTTTCATATCAAGAATCGTGGTGACAATATTCGTTGCGATGATAGTCATTTTGAGTTTCTGCTCAACTCGATGCTCGATCCGAATCCCAAAACACGCATCCAACCAGGTCAAATTCTAATCTACTGTAGTAAATATGATCTACATCACCTTAAGTTAATGGAACCAAACAATAGCTTGCCCACGACCCCCAAACCCACGACCCTTACGTACAACAATCAAGTGATCACAATACAGGATGATTATTTTTCACACACAAACTCAAGTCCCGTCGACCCTCTTGATGACGATGACGGGTTCGTCGTTATCCAACAACAGAACTACTCCTTGCCCACTACAATGTATTACCGCCCACCACCACCACCACCTACCAACCAGATCACACACAACTCATTACTCCAAACGATCTTCACAACAAAATAGAAAAACACAAAACCTCCTTAGGATCTACTCGTCGAATCATACTCTATATGGAACATAAGATATCGTTATACAAGCAACAAATCATTGCCTTAGAAAAAGAAAATCAGACTTTGCGGGAGCAATTGACTAAGATTCAACAATATGCCGAATACTTTAAGAAAGAAACCAATGCTTTTGTCGAAGATCCCGATCCATCGAATCGTAGATTTAAGGGTCGTTTGTTTCGAAAGTACATCGAGGATCTACACGAACCAAGAAACCTGTTCCAACAGTTATTGCGTAATTTCTACCAATACGTTGTACAACATTTAGAATTGGAAAAATTACAAAAAACCTTACAGAACCACGTAGCCTAAGCACGTAGCCTCGGGTTGATTGGACCTAACTTGAACGCAGTTTCTCATTAATCAAATCTTCCAAATCATCGTAGGTGCCATGCTCATTTTCGTCAGCATAACCAGGAATGCGTACAAAGTATGGATGAGTACCATAATGAGGTTTTTGGACAACCTTCTTAACATAAACCAACTTAACATGGAAGGTGAGATCTTGGATCGTCTTTCGTGAGTTTGGACTTGATCTTGAGCTTGATGTTGAGCTATTCTCAAAAAGGTTATTCAAGATATCATCAACATCATCAACATCATCACCATCGTACCCGATGATCTTCATAATCTTTACAGATTTATGCAATGCTTCCTTATCTTTTTTTTCATTATCGTTCAAAGATTCTAAACAATCCTTCACCGTACTTTCGATTAATTTCTTGAATTCTTTGACAGACTTCTCACCATTTTCTAAAGCCCTATCAACCCTGATATTCTTAAACGTGTGTTCGTGTTTCTTTTCTTTATTATCTCGATAATAGTGATACACTGTGTAGGGATTTGGTAGGACGTAGGGCATGTTTGGGATTCGAATGAATAGGTTTCCTCCCTTAACAACTCCTTGAGCGTCTGGTTCCAAAACCTCAGGGGGGAATTGTTCGATGTGAATTCGACCACCACCTTTACGGTAACTTAATGTGGTCGTTACCATGGATTTGTTCGTATGAGGGTCTACGTGCATTAAGCGATAGACCCCGGGTCCGTTTTGTTGGATCAAATCTTTGGTAGCTGTCTTTGCGTCTACTGCTTCGATCTCGATCATATCTGGAGCCTTAGTGGTTAGGGGCGATGATGTTGTGATTGACATTACTTAATATAGAACACTAAAATATTTTATTTTATATTATATTATCAATGAAGAAAGCTAAATGTATATTGGTCGGAGACATAGCGGCTGGTAAATCCACTCTCTTGAATACATACATTCATCGTACTTTCCCCGATTACTTAGGTTCAACTGTTGGAGCAGAATTTTCGTCCAAGGTCGTGGGTGATCTTGAGATTCAATTTTGGGATACCGCAGGGCAGGAAAGATTTCGATGTATGATGCCTTTGTATTATAGGAATGCAAATTTGATTTTGTTGATCGTCGACATGTCGTCGGTTGACTCGATCAAACATACGAAGACTTGGTATAATCAAATTCGTCAACACACGGATGCACGGATTGTTTTGGTTGGTACGAAGATGGACATTGTTCACGATATGCAGACGCAAAACATGGAACTGATCAAAAGTACCGCAAGTGAACTATTCTTTCTTGAGAAAGAAGAAGGAACTTTGGTTTACGTTTCCTCCAAGGATCAACAATCTCTTGATGTGTTGTTTGATGATTACGTGGTTCCAATTTTAAACCAAATTGGAACCAAACGTACAAGTAAGGCAGTTGATGTTAAACAAAATACGATACATAGGAGTAGACGATCGTTGTTTTCGTTTTGTTTTTAATGTAGTTGTATATGTACTTATCTTACTATCGATTTTTAGGATTCATAGTCTTTATACCAACATTGGTTTACAGTATTATGGATTTTAATAGTGTTGGGTGTCTGGGGTATTGGTTTATATATGCAACCAATTGGACACAATGTATCGTATCTACATACATTGTGTTGAGTATCTTGAATCTTTGTACTGAGGGTTGGTATGTGGCATGGACAAGAAGATGTTGTTGGGTCTTCCAAGATTGTGCCTTAGTCGCATCAACTATCGTCACCATCTTAACATGGTATGGATGTTTGTATTTAGGTTATTCAACCGATTTCTGTCACGTGGATCAGAAACCATACACTCTGGTTGTCCATGGATTCAACTGTATTTACATGATTATTGATTATACTGTTGTGAAACGAGAGTTTGCACCAAACGACATTATCTACCCTTTCATAATGTCGTTTGTGTATTTTGTATGGACCTATGTACATCATTATTTACAAATTGGTATTTGTGTGTCCCCGCATTCAAATGCACCGATATATAGCTCGATACGGTGGGATGATGATGTAGATGATAAGTATAATGTTGGTGAGTTTGCTGTCTTAATGGTTCCTGTTATGCTCATATACTATGTATTCACATTTATACTACGTAGAACGAATCAAACCTACAATGATATGTTCTATCTGTCATGAAACCATCAACACTATGACCGGTTCTATTTTTTTTTAACTAAATGTTATTATGATTAACGATTTTTTATCATTTATCAACGACAAGGATATCACAAAAATGATCACCAGTTTGATACTGGCAAGGGAAGCAAAATACCTTACAAACTCATTAATCGATGATATCATCATGCCAATGATTAACTACGATTGGGATAATGATGGAACAAGTGACATCAAGACACTACAATCCCTCCGTCTAAAGATAGGTGTTGTTGAATTTGGGGTCGGTAATTTGATCATCACCGTTATTAAGTCAACTGTAATTCTATATATTGTTTACTTAGCGTTTAAATTCCTAGATCGCACTGAAAAATAAAATGTATCGTATTATTATGAGGTATTTGGTGACATTCTTGATAGCCGTATTCACAACCGTTATGATTATAGGGTTCTACATGGAAGATAGTTCGTTTTTATGTTCTGATAATGAGGAAGATGAAGATGAAGATGATACGAACGATGCGACTTCGAATGAAATAAATCCCACCAATGATACTGAGGACGAGATCGATGCTATTCAAAATATTGAATACTCTGATACAATTAGTAAATACTATTTTTGGAGTAACGGGGGGTTTAATAAAAATTGTTTCATAGAATTTGACCGATCCAAAATATCGGGGAACGATGGTTGTAATACCTTCTTTGGGGATACTGAGTATCATGGTGATAACATCATCGAGGTTGGACCGATTAGTCAAACGAAGAAGTTGTGTATAGTGCCTTCTAAATTGGATGTTAACAGATTGAGTAAAAATAGGTTTACACTAACGAAGACACAAAACCAGATTGTGATGACGAAACAAGATAATAAGGATGTGATTTTGATTTTTGTGAAACCTGTTTTAGTAACTGTATTAAAAAAAGATGATAGTTATGTATTTAATTATGATGATCGGATTTATAACATAGGATGTGGTGAATCGAATAACATTGAGCACAATACGTTGCAACAAATAGTATTCTATTCTAGCGATCCCATACAAACTATTGATGGTTGTATGGTTGATTTGATGATCGTTTAGATATTGTGTAAAAAACTGAATAATCACTTTCGATCACTTCGTTACCTTAAACCTTAAAACAATCATGAATAATACGAATAAGCTAGAAAATATCAGAAATCAATTGCGTGTTATTCAAAGTACCCAATTCAATAAAAACAAAGTCTATCGAAAAACACGATTCTTATCTTTCATAAACAAACAGAACGACATACTTACCAATCCTGATTATTTGTCACTGGTATCAAATTTTGAAACCATCCTAGCATCATACGATGGTGATGAGCTAACGCATTCGCAAATAAACATCGCGATCAATAAATTGTGTGATGATATCGAGGGTAAGGGTGAATAAAAAAAAAATATATTAATAATTTTCTTTGTATTTATATCCAGGTTTAATGGATGATCGTATAACAAAACTTACATCATCCGATGATATATTTTCTGATAGAGAGAACTGGTTTAATATTAGGCAATGGTTGAGTGACCGTTTTAATAATACGACCAACATTTCTTTGGCATACCTAAATGGAAGTCACGGGATCGGTAAGTCTTCCCGAGTCGAGGTTATGGCGAATGAAATAGGATTTAATATAGAGTATTTGAGTGTAAATCGTATTAATGCGGAGACTGATTTTGATTTATTTTTACAAAAGCTAACCAACTCACGCGATCTATTGGACATATTTCAAGTCAATAAAACAAAAAAAAAATTGTTTGTTATTGATGGTACGGAATGTGCCTCTACGTACCCAAAGGTTAATAAAATCATGAACCATTTCCTCAAACTTGTCGAAACCAAAACATTAAAATCTAACTTCACAGTTGTGTTTGTTGGATACTTGATGATTGTTAAAATTGGAAAGAAGCTTCAAAATTTGGCAACTAAATTCATATTAAATCAACCAACGGTAGAAGAAAGTGCTGAGCATGTTAGGAAATGTTTAACAACTGCAAATTACAAAATTTCTAATGCTGGATGCGAGATTATATCAAAGTTTGCGGGGAATGATATTTGCCAGATTCATCACAATCTTCATCAACTAGTAGCATTCGCGCCAAAAAATACCTCATACATAAAAATTGATTTGATTAATGATTTTTTTAAAAACAGTATGCAAAAATCTAACACTCTATATCTGTATGAATCTACACAAATGGTTTTTAACAAGCAAATAACATTAGAAGACAAGCTACTATTGTTACAAGAGATGAACAACGAGTTTATCTTCCCCTTGATGATATACGATAATTTAGAAAAGGTTATGGACAAAAAGAGTAAGCGATTTATGAATCGTCATAAAGAGATTATGGAATCTTTGTGTTTCTATGATCAATTTTCAACCAAATGTTTAAATAATGATGACGAAATAAGCAAATCTCTTCAATGGGCACAACTAATACTTGTCATTAATATCCACATTTCGCCGAACAATTCTCTCCCAAGTGTCGATAAATTTGTTTTTACCAAGGTTATAAACAAAAAAGCACTCCGGACCGTAACCATAAACAAACAGATTAATGCTTCCTTTAATTTCAAAATTTACAATATTGAAATGATTGCTATGATATGCAGGGTAATCTTTACTCTCATAATGAACAACAGTATTGAAGGTAATGAAGATTTGTTTAAGAATAAAGCAATTGATGTAGCAAACATTCTTCGATGTGATAAAATGTTAGACGCAAAAAAACCACAATTTATCAAACAGCTTAAGAAATACAACAAATGTATTTTATTTAATTAGCGTTCATAAAGACACTTAAGTTGTTTGAAGATGTATTGATTCCAAAACTTCTTGAGAAGATGTAGATAATAGTAATCGTGAAAATTAGCATAATCAAATCACTGATTACATCCTCCTTATTAATGATCAAGTCTTCGTCATGGTGTAGGGTATATCGTACGATAGGTTTCACAATATCATTGGTTAAATTTTTTGCAAACTCAATTGAGGATTGAGCCATAATAATACCAAGAGCAAGTCCAACAACATTATTTTCGGTTACAAATTTAGAAAAGTCGCTTGATACGTTTGATGAGGAAGAGTTCATATTGTGTATATGTAATACTGTACACTAAAAAAAAAAGGAAACGCATCATCATACTACACAAACGCATCCACCGTTTTTCAAACCACACATCTTGATGAGAACCATCTTCTTTTTCATTAATTCAAGATCATATCTAGATGATAATATTTTCTTGAGATTCAGATAATAGCAATATATTTTTGGGTATAGATATTCTGCTAATTCGTTACACCTATCTTCATCACTCACTAAGGTATCGAGTATAGTTTTTTTTATATCATTTATATTTGACAAATCTATTTCAAAAATCATACATAATGTGTTGTTATGGGATATGTAATCATAAAAAGTGTCGCATTTATTACTCAATACAGTCTTTGCAAAAATTTCACAAAATTCTTCTGATGTAGGAAAAAATCGAATGACTACTGGATTACCTGTGGATACTCGTGCGGCTACCCACAAATCATGATTGTTGATACTTTTTATTAGAATGTATTCATTATGAATTGAATCAAACTTCTTGTATTCCTTTAAATTCCTTAAATTGGTCTTTCCCTTGAAATATAAATGGGAAGTATATAATACAGATTTCATTAGTTATACAAAAGATTATATAAATCTCACTAATCTTACGAGTTATTCGCTGTCATTAAGAATATGCTTGCATATTTTCTTAAAATTGGTTTTAAAATCCGTGTAACCATGTTTCTTAAGTACTCTACCTACCAATTGTTTTGCTTGAACATAACTCAACCCCTTTTTTTTAACAGCATATTCCTCAATTGCTCTTAAAAAACTTTGGTTTGATTTGGTCTTGCGCTGAGTTGGCTTGCGCTTTGGTGTTGCGTTGCTCTGAGTTGCCTTGCGCTTTGGTGTTGCGTTGCTCTGAGTTGCCTTGCGCTTTGGTGTAGTTGGCTTGCGCTTTGGTGTTGTTGCCTTGCGCTGAGTTGCCTTGCGCTTTGGTGTTGTTGCCTTGCGCTGAGTTGGCTTGCGCTTTGGTGTTGTTGCCTTGCGCTTTGGTGTTGTTGCCTTGCGCTGAGTTGCCTTGCGCTTTGGTGTTGTTGCCTTGCGCTGAGTTGCCTTGCGCTTTGGTGTTGTTGCCTTGCGCTTTGGTGTTGTTGCCTTGCGCTTTGGTGTTGTTGCCTTGCGCTGAGTTGGCTTGCGCTTTGGTGTTGTTGGCTTGCGTTGATATTGTTTTAATGTGTTAACATCGATAGTATCAAGTATTATTGATCCACCATATGTACGAAGAAATCTGTTATTCATTATTTATTATATAAAAAAAAAACGAACGATCACTTAATCATTTCCAGTAATAGATTTTCTTCTTTTCGAGAGCTTATCCTTTAGTTCGGACATGATGCTATTATGTTTATTAGATTCGGGTTTATCCAATACCCTTAAAGCTTTCTTGATAAAGAAACTAAGCTCGAATGTTTCATATTTCGTTGAGTTGTAGATCCATCCGCTTTCGATAGATTTATGTGCAACGCGGATACATGTAGATTGGTCGTTATTTGCTTGATCTAATACAAATGAATTTTCATTTGAGTCTAATGACTCACAGTATTCGGTTACACAAGATTCCAAATCATTCTTAGCATCACTGAGTGCTTGATGGACCGAAAGAATGCGTACTGTTCCACCATTTGAATGTACGGAGTAAACAACAAACATTTTATAGTATGTTAAAAAAAATAACTTAGTAATAATTGTATTTATTCATACCATTAAATAATGTTGAAACTTAAATTTCGGGTTATGGTTACGGAGTTAGTAGGGGATGTTTTTATAGCAGGTAGTTTTAATGGCTCTCAAACCCAGGAAACGAATGAAATGGAAGACTGGGTTCCGTATACGATGACAAAGGACACTGAAATAGATAATGTGTATACTATCGAAATTTTAGTAATGTCAGATCGAAGTGATGCGTTGGAGTACAAATTTATTAATGGTTACATATGGGAGGATTTTGAAATGAACCGGGGTGTAAAGACATATAAACCAACCGTACAACCTATACAAGAGTTTAATCAATACGATAGTGAATATGTCGCGGTTACGTTTAATGCAAGAATATCAGGTGGAGTAGACTCGTATAGTAAATGCTATTTGGTAGGCACAATGAATGGTTGGAATCTTGATGCTATTAAAGAAATGAATCTATCCCCAACCTTACCAGATTGTTTCACTATCACATTACCTTTACGAAAATGCAAAACGTATAGTTATAAATTTTTAACAGATTCAACCTGGTCGAGTGCAGAATTAAGACAAGATAGAAACATATTTGTCCCGGATCATGATATGTACAACATGATTGAGGAATTTGATAGTGATTTGATTATTGATAAGATATTAATGGATAAAACAGTATTTTTGGAGAACATGTTTGAAAAAATTAATACATCATCCAATAATATTCAACAAACAGATTATTATCTTCACGATCAAATCCGTGAACTGAATGATAGTTTGGTCAGGGTTGAGAACGAATTAAAGATAATTTCTCAACACATTCTACACAGTCCATCACCACACACAAAGTATGATTCCGAATCCGAAATAAATCAAACACCTGACAGCAAGTCGATAGACAGCAAGAGTGAGTCGTTGGACAGCAAGAGTGAGTCGTTGGACAGCAAGAGTGAGTCGATAGACAGCAAGAGTGAGTCGATAGACAGCAAGAGTGAGTCGATAGACAGCAAGAGTGAGTCGTTGGACAGCAAGAGTGA
>Ga0115547_1001825_pt1 | contig 12265 bp, 15 predicted proteins | sample COGITO_mtgs_1004_3_FD_87185 | JGI IMG/M metagenome (GOLD analysis project Ga0115547, IMG submission 87185) | Pelagic marine microbial communities from North Sea - COGITO_mtgs_100420 | ecosystem: Environmental > Aquatic > Marine > Epipelagic | place: Germany:Helgoland, sampling site Kabeltonne...
ACAACCTGTGCCACAGCATCCTGCTTAAACTCGTCCGTAAACCGAATTCCCTTACTCATATCCGTCTCTCCTTGGTTCCAAAATTACCAAGCAAACCGTCTACAAATCTAGGGGCACCTCAGAACGACCATCTGTGATCAATTCATCAAGTTTCGTTTCTATGCTATTGGCATGTGCACCAGTGGGACCAATCATCATGACACTAATGATGCTGGCTATTATCAACTTGAAATCACGCATTAACAGTTCAACTCTCGACGTTTAATTAAGATATCAGCTGAGCCTACAAGCTACTGATAACCTTGCAACCCTTCGATTGTATCATTTTGATTTAGTACGAATTCAAAGCTCAGCTTTATTACTCACAAACAGAGCTTCATGATTTCAAAATACCTAATTTCTGGCAGGGGCTATGCATATTAACGGGTGGCACCCTTGTGGCCCATGCGGGTAGTCTCGATCTCTCATCACACAGCACATGAGCATTTCAAAGATATCTGCTGAACGCTTGTAAGCAAACCTCTCAGCAAGCTGGGGCTTCTCGTTAAAAGGTTGGAGCAAATATGCTTCTAAGTATTGTCCTTAGGGACGGACACTTATGCGAGACAAGGCTATTGCAACGATATGCACAGTCCAGAACACGATGTGCCTACAATTCTTCCTGAAGCAATTTCAACGTTAAAAGTGTTTACTCTTATAGTTCCACCACCATAAGGACTGGTGATCGCATAACTTAAAAACCTTATTCCACCTGCTTCAGCAGTTCTGTCTGGGACACCCAACTGAGAGAACAAATTACGTTCATCACTGTTGATCCAGCCATCTAAAACCTCTTTTTGAGGGCTACATGCCACTAGCAAAGAAAATGCCAATAAAGTTACTGTTAGCTTAATCCGCACCAGATCGCTCCTAATGTCCTATTGTTTTTTCACTTTATTATGCTCTATGAAGTTCGAATTCTAGCTTTGTTATCCTTTTAATAAACAAAGCCTATTAACCATATTCAACACAGTCTTCGATAATCATTTTCTGCCACGTGCAGAAGGTACAATCATAGCGGTTAATTACCAACCAATTACCCGTTTAACATAAAAAGATTGTGCTGAATTAAATGAAACATGTACCATTCGATACGCTGTAACGAAGGATGAAATGATGAACAAAACCTGCTCTGCAGTTATCACCGTAGTAGCATTAACCCTTGGCTTACTCCCCAAACAGTCTGTTGCTGATGAATACGGTAAGTTTGAGGTAGTTGGTGTTGAAGACGGTGATATGCTTAAATTACGTGCGGGGCCTGGTATAGGTTACAAAGTAATCATCGGCCTCCCAAACGGAGCAGCACTGAAGGTCTACAGCTGTCAGCAAACCGGTGGTACGGCCTGGTGCAGCGTTTCATTGCAAAAAGCACGTAGCCTCAAGGGGCATGTTTCAAGAGCATACTTGCAGAGGAAGTGAACTGTTCATCTATATTTATGAGCTGACTGCATGGGGCTGTTGCAATAATTCTATTTAGTCCGAGAGTGAAATATCTAATTTCTGGCAGAGGCTATATATGTATACGGGTGGCACCCCGGTGGCCCCTGTAGGGGTACACAACCCACCGTTCCGTGATCAGCATTACTCCGAAAGAAGAGTGACAGGCCTTCAATAACATTCGTATACAGTACCTGGGAGACCGATGGTAAATTTGGAACAGCTATCTAAAAAGAAGGTTGCGCAGTTTGATCTGCCTGCTGAACGTCAACGACCAATTGCTGGTCATACGCAAAGGCCTGCGCGATTTCAGCCAGCGCAGAGATTGCAATCAGGTCGGCATTTCGCAGCGAAGGTACAAGGCCAATTGGCCCCTTAATGCGCTGCTGGTCCCGATCCGATATACCCATGTCAGCTAACTGGGCAAGCCGAGCGGCGTGGGTTCTCTCACTGCCTAACGCCCCAACAAATCCGGCCGTGGTCGCCAGCGCGGCGATAAGGAACGCAGGTTCCCAATTGTGATCGTGAAACAGAGTTAGGAAACCACTGGCCTTGTCCAGATCTAGTGTGGTGATGTTTCGCTGAGACGTCACATGCGTTGGGGCGTCTTGACAATAAGCCCTGATTGCAGCGAGGTCATGAATGTCGGGGGAAAAGCCAGTCACATCAAATCCGATGGCATGAGCAACTTTGGCGGTAGCCCGAAAAACAGCGCCCCGCCCAGCAAGAGTCAGGGCCACCTTTGGCTGATAGGAAATCGTGATCGGGGCGAAAGCAACGTCAGTTGCTTTGGGATGGAACGTCAGGGATGCGGGCTCGCGTGCCAACAAGGCAGTATAGGCCGCCACAAGCGCTACTTTGTCGGGTGCAGGGTCTATCCACACCGACAATGCCCCACCACAAGGCAAAGTCAAATCAAAGAAGGGTGACCCATCTCCGTAACGCAACAAACGGGCTGATCCCGACTGTAAACATTCCAATGCCTGAAGCAGGATATCCTGATCAATGCAGCCGTTGGACATATAGCCCGTCATCTCGCCCGTATCATTGACGACGGCCAGCGATCCCAGATTCCGAGCGCTGCCGCCCTTGATATCCACCGACGTAACCAACACAAAACGCTGCCTTGTTTGCACATAGGTCGCAACCTGCGCCAAAACGTCGACCGCGTGGTCTTGATATGTGATGGGGTTAACCAACTGTTTCTTCATCCAGCACTTCGGCAAATTTCTTAAAGAACTTGGCCGCGAGTTTTTTCGCCGTACTTTGGATAAGGCGGCTGCCCAGCTGTGCCAACTTACCACCGATTTGCGCCTTGGCGTCATAGCTCAGAATTGTTGTGTCACCGTCCGCAACTAGTGTGACATCTGCTCCGCCTTTGGCATGTCCCGCAGAACCGCCGTTGCCCTGTCCCGTTAACGAAAACGCGTCTGGTGCACCACTTTTGTCGAGCTGAACGTCTCCGCTAAAGCGCGCCTTCACTGGGCCGACTTTCAGCACGATCTTTGCCTCAAGTTCAGTGTCCGAATGTTGGATCAGTTCCTCACACCCAGGGATGCATTCGCGGAGGATCTCGGGGTCGTTCAATGCTTCATAAACGCGGGCCATAGGCGCATTGATGATGATTTCGTCTTTAAGTTCCATAGATTATTTTCCTAACAGCAGGGGAATTTAATGGACGCAAGCGTTTCAGCTTGCACAGGGGTGAGAGCCCATTTCTGGCGGAAGGCCCTAAGATAGGTGCGTAGTTTTTTCATGTCAGATCCTTTTGCGGTATCATTTGCTCGAAGGCCTCAAACGAGGCGGGCGTGTCGATGTCAGTGAAGAAGCCGGCTTGTCTCATTGGGATATGCTGGGTCAGTTCAGGATGCGCCCGCGTGAATTTCCCACAGCCGGGGTTGGCCTCATCTGCCAACAATCGAGCACGCATGGCCGCGGGCACAACGATGGGATTGCCACGTGTGGTGTTCTGGTGAGGAATTGAGATTTTCTGAACGTCCCCCGCCAAATGTGCAGCAATCAAAGCACGAAGATCGTCTGTTGTCAGCTGTGGTTGGTCCCCGAGCCCGATCAGATATTGCTGCGAGCCGCGTGCCTTAAGAAGCCCAGCGCGGACTGAAAACGGTTGCCCCGCGTCGAAATCTGCGTTGTGAACAAACTGGATAGGTAAGCCGTCAAGGGCGGCTTCGATTCTATCGGATTCAAATCCTGTAACGACGCATACCTGACCGTTCAAGGCTGCAATATAGGTTTCAACGACGTGCTGGATCATCGGTTTGCCATGGATCGGCAACAGCAATTTGTTGCGATCTTCCATGCGCCGCGACAGACCTGCAGCCAAAATGATCGCTCCAAAACTATCCATTTTGGGCGACTTTTACGAAAAGACCACGTTTGACCTGTGTCAGTTCCGCAAGAATAGACAGCGCAATTTCGGTAGGTGTGACAGCGCCAATATTCAGTCCAGCGGGTGCGCGGACAGCTGCGATTAGTGATTGATCGATACCTGCCGCGATCATCTTTTTGGACAGGCTCGCAAACTTTTTAGAGCTGCCGACAAAGGCGACGTATTCAGCAGGATCAGCCAACCCTGTATTCAACGCGGCGAGATCGTCTTGACCTTGCGTTGCAATCACAAGATACCGTGCACGATTAGGTGTGCGTGCGTCCAAAGGGGCATCCACGCTAACAGTTGCGACGGCCCAACCAAACTGCGGAGCAAGCTCTATCAGCTTTTCAGCTACTGGGGATTCGCCAAAGACAAGCAAATCAGGCGTGGGAAGGTAAGGTTCAATAAAGATGTCGATGGTACCTTTGGACGGGCATCCGTTGCGTGCAAAATGGACGCCACCGATGTCATCGCCTGCACGCACGCCCTTTTCCGTAAGGTCCTCTTGTGGTGCGACCGAGATTAATTGGGGCTGTCCTGTCGCATAGGCCCTCAAGGTCGCGTCCTTGATCGCCCCGCGTACACAGCCGCCACCAAGCCACCCTTCAAGAATCGTTCCATCTTCACGCATCAACGCCTTGGCACCGGGTTTGGCTGAAGTGGTTCCAGCGGTGCGTACAATCGTGGCTATGGCGAAACAGTCTTCGCCCTCGTTCAATCCGTGGTCCAATATCTGTTTGGGTGTCATAGCCGCGCCATTTCGGTCTCGAGCGCTGCCAAGTCGCCCAGAGTATTGGCTGCGCGAAACAGATCCAGATGTGGCAAGGCTCCAGCCATCGCTTGCGCTGTCGGCTCATAACCGTCCCAACCTTTGAGGGGATTAAGCCAGATGATCTTGCAGCCGCGTTTTTTCAAGCGGGCGAGCGCGTCAGAAATTCCGTCAGGTGACGCAGTGTCATAGCCGTCGGACAGGATCATAACGACCGTTCGGTTATCAACGAAGCGACGGCCATAGGTGCTTGTAAACGTATCAAGACTCTCCGCAATCTTTGATCCACCCGCAAAACCTTCGGCCAGCAAAGACAATCGCGCCAACGCGCGCAGTGCATCCTTGTCGCGCAAGGCCTCGGTAATCCGTACAAGGCGGGTGTGAAAGAGATAAGCATCAGCACGAAAATCGGCGCGCATTAGGCCTGCAAGGAACGCAAGAAAAATACGTGAGTAGACGGTCATCGAACCCGACACATCACAGATTGCCGTGATCCGCAGAGTGCGATCAGGCCGCTGACGTTTGGGCAAAACGAAGGGTTCGCCACCCGTCGCAAGGCTTTTCCGCATCACTTTTCGAAAGTGGATTTGATCCCCTTTGCGCGCGGCTTTTCGACGACGTGATCGCCGGTCTCTCAGTGCGGCCCCAAGGCGCAGCGCGATCTTTTCAGCCTCGGCTATATCTTCGGGGCGGACAAGATCGCGAAGGTCTTTCTTGAACAGGTTGGTCACATCCATTGCAACCAATTTGCCCTCACCGTCGCTTTCGGCTTCGCCATCGACACCGCCAGGGGCGCTCATGTCGCCCGTGCCACTGCTGGCCTCTTCACTTTCTTCGCGACTGGATTGTACGTTTTCGCTTTGACTTGGGGTCGCGGTCACGCGGGTTTTGACACGCCCGCCATTCATCCAAAAGCTGTTGAACAACCCGTCGAATTGCGCTGCTTCTTCGGTGCAGCCGGTAAACACAGATTTCAGTGCGCGGCGCGAATCGTACGGGTTTGCCGCGTTGATATGGGTCAAGGCATCCAGTGCCGCGCCCGTTTCACCAACACCAAGCCGCAAGCCGTTGTCACGTAGATGCGCAACAAACCCGGCCATTCGGGCGGCAGGCCCAGGATCGCGGGCAGCAAATTTGGTCACAAGGCTCATGCGGCTTTACCTGCCAAACGTTGTGCGATTTCTGTTGGAATCGCGTCACGGTCCATTTGCGTTTTTAACAGGGTCGTCAGCGTCGCCTGTAAAATCGCCGGATCAATCGTCAGATCGGCCACGCCAAGCCCCATCAATGCAGCGGCAAAATCAAGCATCTCGGCAATACCCGGTTTCTTTTCCAGCTCCTGTTTGCGCAAGGCCTGAACGAACCCTACGATCTGCGCGCACAGGCGATCGGTAATATCAGGATAGCGCGTGATCAGGATCGCAAGCTCGGTGTCGTGATCGGGATAGGGCACGTGGGCGTACAGGCAACGACGGCGCAATGCATCGCTTAGATCGCGCGTGCCGTTCGCCGTCAGGATAACAATCGGCCGCGTTATCGCAGTGATTGTGCCCATTTCGGGAATGGTCACCTGAAATTCTGACAAAATTTCGAGCAAGTATGCCTCGAACTCTTCATCGGCGCGATCAATCTCGTCGATCAGCAGAACCGGTGCTTTGTCTTGGCGGATCGCCTTGAGCAGCGGGCGTTCAAGCAGAAACTCGTCTGAGAATATCCTTGCTTCAACAGTTTTACCCGTCTCCCCATTTTCAGAAGCTGCGCGGATTGCCAGTAGTTGGCGTTGATAATTCCATTCGTAAATTGCCTGCGCTGCGTCCAGTCCTTCATAGCACTGCAAACGGATGAGCTGGGTATTTTGAACAGCCGCCAAGACTCGCGCAACTTCGGTTTTGCCGACGCCAGCGGCCCCTTCCAAAAGCAAAGGGCGGCCCAGCGACAATGACAAATGCAGCGCCATCGAAAGATCACCAGAGGCGATATACCCCTGATCAGCCATAGCCGTTTGTAACGTTGTCCAAGTCATCGGTGTCCTCCTAGACGATGCGGGCCGCGCAAGGCAGCCCGCATCAAAACCTTAGTCGTGCATACCAAGATTGTTGGCTGTCTGCCAAATGCGCCAATGATCATGGGGCATATTGGTATGACGGTTGCCAAACGGACGGAACGCATCCTGCACCGCATTTGAGAAGCAAGGCACGCCACCGACATGTGGGCTTTCGCCAACGCCCTTTGCCCCAATCGGGTGGTGCGGGCTTGGTGTGACAGTAAAGTCGGTTTCGTAGTTTGGCACTTCCCAAGCTGTCGGCAGGAAGAAGTCCATCAACGTGGCCGTTTTGACGTTGCCCATGTCGTCATAAGCAATCTCTTGCCCCAAAGCGACAGCGAGAGCTTCGGTCAGGCCACCATGGATTTGACCCTCAATGACCATCGGGTTGATCCGCGTGCCGCAATCATCTAGCGCATAGAAGCGGCGGATTTCTGGAACACCGGTGTCGACGTCGATGTCCATGACGCAGACATAAGCACCGAACGGATAGGTCATGTTGGGCGGATCGTAGTAGCTGACCGCCTCAAGACCTGGCTCAAGCCCTGGAATGGCCTGATTGTAGGCAGCATAAGCGATTTCCTTCATTGTCTTGAACTGCTCAGGCGATCCTTTGACGACGAACCGATCCACGTCGAACTCCACGTCGTTGTCGTGAACTTCTAGCAGATAGGCCGCAATCATCTGCGCCTTGGCACGGATTTTGCGACCTGCCATTGCTGCTGCTGCACCCGCAACTGGAGTGGAACGAGAGCCATAGGTACCCAGACCGTAAGGCGCCGTATCGGTGTCGCCTTCCTCAATCGTGATGCTTTCAGCAGACAGGCCAATCTCGGTCGCGAGGATTTGAGCGAAGGTCGTGGCGTGGCCTTGGCCTTGGCTTATCGTCCCAAGCCGCGCGACGGCCGATCCTGTTGGGTGGATGCGGATTTCGCAGCTGTCAAACATGCCCATCCCAAGGATGTCGCAGTTCTTGACAGGTCCCGCGCCAACGATCTCGGTGAAGAAGGACAGACCAATGCCCATGACCTTGCGCGTTTCGCCGCGCTTGAAGGCCTCGACCCGTTCGGCCTGTTCAGCACGTAGGCCTTTGTAGTCGACGGCCAACAACGCTTTATCCCACGCGGTTTGATAGTCGCCGGAGTCGTATTCCCAACCAAGGGCAGCCGTATATGGAAACTGCTCTTTCTTGATGAAGTTGATCGAGCGCAGCTCTGCGGGGTCCATGTTGAGCTCAATCGCGAGGACTTCGATCATGCGCTCAATGAAATACACAGCCTCAGTGACGCGGAATGAACAGCGGTATGAAACGCCGCCCGGGGCCTTGTTGGTGTAGACACCGTCAACGCCAAGATAGGCGACGGGAATGTCATAGGATCCCGTACAGATGTTCATGAAACCCGCTGGGAACTTGGTCGGATCGGCACAAGCATCAAACGCGCCGTGATCGGCCGTGACGTGGCAATGCAGCCCAGTAATCTTGCCCTCTTTGGTGGCGCTGATCTTGCCCTTCATCCAATAATCGCGGGCGAAGGCAGTGGACATCAGGTTTTCCATCCGGTCCTCGACCCATTTTACAGGAACGCCTGTGACGATAGATGCTACGATTGAGCAGACATAGCCGGGATAAACGCCAACTTTGTTGCCAAAACCACCACCAATATCGGGGGAAACGACACGGATATTATGCTCTTCAATACCTGACAGCAGTGATGCAACCGTGCGCACCACATGCGGGGCTTGGAAAGTGCCCCAAAGGGTCAGTTTGCCGTTCACTTTGTCCATCGACGCAACCGAACCGCAGGTCTCAAGCGGGCAAGGGTGAGTGCGGTGATAGTACATTTCTTCAGTTGCAACGACATCGGCGTTGCCGATCACTTGATTGGTAGCTTCTTCCTCGCCGGCTTCCCACGTGAAGATGTGATTGGGGTGCTTGCGTGGGCCGTGCGCACCGTTGGGAATTGATCCGTCTTCGGCCACTAAATCCTCACGAAGGACAACATCCGATTGCAGGGATTTAAATGGATCGACGATGACTTCGAGTTCTTCGTAATCCACCTCGACCAATTCAACCGCGTCGGCCGCGATGTAACGGTCATTGGCCACGACAAAGGCGACCTCTTGACCTTGGAACAAGACCTTACCGTCGGCTAACACCATCTGTTTGTCGCCAGCCAGCGTAGGCATCCAGTGCAGGTTCAACGGCTCAAGGTCTTTGGCCGTCAGAACCGCGACAACACCTGGCAGCGCCATGGCAGCTTCGATGTTAATCGACTTGACCCGCGCGTGGGCATAGGGCGAGCGCACAAAATCGCCGTGCAACATTCCAGGTAGTTGGATGTCGTCGACGTAGTTGCCCTTACCTTGAGTGAAGCGCGCATCTTCGACCCGCTTGCGCGAGCAGCCCAAGCCTTTTAGACCTGCAACCCGATCTTCGCGTGTGATTTCGTCCTTCATTGTGCCGCCTCCTTGGCTGCATTCATCTCAGACGCCGCTGATAGAATTGATTTCACGATGTTCTGATAGCCAGTGCAGCGACAAATGTTGCCCGCTATACCAAAACGGACATCTTCTTCAGTCGGGTTTGAATTTTCTTCCAAAAGCTTGACTGCGCGCGTGATCATGCCCGGCGTGCAGTAACCGCATTGCAGTCCATGGTGTTCTTTGAAGCTCTCTTGCAGGATGTGCAGCGCATCTGGGTTGCCAATTCCTTCAATGGTGGTGACCTCTGCGCCGTTGGCTTGCGCCACAAAAACGGTGCAGGACTTCACAGACTTACCGTTCATCGTGACCGTGCAGGCCCCACAATGGGACGTTTCACAGCCGACGTGTGGACCAGTGATGTTGAGCTTTTCCCGCAGCGCGTAGATCAGCAGTTCGCGTGGTTCAGCGAGGAATTCGTGATCTTCGCCGTTGACGGTGAGATTGACGTGCATCTTGTTTGACATGTTTATTTCTCCTCTATGCCCGTGACCAAGCGCACGCGATGGCGCGGCTAAGAACGGTACCAGCGACGTGGCGTTTGAATGCGACAGGGCCGCGGTTGTCTTCTGTTGGATCGATGTCACCGAGCATGGCGGTCACGGCAGCTTTCACGGCCGCTTCATCGCAGGCTGTGCCAACGAGTGCCGCCCCTGCGCCTTCAGACCAGACCGGTGTATCGCTGAGGTTGGTCATCGCAATTGAGGCCGCACCGACTTTGTCGCCCTTTTTCGAAATTTGTACTGCGGCAGCGGCGGTGGCATAATCACCAATCTTGCGCTTTTGTTTTTCATAGGCGAAGCCACCGACGGGGGCTGTAAAGCTCACAGCAGTCAGGACTTCTTCGTCTTCACGTTCGGTCATATAGGCGGCCTCGTAGAAATCGCGCGCATCGACCACTCGGTCTCCTTCAGGGCCAACTAGGTGAAACTGTGCGTTCAGGCATTGCATCAGGCCAGGCATGTCGTTGCCAGGATCCCCGTTTGCGACGTTGCCACCCACGGTTCCCATGTAACGGACCTGTGGGTCTGCAATTTGCAGGGCTGCCTCTTTCATGATTGGGGCGGCCTTTTCCATCTCTACAGAATTGATGATCTCGTGCTGTGTAACCATCGCGCCTATCTTAATGGTGCCCTCTGTAACTGCGATCTCATTCAGCCCCTCAATAGCTTGCAAATCGATCAAATGCGGGACCTCGGCCATCCGCAGCTTCATCATCGGGATCAGGCTGTGCCCACCCGCGATCACCCGCGCATCATCTCCATGTTCCTGAAGCAGGGCGATTACGCCTGCCATGTCTGTCGGCCTGTAGTACTCGAACGCTGCTGGTATCATTGCTTCGCCTCCCGTTTCCACGATTAATTCAAGAACTAAAGATTGAACGAAGCGGTATGCAGGCGCTTGCATTTATCAACGAAGTGATCGCGATTTTGCACGAAATGCGCCTCAGACTGCTCGAACTGCGAAAGCCTAAAGACCCAATGCGTCGTGGACGAGCTTTAAATTCGAGCGGCTGACCGGAACAGAGGGCAGCTTGGCGTCGCTAAAGCGACAAATACCGTTGTCTTTTAGCCGCTCAAAATGCTCGACCAGCTTTGGGTTCACCAAATAGCTTCGGTGGGTTTTGATAAACCCAGCCCCATCCAGCCGCTTAAACGCCTCGGTGATTGGCCAAGCGCAGAAGTGTTGTTCTTTCAGGGTGTAAACCTTGGTGTAATGGCCTTCGGCGCGCACAAACGCGACCTGAGCGGGATCAATCAATTGCGTAACCCCATTGCGTTCGCAAGGAATGCGTAAAGCTATTAGTACAGGTGCTGACAAAGTGGGCACCTTGGAGGCACTCGCCAAAACTACAGAAGGTTCCACCACTTGGGGCGTGACCGGATCAAGGAACGTCACTCCCATCCAGAGGAAAGCGCCAAAGATGACAAAGCTTGATAAGATAACGCCCATCGCGAGCGTTTCGTTACTCATGACTGGGCCAAATTCATTCAAAGTCGGAACAACGACAAAATTGGTCCCAGCCATGGCAGCAAAATGAACAGCGCTGACTGCAGCTCCAAAGCACAACGTTCCAAATAAAATATTGCGATTTGTGCGTTGACCATACGCAATCCAGACCGCGGCAATACAAAGTAATACAGCAAACACCACGGCCATAAGGATACCTGAAGGTGTATAGACCGCGCGGCACAATTGCAGACCGACCATGCCCACATAATGCATCGCCAGAATTCCAAATCCAACCAACGCGCCTGCCGCAGACAAGGTGAAAGGTGTCCGTTGGCGAAAGTGCAGTAACAGCAAAGCCGTCCCCACAATAAGAATAGCCAGCAAAGCGGACGCGAGCGTTATCGCCGCATCATAATAAAAAAGGATGGGCATCTGCATGCCAAGCATTGCCACGAAATGCATCGACCAGATACCACCGCCCAAAGCGACCGCCGACATTGCTATTGACGCTTTGCGACGCAAAACGCTTTGCTTGGAAAGATCCTTGGACAACGTCAAACCCGTGAAGCCTGCGATAAAGGCAACTACGATCGATGCGATGACAAGCGCAGTGTTATGGCTAACGTCTAGGAATTCCATGTCGCTTGTATGCACCAAATTTTATACAAATCAAACCAATAAGATCGGCTATCAACTCAATCTTACGCCATCAACCAAGTGTGCCAGATGCCACTTACAGGCATTTTACCCGCATATATGAGTGCGCTTGTGACCGGACAAGACACACCGAGCAGGCGGCATGGCTTTCGGGAGTACTAGAGGCCAACGGGAACTTCACTTTATAAACTAAGTGCCGAAAATTATCTGTGTTGGCGTGCTGGTTTGTTCCGGTGCGCCTCTAGCGTGTAATCATGGACCGCAGTCTTATAAATCTTACCGAGTCACTGTCAGACGGTGCTGTCAGACTAATGATTGCAAGCATCAGATTGATGGGGCAATCGAAATTTATGCGCTCAATAGTTGACGCCACTCAGCCAGAGCAGCGTCACGGTTTAGCTTGAAATTGGTGCGTGAATAGAGATGGCGTTCCTGATTGAAATGGTTCTGAATAGACGCGTGGACCGAGACGAATTTCTGTAACGTTGCCGTTCGT
>Ga0115547_1001847_pt1 | contig 12155 bp, 10 predicted proteins | sample COGITO_mtgs_1004_3_FD_87185 | JGI IMG/M metagenome (GOLD analysis project Ga0115547, IMG submission 87185) | Pelagic marine microbial communities from North Sea - COGITO_mtgs_100420 | ecosystem: Environmental > Aquatic > Marine > Epipelagic | place: Germany:Helgoland, sampling site Kabeltonne...
ATATTGGCACTAAGTATTTAGGTTTAGAGAGTTAAGATGTTATATGCCCAAGTGGTGGAATTGGTAGACGATGGGCAGGAGCCCGAGTGTCGCGATAGGCAGGACGCCGGTAGCGACCACGCTCAGCGTGTTGCTGATATTGGCACTAAGTATTTAAGTTTAGAGAGTTAAGATGTTATATGCCCAAGTGGTGGAATTGGTAGACACGCTATCTTGAGGGGGTAGTGGCGAAAGCTGTGCCGGTTCGAGTCCGGCCTTGGGCACCATATAAAGACCAGTGAGATTTTTCGTTATTGGCACTCTTAAAGCTCCGCTAGTCGGGGCTTTTTTTGTGCCTGCCAAAACCTGCTGTTGCAACACAATTGTCATTTTTATGTCACTCCAATGTCACCTCAAAGGGCTATTTTCGTCGGACTAAATTTTTAGCTCTCCGGGGGAGATCATGAATAAATTAACCTTAAGTATTGCCATACTCGCCGCAACTAACGCCATGGTTGCGTCAGTTGTAGCCCAAGACAGTTCAACGTTGGAAGAAATTACTATAGTCGGTAGCAAGGCTACCTTGATCTCTGCTGTTGAAAAACAGCGTGAATCGAATAGTCTTATCTCCGTTGTCGATTCAGATGCCATGGGCAGCTTTGCTGATACCACTGCTGCTGAGGCAATTAGAAGACTTCCCGGTATATCCATCGAAAACGATCAGTCAGAAGGCCGCTATGTCACCATTCGTGGCTTGAGCTCAGACCTAAATTCCATCGCCGTGAACGGTGCATCCATGGTGGCACCGGAGAACGGGCGCAGTGTTATGCTCGATGGTCTGCCCACTGAGTTGTTAGACTCTATTACAGTAGCCAAGTCCCTGACCCCTGAAATGGATTCAGATTCAATCGGTGGACGTGTTGATTTTAAGACTAAAAAGCCTTCAGAACTGGAAGGCAGACTACTGGCCCTTAAAGTACAAAATAATTTTGGTCAATATGCCGCTGAAAAGCTTAACCCTAAGCTGGCATTAACCTATGGCGACAAAATTAATGACATGGCTGCTCATGTCTTCGGTGTCACCTACTCAAGCAAAGATATAGTCGCATTTAATAATGAGACCGGTTTTGGCTGGGAAGATGGGGCAATGAACGATGATTATGAAATGCGTTATTACGAGCTCACCAGAGAGCGCTTAGGTATGACTTATGACGTCGATTTTCTTATTGGTGATGATGATCGTCTATTCGCTAACCTATTCTGGAATCAGTACAACGATTCAGAGCTTCGCTGGAAAGATGAGTACGGCGATATTGGCGATCAAGTGATTTCAACCTCAGCAAATGGCATGGTGGTTAACGAAATCAAACATGATGCCGAGACTCGCGTTCGTGAAGAGACTCGTACTATTGCAGCGTTCAATTTGGGCTATGAGACTGTAGTTTCGGGATGGTTTGTCGATACCATGGTCAGTTACTCATTTGCTGAAGAAGATGACAGCAATAACGCAGAAGCTAACTTCCGCACCAAATATCGCAATGACGACAAAATTACGACTATTAATTGGGCCGATTCACAGCGCCCTTACCTAACGCCTGCTGATGCTTCACTTTACGATCCTGCTGAAATGGGATTTGATGGTTTTGAAGTAACCGCTAATGTCTCTCAGGATTCTGAAGTCGCTTTTGTCTTCAATGCTGAAAAAGAGTTCGATTTTGGTGTTGTAAAAACCGGTGTCAAAGTGAAGAGTCGCGAGAAAGATGTCGACGATTACATTATTGTCTATGACGGCTGGGGCGATAATACCCTTGCAGATATGAATCCACAGACTAATAGTGATTGGTTCTTTGCAGACCAAACCTTTAGTCAGCAGGCAGATCCAAGCCTAGTATGGGCCATGAAAGATCGGGTTGACGAAATGGATGTCGACTTTGAAGATGATATTAGCCGCGATTTTACCACCACTGAAGATATCTTCGCGGCATACATTCAGAACACTTATACCTGGGATAAAGCGGTTGTGGTCGCCGGAATGCGCTACGAAAATACCTCTGTTGATTCCCAGGCTCACGATCAGGTTACGCTTGCGCAAACCACTGCTTCAAGTGATCACTCGTTCTTTGCCCCAAGCGTTAATGTTAAATACTTCTTCAATGATCAACTACAGTTGCGAGCAGCAATTTGGAAAGGTCTGTCACGTCCAGGCTTCACTAAAACGGCGCCTAAGTTAAATGTTAATTATGACGACGGCGGTGCAAAGGTGAGCGGTTCAGCGGGCAATCCACTACTGAAGCCCTACGAAGCAGTTAACTATGATCTATCCATTGAGTTCTATGGCGAGGGCATGACCTTTATTAGCGCAGGTCTGTTCAGAAAAGATATCAAGAGCGCCATTTATCCTACTATCCAGAAAAATGCCACGATCATGGGTGTTGCCTTTAATGACGGTGTTGAAACCTGGATCAACTCAGGTGATTCGACTATTGATGGCTTTGAGTTGAATGGCCAGTATGGTTGGGACAACGGCTTGTATGTTGCGGCCAATATGACGTTGACTGATGGCGAGAGCAGCTTCGCATTTGAAGACGACAACAGCTTCACTACACCGTTCAGAAAGTTGGCAGATGAAGCCGCCAATATCAGTGTTGGCTACGATAAAGGCCCTTGGGATGTCCGTATAGCGGCTAACTACCGCAGCGAATACCTTGATTGGCTCGCCGATGAGAACGGCAGTATTGATGATCTTAGTGAAAACAATATGCGCTGGGTAGACGCCTATGTTCAAGTCGATCTGACCGCCAAATATAAGGTTAATGACGCGCTTGCAATCAAATTTGAAGCCGTGAATCTGGGCAATCGTGCTGAATATTACTACTGGGGTGATGATTCACAATTGTCACAGTACGATATTTTTGGCAAGAACTACTCCCTGGGTATGACCTACAACTTCTAATTATTTTTGCTTGGTTCCTCGGCAGAGCAGCGTCTCTGCCGAGGTTTCGAAAACCAATCCCATAATCTAAAAAAGGAATTGAAAATTGCGTTCTTTGAAACAGCTTATTAAAGCCTTTGCTCTCTATACAATGATCAACAAAAAGACCGGCATAGCGCTGGTCTTTTGCGGCTTGGCTCTCATTAGTGGCTGCAGTTCATTGGTTCAAGTGCCTGCACTCTATGAAACGCCTCAGGTAATTTCGCCCGATGATGCGGCAGATGATCCGGCCATCTGGTTGAATTCTGCGGTCCCGGCACAATCGCTTATTTTGGGCACCGATAAACAAAGCGGGGTTTATAGTTACAACCTTCAAGGTGAGACAGTCGGCTATACCGAGCTCGGAAAAATCAACAATATTGATACGCGCAGTATCGACACCTATACCTATATTGTTGCGTCAAACCGCACCCAGCAGAGTGTTGATCTGTGGCGCTTTGCCGATTCAGCTATGGCTGAAGCTGCTGCCAAAGGTGATTTCTCTCTACCTGCAAAGCGCTTTATGCAGGGTCAGTCGGAGATTGATATCTATGGTGCCTGTATGGGGCTGGATAAGCGCTTGGGATTGCTGGCCTTTGTTACCGAAGATGAAGGGCCGCGAGTTGAAGTGTGGAAAACTACCGCTGATGGTCTCAAGTTGTTACACACCTTTGATAATGGCGGTGAATCTGAAGGTTGCGTCTACGATGATGAAAATCATACCCTATTGATTTCGGAAGAAGAGGTGAATGGCGTCTTGCGTGCCTACCCAGTAACCGAGGCTCTCGACTTTTCCAATCCAGTGATTATTGATTCTCGGGAAGGCAATATTGGTGGCGATCCAGAGGGCGTTACTCTGTATAAAACCAGTGCTACAGAAGGCTATATTATCTTGTCGTCTCAGGGTGACTCCAAATTCAATCTCTACAGTCGCACTGCCCCCTATGCTTATTTGGGGAGCTTTGAGGTGGCCGAGGTCGGCACTGTCGATGGTGTCAGCATTACTGACGGCATCGCCGCCATAAACTATCCGCTCAATGAGGATTTCCCTCGGGGGCTCTTAGTGGTCCAAGACAATGACAATATCAGCAAGAAAAAGCGCAAGCCTAAGCGTCAGAACTTTAAGTTAATTTCATTTGCCGACGTTATTGACGCTCTGCAGCTTAAGTAACATTCAGTTGATGCCCCATCAGCTGGTGGGGCTAGTCGGATTTCCCTTCAGACCTTTTTTTGGCTCTCCTGCGATTGAGAAGATAAAGAGCCAGGAAAAGTGATCCCCAGCCAAGAAAGGTAATAACAGCTTCAGATGTCGACATAGTGGATCGCTCTCAAATCAATCTGTGTGTGAAATGCAGCGAAGAATAGCAACTGATGCCCTGTTAGTGAATGCCGCATAGGAAGTTAATCAAAAATAGATAGGAAACCCACCGCTATAAGCCATTACAATGATCATGCTTGTTCGTTAAGACTTAATTAAAAGGCAGCAAACATGATCGCAGGAAAAATCATCGCCGGACTTCTCGGCCTCTCCGTCGCGGGCCCAATCGGAGTGCTTATAGGTGTTTATATAGGCCACCAATTTGACAAGGGTCTCGGTGGTTTGCGTCCAATGTCGGCCGAACAGCAAGCCGAGGTCAGAGAGAGTTTCTTTGAGACCGTGTTTGGGCTGTTGGGGCACCTAGCTAAAGCTGATGGCCGGGTCTCGGAAGTTGAGGTAGCTCATGCCGAGGCGTTGATGGCTAAGATGGGGCTGAATACGCCCCATCGCAAAAAAGCTATTGAGCTGTTTAAGACCGGGTCCCAGAGCGGCTTTTCCATCGATGCCACCATGGATCGATTTATGGCTACCTGTGGCAAGCAGAATAACCTCAAGCGTGCGTTGCTAGATTATCTGGTCTCACTGGCGATCGCCGATGGCGAGTTGCATCAGGCCGAGCAAGATGTGTTGCGTAAAATTGCCGGGCGACTGGGTTTCTCGTCGGCATTGTTCGACAAATTTATGGAGATGGTCAAAGCTCAGTCCCAATTCAAGCAGTCTGGCGGCAGTGGTGGCTACCGAGATTCAACCTCTCCAGGTAAGTTGCAGGCAGCCTATACGGCATTGGGTGTTGAAGCGGCCCAGACAGATGCCCAGATTAAACGCGCTTACCGTAAATTGATCAGCGCCAATCACCCGGATAAATTGATCGGTCAGGGTATGCCGGACGATATGGTGAAGCTAGCAACTGAGCGCACGCAGGAGATTCAGACCGCCTACGAGCTGGTGGTTGCCAGCCGTAAATAAAAAGGCGTTTGTTTCTCAATAGTTTATTGACCTTACTCGGTGGTCTACCTATAATGCGCGTCCTCTCAAGGGAGGGCGGTTTTATAGAAAACCGTTGTGTCGGTGCGGGATGGAGCAGTCTGGTAGCTCGTCGGGCTCATAACCCGAAGGTCGTTGGTTCAAATCCAGCTCCCGCTACCAATTTAATTGGTAGACATAGTTAAGAAGCCCGAGGCGGGCTCGCTTTTTATATCGAAGGCGCAGCCGCTCAAAGGTCGTTGGTTCAAATCCAGCTCCCGCTACCAATTTCTAATGGGTAGTTAGTTAGAAAAGCCGAGACAAAATAAGCTGGGAAAGAAGACTGTAAGTCATCTATGATTGGACCAGCTGAGTGGAAAAGGGAGTTGCGGCGAAGTTAGCGCAACAGGTTCCACTACCAATATTCGCGTCGGGTCCGGCGCAAATCGAGGAGCCCCATTTTGGGGCTTTTCTTTAGAAGTTAAAAAAATGGGCCTATGGCCCATTTTTTGTTTGCCAGGAGAAGCCAATGGCTGCGGTCGACAGCACATTAAAAGCGTTATTGCAGCCGGTTGTTGAGGCTCTGGGCTGTGAGCTCTGGGGGCTCCAGTTGGAGTCTGGCGGCAAGCGCAAGTTACTGCGCATCTATATAGATCGCGAAGAAGGTATAGGCGTTGAAGATTGTGAGCGCGTAAGCCGACAATCCGGTGCTGTTCTAGATGTAGAAGATGCTATAAGTGGAGAGTACGTTTTAGAGGTTTCCTCTCCGGGTATGGACAGACCCCTCTATGAGTTGGGTCAGTACGAACGTTACATAGGTGAAGATGTCTCCCTGAGACTGCGCTTTGCCTATGATGGCAGGCGTAATTTTAAAGGTCGTCTTGTGGGTGTTGACGGAGACGAGATTGTTTTGGTGGTTGCAGATACAGAGTATCTGTTTCCGGTTGAAGGAATTGACAAGGCCAATGTGGTGCCTAGATTCTGATCAAGTGAGGTTTGAGCAATGAGTAAAGAAATTTTAATGGTCGCCGAAGCCGTATCCAACGAAAAGGGTGTGGATCAGGAAGTTATATTTCAGGCGATCGAGCAGGCGTTGTCTACAGCGACCAAAAAGCGTTATGACGAAGGCGCCAACATTCGCGTTGTCATTGACCGTGAAACTGGCGACTACGATTCCTTCCGTTGGTGGGATGTGGTTGCTGATGATGTCATGGCCGAGCTGGGTACTCAGTTCACCACCGAAGAAGCTCACGAAAAAGATCCCACACTGGCTGTTGGTGACACCTTCGAAGAAGCGGTAGAAAACATCGCCTTCGGTCGTATTGCAGCCCAGACCGCCAAGCAAGTCATTGTTCAGAAAGTACGCGAAGCAGAGCGTGAGCTGATTATTAGCCGCTTTGTAAACCGTATCGGTGAGATGTTAAACGGCACTGTTAAGAAAGTGACCCGCGACCATATTATTGTCGACTTTGGTGACAACGCTGAAGGCCTATTGCCTCGCGAAGAACTTGTCGGCCGTGAGATCTTCCGTATTAACGATCGTACCAGAGTTATTTTAACCAGCATTCGCGATGATACCCGCGGGCCGCAGTTGTTGGTCTCACGAGCAGCGTCAGAAATGCTTGTGCAATTATTTCACATCGAAGTACCGGAAATTTCTGAAGGCATTATCGAAATTAAAGGTGCTGCTCGCGATCCCGGCCAGCGCGCCAAGATTGCTGTAAAGAGTAAAGACGCTCGTATTGACCCTGTCGGAGCCTGCGTGGGAATGCGCGGCGCTCGAGTCCAGGCTGTGTCCAATGATCTCGACGATGAGCGCATTGATATTATCCTGTGGGATGATAACCCGGCGCAGCTGGTCATCAACGCTATGGCACCAGCCGAAGTAGAGTCGATAGTTGTAGATGAAGACAGTCACTCTATGGATGTTGCGGTCAGCGAAGAGAATTTGGCTCAGGCCATCGGTAAAGGCGGTCAAAATGTTCGTCTGGCATCCGAGCTGACTGGCTGGACCATCAACGTGATGACCATAGACCAGGCGCAAGAGAAGCAGCAGGAAGAATCATTAAATGTCGTTGAGAACCTAATGACGGCATTGGATATTGACGAAGACGTCGCTATCGTTCTGGTTGAAGAAGGGTTCACCAGTCTTGAAGAAGTGGCTTATGTGCCCCTCGAAGAGATGATCGATATAGAAGGCTTCGACGAAGGTATAGCGGTCGAATTGCGCGCTCGCGCTAAAGATGCCCTGTTAACCATGGCACTGGCAAGTGAAGAGCAGTTGGCGAATGCCCAGCCAGCAGAAGATTTGCTGACAATGGACGGCATGAACGATGCGTTAGCGAATACTCTCGCAGGTAAAGGTATTATCACCATGGAAGATCTGGCCGAACAGGCCGTAGATGATCTCATGGAAGTAGATGGAATGGATGAAGAGACCGCAGCAGCATTAATTATGACTGCACGGGCTCCTTGGTTTGTAGACCAAGGTGAATAATTAATCGGGGTGTAATAGAGGACAACCGATGGCTGAAGTTACTGTAAGTGAATTGGCAAAAACCGTAGGCGCACCAGTCGAACGTTTGCTCACGCAAATGAAAGAGGCAGGACTGTCGCATACTTCTGAAGGTGCCTCGGTATCTGACGACGAGAAACAAACGCTGCTGGCCTATTTAAAGGGTCTGCATGGCGATAGTGCTCGTGAGCCAAAGAAAATTGTCTTGCAACGCAAGACCCTGAGCACCTTGAAATCAGGTAATCGCAAAACGGTTAATATCGAAGTGCGCAAAAAGCGTACCTACATTAAGCGTAGCGACGAAGAGATTCAGGCCCAGGTCGATGCCGAAGCTCAAGAGCAGGTAATGGTTGAAGAGGTTGCTGCAGTTGTGGCGCCAGAGCCAGTAGTTGTGCCAGAGCCGGAAGTTGTTGACGACGTTATTCCAGAGCCGGTTGTTGAAGTCATTCCAGAGCCGATTCCAGAACCCACTCCAGAGCCAGTTGCAGACGCACCGAAAGTCTACGCTGATCCTGAGTTGCAGCGTCTGGCTGCCATTGGCGCTCGCCGCAAAGCCGCGGCAGACGCTAAGGCCAAAGAAGAAGCCGAAGCCCTGTTTAAAATTGAGGAAGCTGCTCGATTAGCCGCTGAAGCGGCATCTGCAGCTAAGGCAGCCGAAGCGAAGAAAGTTGGCAGGCCAGCCCCAGTAGCCAAGCCAGCTGTTGCAGGCGAGCCTGTGCATGACAAGACTCGACGTTTTGGCAAGGCAGCACCATCTACTGATGAAGATGATAAAGTTGGCAAGAAAGCCAAGAAGCCAATAGGCAAGGGCGGCAAGAAGAAAGGCCGTCTGGCAATGAACGATATGGACGATTCTCGACGCAAGTCACCGCGCCTGCGTTCTGGTCTGCCAGCTGCATTAAAAATTGATAACAAGCACACCTTCCAAAAGCCCACCGGAAAGAAAGTCTTGGAAGTACCGATTCCAGATGAGATCTCCGTTGGTGAACTGGCTCAGAGAATGTTGAGCAAGACCGGTCCAGTGGTTAGACAGTTGATGAAGATGGGCGTGATGGCGTCGATTAACGAAATGATTGACCAAGAGACTGCTTTCCTAGTAGTTGAAGAGTTGGGTCATCAGCCAGTTGTCGAACAGATCGAAACCGTCGAAGATGAATTAGCTAAGCAGTTCGCTGAGATTAAAAGCGAAGGCACTGAATTACCACGAGCGCCGATTGTTACTGTTATGGGTCACGTTGACCACGGTAAGACCTCGCTGCTCGATCAGATTAGAAAATCACGCGTAGCCTCCGGTGAAGCCGGCGGTATTACCCAGCATATTGGTGCCTATCACGTAGATACGCCCAAAGGCATGGTGACCTTCCTCGATACTCCGGGACACGCAGCGTTTACTGCTATGCGTGCTCGTGGTGCTCAGGCCACCGATGTGGTGATTTTGGTTGTTGCTGCGGACGATGGCGTGATGCCACAGACCGAAGAAGCTATTCAGCACGCTAAAGCTGCTGGTGTTCCCATCGTTATTGCCATCAACAAGATGGACAAAGACGGTGCTGATCCAGAGCGCGTAACCAATGAATTAGCGGCTAAAGATGTTATCCCTGAAGAGTGGGGCGGCGATACTCAGTTTATTAAAGTCTCGGCTCACACCGGCGATGGCATTGATGAGCTATTAGAAGCTGTGCTGCTGCAAGCAGAACTACTTGAGCTAACTGCGCCAATTGATGTCCCCGCTCGCGGTGTCATTGTTGAAGCCCGCATTGATAAAGGTCGCGGTGTTATCGCTACTGCCTTGGTTCAGCAGGGTACTCTGCGCAAAGGCGACTTTATGCTAGCCGGTGAGAGCGTAGGTAAGATTCGCGCCATGACCGACGAAGCGAAAAAGCCGACTCTTGAAGCAGGCCCATCGATTCCAGTAGAGATACTGGGCCTCGACGAAGCACCGAAAGCTGGTGATGAATTCTTCGTTGTAGCCGATGAGCGCAAAGCCAAAGAAATTGCAGAAGCCCGTCAGACTAAGGCTCGTCAAGAGCGCATGTCTCGTCAGCAGGCTGCCAAGCTAGAAAATATGTTTACCGATATGGGTGCTGATCAGGTTAGCAAGCTCAACCTGATTGTTAAAACCGATGTGCGTGGTTCTCTGGAAGCGATTAACTCTGCTCTCCATGAATTCGCCACCAGCGAAGTTGCGGTAGACATTGTTGCCTCTGGTGTCGGTGGTATCACTGAATCCGATATGAACCTGGCCCTGACTACTGGCGCTATTATCCTCGGCTTTAATGTTCGTGCCGGCGGTGCAGCCCGTGCTCTGGCTGAGAAAGAAAATATTGAAGTGCGCTACTACAGCGTTATCTACAATCTTCTCGACGAAGTTAAGTCGGCTCTGTCAGGCATGTTGGCCCCAGAGACCCGTGAAGATATTGTTGGTATCGCCGAAGTTCGCGATGTCTTCCGTTCACCTAAGTTTGGCGCTATTGCCGGCTGTATGGTTATCGAAGGCACAGTGTTCCGCAGCAAGCCAATTCGTGTTCTGCGCGACAACATTGTTATCTACGAAGGCGAGCTCGAATCTCTACGTCGCTTTAAAGATGATGCACAAGACGTTCGCAACGGTATGGAATGTGGTATCGGCGTGAAAAACTATAACGATGTGAAACCTGGCGATCTGATTGAAGTCTTTGACGTCACTCAGGTACAGCGCTCACTATAAGCACGGACTGACATGCCAAGAGAATTTACTCGCGCAGAACGCGTATCGGACTCTGTTCAACAAGAGTTAGCCACACTGATACGCAGCGAAGTTCGCGATCCCCGCGTTGGCATGGTCAATGTTACTGAAGTGCAGATCAGTCGCGATCTCGCCTATGGCAAAGTGTTCGTTAACTTTGTTGGCGAGCGTGACCAAGATCAGATCGACGAAGCTATGGCGGCCCTTAACGGGGCATCCGGCTACTTGCGTAAATTGCTCGGCGCCAGCATTCAGTTGCGTATTGTTCCCAAGTTAAATTTTATCTTTGATGAGACCGGTCGTCGCGGCCAGCACCTCTCGGCGCTGATCGATCTGGCTATCTCTAAAGAGATGCCGGCAGATGATGCAGGCTCAGAAGAAACAGCTCAACAAGACCTTGAGTCGGATAGCGAGGAAGCCTAAGTTTGGCTCGCAAGCGCACCCGCGGCCGTTCAGTGAATGGCGTTTTCCTACTCGATAAACCCTTTGGATTATCTTCCAATCACGCCCTTCAGCGTGTCCGGCGTCTCTTCGATGCCAACAAAGCAGGTCATACCGGCAGTCTCGATCCCCTAGCCACTGGCGTGTTGCCAATCTGTCTCGGCGAAGCGACAAAATTTAGCCAGTTTCTACTCGATGCTGAAAAAGGTTATCGCAGTACCTTTAGTTTGGGTCTGCGCACCGAGAGTGGCGATGTTGATGGTGGCGAAGTGTCGCGCATTGATGCCTCCAATATTACCCTGCAGCAAATCGAGCAGGCCGTTGAAACTTTTCGCGGTGATATTCAGCAGGTTCCCTCCATGTACTCGGCGCTCAAACATAATGGTCAGCCGCTGTATAAGCTGGCCCGTCAGGGTATAGAGGTTGAACGTGCGCCCCGCAGTATCACCATCTATGAGTACCATATTCTAGACTTCAGGCCCGGTGTGATTGCCGAGCTGGATGTTGAAGTGCGCTGTAGTAAAGGTACCTATATAAGATCCCTAGCTGATGATCTGGGTCAGATGCTCGGTTGTGGCGCCCATGTCAGTGCATTGCATCGCACTTTGGCCGGGCCCTTTGGTGAATTGGAAACCCTGACTCTGGCGGCTCTCGAAGAGATGCGTGAGAACTGTGAGCCAGAGCAGTTAGACCACCTATTAAAACCCATGGATATAGCCGTTGCCGACCGCATGGCGGTGGAATTGAGCGAAACTGTGGCCACTTATTTTCAGTTGGGTCAAGAAGTAATGTCGGGAGAGGCCTTTCGTAATGGGCAAGAAGGCGATATAGTGCGCGTCTTTCGCGAGGGCGGAGCATTTTTGGGTGTGGCCACGGTCACCGAAGATGGCAGAATCGCCCCTAAAAGGTTGGTCGTTGAGACATAACGACTTAAAAATACACGTTAGGTTGTCTGTAAATATGCGCGGGCATCCTGAATTTTTTAAATTTCGCATATTGGAGAAAGTAACATGGCACTGAGTGCAGAAGAAAAAGCAGCAATCGTATCCGAGCATGCAACTTGTGAAAATGACACAGGTTCCCCTGAAGTTCAGGTCGCACTGCTAACCGTCAACATCAACAAGCTACAGGGCCACTTTGGCGATCACAAAAAAGATCACCATTCACGTCGCGGCCTGATTCGCATGGTAAATCAACGTCGTAAATTGCTCGACTATTTGAAGGGCAAAAATATTGAACGTTA
>Ga0115547_1001857_pt1 | contig 12115 bp, 8 predicted proteins | sample COGITO_mtgs_1004_3_FD_87185 | JGI IMG/M metagenome (GOLD analysis project Ga0115547, IMG submission 87185) | Pelagic marine microbial communities from North Sea - COGITO_mtgs_100420 | ecosystem: Environmental > Aquatic > Marine > Epipelagic | place: Germany:Helgoland, sampling site Kabeltonne...
CCTTACGATCAGATGGAAGCCTTGAAAATAATTTCGATTTCAGGGCGATACACGCTTAAAGAAGCGTTGGATATTATTCTTAAAGATACCTCACTTTCCGGAGAGCTCACTGAGGAGGGCGTGATTTTGGTTACGCTCAGTCAAAAAAAAAGTGAAAGGGGAAGAGAGATGAATAATAGAAAGAAAACGTTGGCAGCGGTGATTGGGTTTTTTGTTGGGGCTGGTGGGGTTCAGTCGGTTGTGGGGCAGGAGGTTTCGCAGGCTGAGGAGCAGTGGTTGTTGGAGGAGGTGGTGGTTACGGCCGAGAAGCGTGAGCAAAATTCTCAGGATATCCCTCTGGCAATTTCGGCTTTTTCCTCCGATATGCTGAATTCCCGAGGCATCGTCACCTCTCAAGACTTACAGCTCTCTATACCGGGTCTTGTTATTGGCGAGGATTTGAATGGACCGGTAAAGGTCACTATTCGCGGTATAGGCACTGAAAATACCCGCGCCGGTGGTGATCCCGGTGTGCCAATACATATCAACGGCCACTATATGCAGAACACCGCTTACATCTTGCGCGATATGTTAGATGTGGAGCGAGTGGAGGTGTTGCGAGGCCCTCAGGGCACGCTTTATGGCCGCAACGCTATCGGCGGTAATATCAATATCATTACCAAACGCCCTACTGAAGAGCTTGAAGGGTCAGTTAGCGTTGAGGTGGGTAATTACAACAAGCGCCTAGTGCAGGCTGTATTCAGTGGCCCGCTCAGTGATCGTCTGCGTGGACGTCTTGCTATTTCCGATGACAAGCGCGATGGCTATGTCGAAAATGTAGCAATTTCTGGGGATGATAGGGAAACTTCTGACTACACATCCGTTCGCGGTGCGTTGGAGTATGATTTGACGGATGCAATTCAGATCGATTTCAATGCCTATTATTTTGATGATGTGGGTAACCCCGGCCAGCGATTGCTAAATGAGTACCCAACGGGAGCAACACTTTTTGGTGGCCCCAATTATTATGTGCTCAATAACGCCGGCACTAACCCTTCGATAGCTGATCCTTTCAAGATCAGTAACAATCTCCCTTCGGAAACCACCAACGAATCCAAAGGGGGATCGCTGGATATCACGTGGGACCTCGGCAGCGTCGAATTTCGGTCATTAAGTGCTTACGATGATAGCAAGCTTAGCGCTACCCTAGATAGGGATGGCTCTTCTGTAGTGAATGGTGAACTTAGATATGATCAACCAATTGAGACGTTTACGCAGGAGTTTCAATTGCTCTCCACAAGCACAACTGATCTGAGCTGGGTACTTGGCTCATTTTATTACGATGAAAATTCAAATTTTATACTTAATAATATAAGGGATCAGTCCACATTTGACGCTAATGGTGATGGGGTTGTCGACCAGAACGACCCACGAAGACGGATTTTCGTTGCTAATGATGTAAGTTCTACCTCTTTAGGTGTTTACGGGCAGGTAGGTTATGCACTGGCAGAACGGTTGGAATTGGTGGTGGGACTGCGTCATAGCGCAGATAAAAAAGCGGCCGTAGATTCTGGTGTTTTTATTGGTGTCGAGGGCCAAGTGCTTCCAGCAGCCCCTCTATTCGGTTTTGCAGATCGTGAGACGAAATGGCAGGAGGTGACTGGAAAAGTAGGACTTAATTATCATGTTAATGACGATGCCATCCTTTATGCGTCGTATTCGCGGGGTTATAAGACAGGTGGGTATTTTATTGTCGTGGCAGATGCTTACGATCCGGAACGAGTTGATGCCTTTGACGTGGGACTTAAAAGCCACTGGCTAGACAACCGAATACAGGTGAATGTCGCTGCATTTTATTATGATTATACGGATAAACAGGACTTGCAAGGGTTTGTTTCTCCAGATATAGGAAGTCTTGTGTTTGAAATCCGTAATGCTTCTGCGGCCACCAGTAGTGGTCTTGAGATAGAAGCTAAGGCCCGGCTCACAGAAGCATTGTCAATCGATGGGTCCCTAGGTTATATAAATGCAGAATTTGATGATTTTACATCCGTAGATAATCAGTCTCTTATTGATGCGGGTTCTAAACAACTTTCTGGAAATAAACTACCTTTCTCACCGGAGTGGAGCGCACATGTTGGGGTTCAATATGACTGGGAGCTAGGAGATTTTGGATCCTTGTCTGCCCGTGGCGACTATTCGTGGAAGGATGAGCAATTTAGCAACGCGTTCAATCGGACTGCGGCGAACAGTGGGCTGGCGGGTGACGCAGACCATATTCCCTCCTACTTTATGATCAACGCACGTTTACAGTGGGCTAGTGCTAAGTTGAATTGGCATGCTGATCTGTATGTTAAAAATCTCACCGATGAGGTGATTTTATCAGCTCCGACTGTATTGACTAGTGCAGATACTGTTGGCACCTACTTGGCCCCGCGTACCTATGGGTTAAAGTTGAGGTATAGCTTCTGACCCTGATCACGAAACGGTAAAGCAAGACGGGGGCCTTTCTTTGATGAAGACTTCCGTCTCCTTTAACCTATACCCCACATAGAACGCCTATGAAGTAAACAATCGCGTATCAGCTCAAAAAGTTAGCCTGAATATTGAAGGGAGGGTGCGCGCCACTAATTATTATTGCTAGGTTTAGCTAAATTGACCGCTCTGCCAATTTCTTAAATTATTTGTTTTAGGATTAAACCTAATGGTAAAGAATTTTATTAAAAATACAGACTACGGCGCACTTTTTCATAAGGCTATTGACCTTTATGAAAAAATTGAAAGAGAAAACTCTCGTGAAGCCGAGATTAACAACATCAGTATGGGTTACCTTGAATTTGGCTCAAATGATGGTACGCCTCTCATTTGGGCGCACGGTTCAGGCAGTAGTAGTTATGAGATACTAAATGTACAAGCGGGATTAGTAGAAGCTGGATACTGGGTGATAGCCATTGATTATCGAGGGCATGGAAGGACTCAAATTGACATTAATAGTCAGAACACTTCTCTCTACCATATTGCTGACGATATCTCCGCGTTAATGGACCATCTAGATATAGACAAAGCTATCGTAGGTGGGCTATCTAAAGGCGGATGTGTCGCGGCAATTTTTTATGACACGTACCCTAAACGGGTTCTTGGTTTATTGCTAGAAGATGGTGGATCGTTTTCTAATCTTCGGTTAAAAGAGGATATTCGACTCAATGTGGTTCAACCTGGACCAATGCCTTACCCGATCGAAGCTGTAAAAAGACTGTACGATACGACTATTCGCTATAAGGACCGCTTTGAAGGGCTTCAGGACGTGTTAGCAGCGTGTTCACCAGCAGTTAAAGCCGCAACATCAGCAACAGTAGAGTACATCACCATGTGCTTATCTTTCCTTCGTCAGGAAGAGAACGGAATGTGGGTTTATCACTGTGATGGATGGCGATACTTTCTCGGTGAGTCAGGTCGTAATGTCGGTGAAGGGACCACAAGTGCCGTTCTATACTCAAGATTACCATTAATGCAGCAAAGCCAAGAACTAATGATTCCCTCTGTTGTGTTCCGCAACCTAAATGTACCGATGCATATTATCGATCCCGTATCACCTGTAGATTGGTTGCCCGTGCGTCACCTAAATGAAGAATTACATGCACTGCATCCAGGCCTAATTGTCCATGAGGTTTATGACTATGAACATTCACCTCATGAAGCTCATCTCGAAAGGCCTAGGCGTTTTATTGAGAGCGCTAAAGCATTGTTAAAAAGAATATAGCTGAAGTAAATAATTATCTAAATCAGCACTCTAAATGTTCAGATTTCAGAGCCAAATCGGACGAAATATCATCGCGATAAAATATCAAGTGACGTAGCACCGTAGTTTGATTAGAGGATAGAAATGAATATTTTTGCAGCTGGACTTTTAACGGAAACCAATACTTTCTCACCAATTCCAACAGGAATGGATGACTTTAAGGTTATTAGACTAGATGATCTTAAAAGTAAGGCGTACGAGCTCGGCGATATTGTTCCATTTGCGCAATGGCAGCGGAAAGCTCAGGTCCGCAGCGACTCTTTTCATTTTGGACTATTTGCATTTGCACAGCCAGCGGGTCTTACAGCAAAACGCACCTACGAGAACTTGCGGGATGAAATGCTGGCTTCACTCAGGGAAAATGATTCAATAGATGTAGTTCTTCTGTACCTTCATGGAGCAATGGTCGCGCAGGATTACGATGACTGTGAGGGAGATTTGATTGCGCGAATTAGGGAACAAGTCGACTCAAAAGTAATAATAGCCGCAGAGCTAGACCTGCATTGCCATCTAACTCAAACAATGATTGAAAACGCCAATATAATTATTACGTACAAAGAATATCCCCATGTGGATATAGCTGCTAGGGGTGATGAACTATTTGATATAGCCATTGAAGCTAGTCTAGGTAATATTCATCCAACAATGGCTTTGTTTGATTGTAAGATGATGGGGACATGCTCCACATCGACACCAGAAATGCGAAGTTTTATTAACACAATGGTGGAAACAGAGCAAAAGGAAGATGTCTTATCGGTATCCTTTATCCACGGATTTATCTACGGCGATATACCTGATGCAGGTGGTAAAGTGTTAGTGGTAACAGACAATAAGTTATCATTAGCCCAACAGCTTGCGGAAAATCTTGGTCTACGAGTATTCGCTTTCCGGCATCACATTCAATTCAAAACCCTTGCCCTAGAAGAGGCATTACCAAAAGCGCTATCAATCATTGAGAAACCCACGAATGACCCAAAAAAACCAGTTGTTATCGCGGACCAATCCGATAATGCCGGAGGAGGAGCGCCATCAGATTCCACTTTTGCCCTTAGGTGGATGCTGGATCACAAGGTGTGTAATGCTGCTATAGCAATTTTTTATGATCCACAAGTAGTCAAACTGGCTATAGCTGCGGGTGTTGGGGCTGTTATGCAAGTGCGCTTGGGAGGTAAGATGGGCATCACTTCTGGGGATCCTCTTGATCTCTGTGTCACAATTAGCGCAGTAGAAAAGGACTATACTCATCTATTTCCCCAAGAAGATGGAAAAGCTGCACTAATTCCTATTGGTGATACCGTTAGTCTGCATTGTGATGGAATCGATATTGTTGTGAGCAGTGAACGAAGTCAGTGTTTTTCACCCAGCATCTTTGTTGATTTGGGTATCCCTGCGAAAAATAGACAGCTGCTAGTCGTTAAATCAAAACAACATTTTTATACTGCCTTTGCACCTATAGCCAGTGAAGTTATTTATATGGCGGGGCCTGGCGCGGTTCCTCCTGTCGTTCAACAAATATCATATCAACGTATGTCCACCAATGATAAATACCCGTGGATAGACAACCCGTTTTCCGGCGAAAAAGAAAGTCAGTTTGCAGACGTTACGCTCGAGTAGCTTACTCGTAATAATAAGACAAGGTTATAGTGCATTCACTGACCCTGAGATGCTTACATGAAACCCCAAAAACCCATTAATATTCTACAAAGTACGTCTTATGCGCTGCCCTATATTCCTGTTGTTATGCTATTTGCGCCGATGATGACCGTAATACAGGGGGTATATGCGAAATATTACGGTATTGAGCTCGCCAATTTAGCCTCTATCATTTTACTATCTCGTTTGCTCGATGCAATTTCAGATCCCGTAGTAGGATATTATTCTGATCGATACCATGCCAAACACGGTACACGCAAACCGTTTATTGTAGGTGGTACTCTATTGGTTCTCATTTGTGCTTATTTCTTATTTATTCCATTTGGTGAAGTTACTCCCTTCTACGCTGGCTTCTGGCTTATTGCCTTTTACTCTGCTTTTACACTTTTCGAAATTCCACATATGACCTGGCCTTCCGACATAGCAAGAAATTCTAGTGATAAAACAAAACTTTACAGCTATCGATCCGCCGCAAGCTACTGTGGGCTTATATTGTTTTATAGCGTCCCTCTCTTACCTATTTTCAAATCCTCAGAAATTACACCAGAGACACTGAAAGTTACATTTATCATTGCGGCGATACTAGGCCTGCTGTTTATAATTCCGGCAATTCGAGTGGTTCCAAATGGAAGTGCATCATTGTCAACTAATTATATGGAGCGTACGTTTTCCCTAATTTCCCTAAAATATATATTCAAAGAGATTGTTACGAACAAGCCATTTATGCTCTTTTTATTCGCTTTCGTATTTTCCGGTTTTTCGATTGGTATGTGGTATGGGCTAATATATATCTATGTAGATGCCTACCTACATATGGGTGATCAATTTGCAAAAATGTTTTTGATCGCCTTTTTTGTTGGCCTATGTGCAACCCCATTTTGGTACAAATTTATTCTCATTGTAGGTAAAAAAAACGCCTGGATGTTTGCGACTGCTATTTTTATTTGTAGCTTCATTTACACAGGTATGCTGGAGCCGGAAAATACGTCCTTTATTCAATTATTGGCTGTAAAGGTCATTCAGACATGCGGGCTTGCGTGTGTTCTTATTGTCGCTCCCGCTATGCTGTCGGAAATCATCGATTATAGTTTCTGGAAAACGAACGCTGAGAGAAAGTCGATATATTTTTCGGTTAAAGTATTTTTTGAAAAAGCTAATTTTGCTGCAGGTGCCGCTTTAGCTCTGGCTATAGCGGGTTGGTATGGGTTTGATATGGCCGCCAGTGAGCATACAAAGGAGTCAATCGTTGGGCTGAAAATGGCTATCGTATGGGCGCCTACTTTACTTGGGTCGATTTCGTTAATATTTATCGCCTTGAGCCCTATTGATGAACGACGTCATCGAATCATTAGCAGTTGTCTTAAAAACCGTGCAGTACGAGTCGGAGCGATGGTTTCAACTACAAGGAAGATATCTCTGGACTTGAAAGATATAAAGGCTAAAAAAATGCTTCGAAGTCAAGCAGCTCAAACGAGTGAAATTTAGTATGAGCGCCAAAATGATTGGTGTCGTAGGAGGTGTTGGGAGTTACGCGGGTATAGATTTAATTCGCAAGATCTATAGCCATACTGAGGCAGCGTGTGACCAGGAACACCTTCCTGTTTCCATGTTGTCTGTTCCGAACGGTATTGTCGACCGCACTGAATTTATTCTGGGAAAAGCGACAGTCAACCCAGGTATTTTTATCGCGGAAGTTATTTCTAATCTCCGTTCCATAGGTGCCGAAGTGATAGGTATACCCTGTAATACTGCACATGCGCCTGTGATCTATGATGTTATTGCTGGAAAAGTGGGATCCTCTTGCAGATTGATACACATGGTTGCTGAGGTGGCAGAGTACTTGCGACGTTCACATAGTTCCATCCGAAGGGTCGGTATATTAGGAACAACGGGTACCATTAGAGGAGGGGTCTACCCAAGATTCCTGTCTAAACATGGCATTGAAGTCGTTTACCCTTCAGAGGATATCCAGAACCTTTTTGTACACCCAGCAATTTATGACATGGCGTATGGAATAAAGGCCTTTTCAAATCCTATTACCAACAAAGCCAAAAATGATCTGGCCATGGCGGCCTCTTTTCTATGCCGCAAAGGTGTCGACGCCATTATTCTAGCCTGCACGGAAATACCTTTAGCGCTCACAGGAACGACGATAGAAAATATTCCGTTAATTGATGCGACTGAGATTCTAGCAAAAGCGCTTATTTATGAATCTCTATCAGGAAAAATGGTGCCGTGATCGGCATCCGAAACAGGCATTTGAGGAAGCCTGCTCGACGGATTTCGATACCGACGTAACTTGAGTCATGCGGTAGGTCATCTGTGGCATTGACGGAATCGGTTATTGTTGGCGCCTGTATGGTACTGCGTGATAACGACATTATTACCGGCACCCATAATTTTCGTGGGCACCCTATCGGCAAAGGCGCCAAGAGTAACTTATTTACGCTACTAAAAAACGGGCCTCATTTTAAGGAAGGAAAATGTCAGAAAAAGTAAGCATAAACAAGTCGCAAACCAATATCTCGGGTGTAACAGCTAATCTTATCGATGTGGATCAGTGCCTCAAACTGGCCACTCAGACTCACCCCAATCAACTGGCCTTGGCAGATTCAATACAAAGTTTCACATGGCTTGCGCTTGATAAAATCCTCAATCAAGTGGCCAATGCCCTCATCAAATCAGGTATTGAGCCTAACCAGCGTATTGCCGTTCTTGGCAGTAACAGCGTTGATTATGCGCTGCTGTTTTTGGGTGGTTTGCGTGCTGGAATCTGTATCACTCCACTGTCTACTCTTGCGTCTTCTGAGGCTTTGGCGGGGATGATTAATGATAGTGAGGCCAAACTGCTATTTGTCTCTCCAGACTATTGGAATCTAATTGATTCAGTCACCGATAAGCTAACTACCCTATTGCCCAGTGGTTTAAAAATGCTGGATGGAGAGGGGCTGGATGCTGATCATAATAATAGACAAAGCTTTGCCTCATTTATTGATGGTGCTTCCACTGCTTCAGTAGATATTCCTATATCACTCGATTGGGGTTTTAATCTTATCTACAGTTCAGGCACTACCGGTTTACCCAAGGGTATTTTGCAAAGCCGACGATATCGCGCTCTTGAAGCTCAAGCCATGGCAGGATTGGCGTTAGATGCTAATAGCCGTGTACTGATCTCCACACCTCTGTATTCCAACACCACGTTATTTTTGTTTATGGCCATTCTTGCGAATGGTGGCACGGTGTTTTTAATGGAAAAATTTAGTACCAGTGGCTTTCTTGAAATTAGCCAGAGGGAAAAGATTACTCATACCGTATTAGTGCCCGTGCAGTATCAGCGTTTACTAAAGGATCCTAATCTCGACAGTACAGACCTCTCTAGCTATCAATTTAAATGCTCCACCAGTGCGCCATTACATAAGCCCGTAAAAGAATCATTACTTCAGCGTTGGCCAGAAGGGGGCTTGTGGGAATTTTATGGCATGACGGAAGGTGGTGTTAACTGCGCCTTAGCCGCACATGAACGCCCCGACAAACTGGATACCGTGGGTCAACCCAGCGAAGGCTGTGATATTCGTATTATTGATGATCTGGGCAATGAAGTGCCGCAAGGTCAACCTGGGGAAATTGTTGGGTTCTGCGATCGTATTATGGAGGAGTATCACAATCGCCCCAAAGCCACCCAAGAAGCGAGTTGGTTTGATGCGCAGGGTAGGCGCTTTCAAAAGAGCGGGGATATTGGTTGGTTTGATGATGAGAACTTCCTGCATTTGCTTGATCGCAAAAAGGACATGATTATTTCCGGAGGCTTTAATGTTTACGCCATTGATTTGGAAAAAATACTGCTGAGTCATTTAAGCGTTGCCGATGCCGCAGTGATCGCCGCTCCTAGCGAACAGTGGGGTGAAACACCCTTAGCATTTGTGGTGTTGGCTTCGGGATCAACGATTGATGCTGAAGCATTAAGACAATGGGCGAATGGCCAACTGGGTAAGGCGCAGCGGATTAGTGCGGTTGAGTTTATTAATGAGTTGCCGCGGAGCCCGATTGGTAAAGTCCTGAAGCGGGAGTTGCGGGATGGTTTACCTCCTAATTAGCGCTCATTTAGAAACGGCAAAACTTCACTTAGACGTAAGCGAGCAAGGAAGTGCAGACTAGACAGACCTTGAGCCGATATTCATGCTCACGTCCAATTCCAAAAAGAGGACGACACATGACTTACCGCACCAAAGCCCTGTCTCAGACCGAAATCGAAGAGCACCTCGCTCGAGCCGATGAGCTCGGAGTTTCCCTGAAAGAATACGCTCTGGCTTACAACGTGAACTTGAACACGCTGGCCAACGCGAAGGCGACCAGAAAGAAGCCCGACAACAGCGCAATTGCAGCAGACGACTTCATTAAAGTTGAAATCGAGTCCGCACCGGCGAGCTCCAGCCTGTGCACCTTGAGCCTCCCTGGAGGATACTCAATTGAGTGCCATCAGTGGCCGCCGGCCGACTGGCTGAAAAGCCTATCGGAGGCGCAGAGATGATCAAACCCGACATCAACGTCGATGCCGTCTTCCTCTGCCGCAAGCCCGTCGATATGCGTTGCCAGATGAATGGTCTCTCATCCATCGTCGAGGGCGTGTTGAATCAAAGCCCCTTCTCGGGAGCGCTCTTCGTCTTCACCAACAAAGCGCGTGATCGTCTCAAAATTCTCTGCTGGCAAACCAACGGCTTTGTTTTGTATTACAAAAAATTGGAGGCAGAAAAGTTCTCATGGCCTGTAAAAGAGAGCAAGGAAAGTGTCTCGATCACAGGCAAAGAACTGCAGTGGTTGTTGGATGGCTACAACATCTTCGACCTCAAACCCCATGCAAAATTAAAATACTCTCTCGTCAATTGACGCCATGCGGGGCGTGGATATACTGCGCCTCATGTTGAAAGCACCTGAACCTACCGCTGACGAAACATTACCTTCCAGAGACGTACTGGCGGCTCGCCTGGAAAATCAGATTCAAGCGAATTCTCAACTCAAAAAATCCTACGTCGACCTCCAACAGCACGCCGATTTCTTGAAAGATCAGGTTGCCTGGCTTAAGAAGCATTTGTTTGCGAGGTCCAGCGAAAAACTCACCTCCGATGACATCAATGTCTTGCAGGGTTCACTGTTCAATGAAAGTGAAAACATCGCTGACTTCCATCCGACCAAAGAAGACAGTGTCACCATACCCGAGCACAAGCGCAAGAAGAAAGGCCGGAAGAAGATCTCCAAGGACCTTCCTCGCGTTGATGTCTTCCACGACCTACCAGACGAAGAGAAAATCTGCAGTAAAGATGGCACGCCCTTAACGCGCATTGGCGAAATCACCAGCGAGCAGCTGGACTATGTGCCCGCCAAACTGAGGGTCTTACGTCACGTGCGCTACAAATATGCGTGTAAGTGCTGCGGCTCTAACCTTAAAACAGCGGATAAGCCCGCGACGTTACTACCAAAGAGCATGGCCAGCCCCTCATTGCTCGCGCACATCACCACCGCAAAATACGTTGACGGTTTACCGCTTCACCGGCAGGAAAAACAGTTCTCTCGTCTAGGCATAGAACTGGGCCGATCCACCATGGCGCAATGGATGGTCAAGATTGGTGGCGAGGCGGTTCAGCCGCTGATAAATATCCTGAATGACGAATGCCTTAACAGCCCTCTGATGCACTTGGATGAGACGCCGCTTCAGGTACTCAAAAGCCACAAATCCCCAAGCTCCGATCATTGGATGTGGGTGAGAGCGAGCGCGGCCTCGGAGAAAAATGTCATACTCTTTGATTACGACCCATCCAGAAGCAAAGCGGTACCAAATCGATTACTCGAGGGCTATGAAGGTATCATCGTGACCGATGGTTACCCAGCCTATGGCAGTGTTGCCGAAGCGAAGGGGTTAATCCACGCAGGTTGTATGGCACATCTGCGCCGTTACCTTAACGACGCCAAGAAAATCTCAAAGCACTGCAAATCTCACGCGCAGGAAGCGCTCAATTTTATCCGACTGCTTTACCAAATAGAGAGGAAAATAAAGAATCTGGACCCGCCCCCGGATGGGAGTGAAATACTTCGCATCAGGGAAGAAATGTCGAGACCCATCATCGAACAATTTAGAAGCTGGCTCGAAGATATGCAGCCAAAAGTGATTCCTAAAAGCCCCCTTGGGAAGGCCGTGCAGTATGGACTGAACCAGTGGCCTAAGCTTGTCCGGTTCTTGGATCACGCCGTGATTCCCTTGGACAACAACCGGGCAGAAAACTGTATACGGCCGTTTGTGATTGGAAGAAAAAACTTTTTGTTCGCAGATACGCAAGCTGGCGCCAAAGCCAGTGCAAACCTATACACGCTCGTGGAGTGCGCTAAGGCGAACGGGATTGAACCGCACGCTTATCTTGCATCTGTGTACGAGAAGCTCCCACTGGCGACTTGCCTAGAAGACTACGAGGCCCTGCTGCCTTGGAACGTCAAACTCACTGAACACCGTTAAAAATCGACATGCCCGCTAGCACGGGCGGTCTCCGATTGAAACCCTGCACTTCCTCACGCGCTTACAGAGCACTTTGGTTCACTGACAGGACTTACGGCCAAAATTAGGGTTTGGGCTTATTTTTGGAGCAGTACGTCGCTCATGGCTCGATATACAGCAGTTCACGCTGCGAATATGTCACA
>Ga0115547_1001871_pt1 | contig 12077 bp, 14 predicted proteins | sample COGITO_mtgs_1004_3_FD_87185 | JGI IMG/M metagenome (GOLD analysis project Ga0115547, IMG submission 87185) | Pelagic marine microbial communities from North Sea - COGITO_mtgs_100420 | ecosystem: Environmental > Aquatic > Marine > Epipelagic | place: Germany:Helgoland, sampling site Kabeltonne...
CAAGAAGCGAAGCGTTAACTCCTATCAAATCAGCTGAAGGCGCACCAAAACGTAAAGCGGTTGTCGAGCTGACTCCAAATGAAGTTATCGCGGCAGACAGAGCTAAAGCATTTATGCCTACATATAGCGAGCTTGGAGACCTTGTCACAGCCGTAGACCGAACCTTACCGTTTGGTAACTTTACATCTTTTGCGTCGGAAAACATTCGTAACATTACAAATATATTTACGCAGGCCCTAAGAGAGTTGTCAGCTGTGGCGGATGAGGGGCTTATTGCTGCCTTAAACGGCAATAAGCAACAAGCAGATGCTATTGTTCGTATGACACGGGCAGAAGGCCTACAAAGGATGATAGGATTAGCTTCTGTTGCAACCATGGTGCCAAAGGCCATGGTCCGCGCTTCAATGAACGCCACCGGCACAACTGACGAACAGATGGATCGTCTGCACGAGAATGTTGCTGACTACCTCGACGGTCATGACTTAGTCATTCTTGATAATGACGGCAAAGGCAGCTACGAGTGGATGGATCTCAGCTACGTGGCACCGTATAGTTTTGTTACGGATGCTGTCACGGCGGCCATTCGAACATACCAAGAGAAGGGCCGTCTGGATGCGTCTGAAGCAGATCAGTTGGCCAGTGCTGCTTGGTCCTCGATCTCTTCCCTTGCTGATCCGTTTGCCTCGGAATCGATTGTGTTTGAGCGTGTGCGAGATGCGCTGCCGTCCGAAGGGTTCCCTGGTGTTGGCCGTGGCGGCGTCACCTCGATGGGTTCTAGAATATATGAAGAGAACGACGATCTAGGAACAAAAGTTCAGCGTGGCTTTACGCACATCATGGACAGTCTGGCCCCCGCTTACTTGAAACTTGCACTCGAAGGCAAGAAAGGTGAAATTGAACCGGGCCGTTTGAACCGAGCTATGATGAACACACCAGGGGCTCGTGGTCAGGACTACAACTCGTATGAAGAACTTGCTCGTCAGGTTACTGGGTTCACTCCGATGAAACTCAACCTGCGGCAAGACTTCGAGTTTGTAGGTAAAGAGTACTCTCCGAAACGAAGCAGCCTCAAAACGCAGGCTAACAGAAGTATCCTCCGCGCAGACAACACACCTGCAGATATGATAGAGGGATGGAACGAATATCTTGATGGCCTGTATCGTGTACAGTCAGAGCTCTACAACCACATCCAAGGTGCTCGGACCTTGGGTCTTAGTGAGCAAGAAATCATGCGCAACCTAGTTAGTAAGGCCAAGCTTGGTTCCAAGGAGGTCAGTGTGATTATGCAGGGCAAGTTCTACCCAGGCACTGCAGCTAAAGAAACTTTAGAAAGTGTGGTCATGCAGTCTCAAGAGGGCCGCACACGGCTCACTGGAATCCAAGACATTCCTATTCGAGAGTTTGGTCAACTTTCTGCAAGCCGCATGATGCAGCCTTTGTCCCCCGAGCTTTTCCGTAAACGTCAGTCGGAAGTTGTTGACGCGGCATCTCCCTCAATAGAAGTGCCCACGACTGAACCTAATCTTTTTGATAGTGTGCAAGAAGCAGCGCCTGCCGCTCCCGCTACTGGTCCAGTGCCAGCGCCCGCGGCCCCACAGGCTCCGCAAGCACCGGCGGCAACAACACCTCCGTCACCCTCACTATTGGGCGGTAACTTGATTGATCAGCTGAGAAACTCAGAGATTGCACAGAGGCTTTCCGGTCAGTAGTCCGCCTTGAACTTTACATCTATGCCGGTGCCACCGAACAGGATGACTGTGTCTTCAGCAATCTCATGCATCTGGTTGAACACGATGTCACAATCGGTGGCTGCCGCAAGGTTAAGAGCTGCATCCACCAAGTTAAGCAGCGCCTGAGCCTGCTCTTCATGCATGTCCTTGAACCCGAGCGTTTTGATTTCTGATTCGAATTTCATTCGACCTCTCCCCAGTTATTTGGAAGCCCACGCAGGGCAGGAATATCGTCGTCAACCTTAGACGGTATCTTCAACGGAAGACCAGTCTCCATGATCTCTTTTATCTTAGCAGACTGCTCCTCGTTTTCCACCGAAAAACAAAGTTCGTCGTGAACAGTTAGCATTGGAACCAAACCCTCGGCAAAGCAATCAGCCATCGCCTTCTTTGTTTGGTCGGCTGCCGAACCTTGGATCAGTTTGTTCAACGCCTTGTAAGTAAACGCTCTTCTGAGCGATCCACCGTATTCTTTCCGCGCGTCCTCGAGTGGCATGGGTTTATTGTAGCCGTAAGTCGTCGGTTCCCACAAATGAAAACGGCACTTGCGCCCAAGAATTGTGCGGATCTGTCCGTGCTTCTCGCCCTGCGAACTTGCAGCCGTAGCTAGCTGCTTAACGAACGGAACCTTGTCGCGGTGTTCCTCGATGATGCTCTTGGCTTCCTCGTTTGATACGCCCAGCTGCGCCGCCAGTTTGCCAACGCCCATGCCGTACATGATGCCGAGGTTCACCACCTTGGCTTGCTTACGAGTGATGCCTGCGATGTCCGCCACCATCTGGTGTAGGTCGACGTCGCCCTTGTGGTACTCTTCAACGATCGTATCCACCACAGGGCTGCGCATGTTGTCAGGCATGGACGCAGCGAAGTGAACCAGCAACCGCGGCTCTTGGCTTGAGTAGTCAAACGACCCCCACATCTGCCCCTCTTCTGGAATGAACAGACCACGGATCAACTTCTTGATGTCAGGGTCCCGAGCAGGAATCTGCTGTAGGTTGGGGTTCGAAGAAGAGAAACGCCCCGTCACCGTGCCGCCGTCATCGGAGCGCAGCTGGTGAAATTCTGTGTGGATGCGCCCCTTGTGCGAGTGCCGCAGGATCGAGTCGATAAACGTGCTGTCCGCCTTGTCAAACTCACGCAGCTTTACGATCTGTTGGCACACCTCGTGCGGGTGAGCGTTCAGGTACTGCTTGGTAAACGAGGCAGCACCAGCGTCCGTCTTGGGGTAGCTTAGGTTCAGCGCCTCAAAGACCTGCCGTACACTGTCCGCGGCCCACGGTTCTATGGCCACACCAGTCTTGTGCTTGATGTCCGCCTTTAACTCTGCAACTTTTTCCTGCAGCCCCTTCTTGGCGATGTCCGCCTTGTCAATGTCCACGCGCACACCATTGGCTCTCATCTGTACCATCAGTGGGATGAGCGAGGTCTCCAGATCAAAGATGTGTGTCAGCTCCTGAGACGTGATCTCTGTCTTTAATCTGTCCCACAGCTTCATGGTCATGAACGCATCCTGCTCGGCGTACGCTCCAACGTACGATGGCGGCAGCCGCCACATGTCAGCCTTGGGGTCAATGCCCCAGTCCTTTGCCGCAGCGCGAAGCATCTTCTCGTCCTTGCGCATGTCGATGTAGTCCCGACCAAGGTTGTTCAGGCTGTAGGAGAAACGGTTCTCGTCCACCAAGGGCGCAGCAACCATGGTATCGATGATCCGTCCTTGGACCTCGACCCCTTCTGCAAGCAGCCAACCCGCATCGTAGGTGGCGTTGTGCATCAGCTTGTCGATGTGCGGCGTAGCCATCTGTTTGCGCAGCCACTTCAGTGTCATCTTGGGGTCCATGTTGTGTCCGTTCTCGTGACGGATCGGGAAGTACCAAGCATTGTCGCCCGCAGCTACAGCGATGCCAACAATGAAACCATCCTTACGCGCCCAGCCTGGGCCCATGGTCATCAGGTTGGGGTCGCATGTCTCGAGGTCGATCGCGATCTGAGGATACTTTGTCAGGTCAGGAAACTCCGGTGGGATGTTCCAGTCCGGCACAAGCTTCTCGCCCAAATCCATGCGTTCGAAGAATGAAATAGTGCTCTTATCTTTACGGTCTCTTGCCATGTTCCTCAGCCTTTTATCTTTAAGTATTCATCCAAACGCTTCGATATCTCGTTCTCCCTGTCGGTAAACTCTGCACCCAACGCGCTGTATCCACACTTATCAATCCATGAATCGTCATGACTCAGATCGTTGAGCAGCCGCGCCGTCTTCACCCAGTCCATCATCAGCGCAACGTGCTGCGGTGTGATGTGTCCATGAGTGGTCATGGCGTTCCTGATTACGATGTTCCAACCCTCGGCGATGCGCTCGAAGTTCTCGTATGCATCCCCGTAGTCCTCGGCCCTCTGTCCATTGATATACCCTTCGGCGGTGGTTAACACTTGATCTCGTTTCATTGTATCGTCTCCTTTTCAGGCAAAACGTGTTTGCCGCATTTCTCGCACATGTCCTGTGAATATTTGTCCCACCAACAAACCCACTCATAACCGCAAGAACACTCATAGTACCAAGGCACAAGATTAAAGGGTGGGTCACCAACCTTTTCGCTTTCCGCAGCAAGAATTTCCTGCACCAACTCGCCAACTCTTTTCTTCATCATCTTCTTCCGGACTTCCGGGCTGATGTCAGTCTTATCTGAGAATTCTGCTAGAAGTGTTGCGACGGCGTTAAATGGAGTCATAGCGGATACCTATATTTCTTTCTGCTTTCAATGATGTGCAGGTTTTCACGCGCACGGGTGATGCCAACGTAGAACGCTCGATGCTCATCGTCAGGGTATGATGTCTCTTCACACGCTTTGGTAGTGCCAAGATACACTGCGCAGTTGTCGTCCTCGCCGCCCTTCATGGCGTGGAACGTGGACAACTTGATGCGCGGCGGCTTGGATAGATCCTCGCCTGAGTTCTCGATGCGGCGCAGATACGTCTGCATGTTCCTACCAAATCCTAGTACATCAAACGCATCTCTGTACTCGCCCAATAGATTAGGCTGCTCGAGTAGACCAAACTCATTGGCTAAGTCTGCCATAGTCAAAGTACCCTCTGGGTCGGCAGCGTCCAACAACTTCTTGGCGCCGCGCTTTACAACCGCCTTGTCCCCCTGCTTGGGCACTGCCTCGTACATGTACCGGATCCTGTACAACTCGACAGCTTTGCCGGCAGCAAGGTCGCGCCATGTTTGGATCGCCGCAGCCTGCTCCTTGGTAATCGGAGGCTTGCCCTTCACAGAATAGTAGTACCCCATCTCCTCGACCTGCTTGGCCATGCTGTTAACGTATGAGTTAATCCGGCACATCAGCGTCCAAGACCCGGTGTCCAAGGGCAGTTGGGTCACATCATAGTGCCAAGTGACAGAGCCCTCACGATCCGTTGGTGCGTACTCTTTCGGTACTCGGTCCTTGATCCTGCGCACCACGCGTTGGGCAACGTCGAACACCTTCTTGGGCAGACGATAAGACTGCTCCAGAACGATCCGGTTCGGAGACATGCTTATAAACTGCTTAACATCAACGCCTGTCCACCGGTGGATGGCTTGGTCATCGTCCCCCGCAATCCACACCTCGTCAGTGTTGGTTGCCATGTGCTGGATCATCTTCCACTGCAAGGGTGTCAGATCCTGAGCCTCGTCCACAATCAAGACCTGAAGACTGGGTGGTGTACACGTCTGTATATACACGTCGATCATGTCCACAAAGTCCAGCTTACTAAGCTTCGACTTGTACTCAATCAGCTGGTCATAGATTTGCTTGCACTTGAACAAGGATATGTCCGAGGTGTCATGCTCTTTCCACTCTTGGCCCAGATCAATCATGCGGTAACGCGCACGGTCAATGATCCTCATGTACTTGCTGCCGCGGCGCAGATCCGACGGGATCAACATGCCGTCCTCCGGCTGCGCGTTCATAACAAAGTCCTCGCCCAACATCCGGCCTAGCTCTTCGTAGTCTGGAGGGTTCATGACATCATCTTTTTTGATCTGCAGACCAGAGAACCCCGTCGAATGCAGAGTGCGGAAGTTTACCAGCTGCTTGTCGTCAAGATTAAAACGCGCCTTGGCCCGTTCCTTCGCCTCCTGAATCGACTTGCGAGAGAACGAAACAAACGCAATGCTTTGCGGATTCATGCCAGCCTCGAGATGCTGCTCGATGATCTGCATCAGCCGCTCCGTCTTCCCGCAGCCTGGAGGCCCAAAGATCTGTGTGCTGTTCTCAATCATGTGGTGTTCTCCTCCAGCCATGTATTGATCACCTGTGGTGACCAGCGAAGCGTGGGCCTCGAACCTTGGCCTAGCCGGAGAGGGGACGGCATCTTGTCGTCCTTGATCCACTTGTAGACAGCCGCCGGTGTGACCTGCATGTAGTCAGAGATGTCTTTGACTGTGATTAAACGATCAGAAGGGAATGTCATTGTTTATCTCCTTTACGGGAAGATCGATGTCTTCCTCTTTCATTTCTGGAACCCACCAAACGCGGATCGATTTCCATTTGCCGTCAGCCAACTTGTACCGCTGCACTCCACTGAAATCCTCATGCGCGTTGAGGCGCTTGATTTCTTCCTGCAGCTTGGCACGGTTGTCGGCCCAGGGGTGGTTGCGGTTCTTCAAGAAATTAACCAGCCCCTCAATCTTGAACTTCACACGACCATCATCGTGGTACGGCTTGCCCGTCTCCAGTTCCGCAGGGTCATACGCCTGTGCGCTGCCGTTGCAGTAGGATCGGGTCAAGTCTTCGAAGCGCCCCGTCAAGGTTAGCTCTCGCTCCACCTCAATGTATGTTGCCTGCTTGAGCATGCCGTTCAGCATCGACGTCCAGTCCTGGGACTTCATCGTAGCTGGGACAAAATTAATCTGCATGAGACAGGCCTTCTGCCAGAGCGACTGGTTGTGCAGCTCGTCCACTGTAAGCTCGACACGCTTGCCGTTCACATCCATGAAGTAGTACGGCGGCTGAGACAGGATAACTGTTAGCCCACCAACCTGTGCCTTGCTCTCACTGTCCCCGCCCACGCCAAACTTCTTGGTGCGGCAGACCTCTTTGTCACAGTGTGAACAGAAGGGCTCGATGTTGCAGGTGTAGAAGTAGTCTTTCTTCTTCAGCTGCTTGATGATGCCCAGCACCTCTTGCGAATCCAGCATGGGTTCCATGAAGGCGCGGTTGTATTGCTCAACCACCTTCTCCCAAGTGTCGCTGTACTTGAGCTTGGCATAGACACCCATCTGCAAGAGGGTGTTGTTGCGCATGTCGCCCACAGTTCCCGTAGCCACCAACAGCCGTAGACATGGCGGCCCATCAGTGAAGTGCTCCTTGGACCCCGCAAGATCAAGCGCATCCAGATCGGGCATCGTCACTCGGTTCTTTTCCACACTGTCCAAGAACTCCTCGAGCTCCATGGCCTCTGCCTTCTTGTTGAAAGCATAGCGGGTGGTTTGTTCCGCGTTGAAGTACGGCATGTTGATGAAGTTTCCGAGGTCGCCCCGCTCTACCAAGATCTCGTCCTGCTTTGGAAACACCTCACAGCCAGAGAAACCAAGAGCAATGGACATCTCCGTCAGATGCTCACGGATCACGGACGCTGGCTGCCACTCTTGCATGAACAGATACAAGTGAGCGCCGCCCGACTTGGTGCGGCAGTGAAACAACGGCAGCTTGAGTTCCTGTATCTTGCGCTGCAGTGCAGCGTGATCCAGAACATATACGTCGATGTCCAGCGCACCGAAACGGCACTGGTTCGCAGGTGTTGTGGTAATTGGGATCGCACCGATACCTTGCTTGCCGTCAATGTGAGCTTGGGCCTGGGCCTCTGTCACCTTGCCTCGACGGACAAAGCTCTTGGCCTCGGCTTTACCCTTGCGGCCAATAGCGCCAACGGTCGTCTCCCCGTACGCCGCATCCGAGCCTTCGAATGCCACGAGTAATCTTTTCGCCAATGACATGTGTGCTCCTCTTTGATTATTGTTGGGGGCGGAACTGTTGTTGCCCCGCCCCGAGACTTAGCTAAGTTAGCTAAACCCAATACTCAAAATGGAATGTCGTCACTTTGGACGGAGTTGTCAGCTGGCATTTCTTCAGGCGCAGCCTTGGCCTCACCCGCAGCCACCGACTCACGGAAACTCTTAGCCTCCATAAACGTGTCACGGTCCTCGACTAGGCCCACCTTCTCGAGCGTCCAGTTGGCCCACGAACCTTGGTCATTGGACTCCTCAACAGAGCGCAGCTTCCACATGGTAGCGAACACAGGTGGCGTAACCAGCTGACCTGTCTTGGGGTTCTTCATCTTCTGCATGGCGATCTGCGTCTTCCAGCGGCGGCTGATCTTCAGCTGCGTGGATTTCATGTCGATGACCACAGGCTGCAAAGAGCCATCCGCATCAACGATCAAACAGAAGTGCTGGTCTGACTTAACCAACTCGTTACCATTTGGTAGTATCTCTTTCGAGCCCATGCGTTGGGTCTGCTGAAGCAGTGGGCTGTTCGGAGGAAGCTCCCCCTTAAAGCCGCCACCCATGTCACGCGGTGTGAACTCAAGATACTTGGTGGTCTGGTAGCAGGGGATCACTGTGATCCCAGCTTCTCCATCCCAGTACTGGTTGGTCACGTTATTGAATGCGTCACCCGAGGATGCGCCCTCAATGTACTCAGCCTTCTTCTTGTTCAGCTGTGGTGACAAAGCTTGAAGCAAGCGGACGAACGGGATCTGCATCTCGCTACTGTCAAAGGATGCCCCCTCGCCAGCGTTGTCAAAGATGTCGTCCATCAGGTCAGCAGAGATAGAAGTCTCTTTTGCTTTTGCTACTGCGGTGCTCATTGTGATTTCTCCATTATCTTCTTTATCGTTTCATTGTGGTCGTTGTTCTGCTCACGCATAACCGCTAACAGATGCATCATCGGGTATCCCTGTTTCTCAAGGATAAACAAAGTGTGGATAGAGTTATCTAAGGTGATGTCTCCGTCCAACGAATCTCTGACTTCATCTAAAGTCATGCTACTTGTTCTATGAATCCGTAACATATTACTTCCTCCGTATTTCTGCTGCGTTAGCAACAAACGCCCCGAACATATCAAGGTCGATTGATTTACCACTCTCCATGCGCTCTTTGACAAACGCCTTCAAGGTCATGGGGTGAACGTAGGTTTTGGCCGAAGCATCATAGCCACGCTCCTGCAACATGCCGAGCACATCACCCGCAATGTTGTCTTCGCCTTTGCCAAAGGAACAAGTGACATCGTTCTTGATAATGTCATCGAGGCCCTCGGACCTTAGCCAACCTAACGCCTCGTCCTTCCGGTCTTTCGGAATAGAAGCATGCACCATCATCTTGCGTGTCACGGTAACACCGTCCACATCAAGACGCTCCACACCCATCTCGTCCATCAACGCGGGGATGTTCTCGACCGATAGCTTTTGCTTCTCGGCCTTCAAAGCTTTGAGGTGTTGCTCAGTGTCAGAGATGTTGTCTTCGACTGCGCGAAGCTTTCTCACTAGATCACTGAGGGTCTTTCCGGTGCTAGCATCTACACTGCCGAGCGCACCAGCCTCGTCAAAGATGTCTTCAAAAATATCCATCATAAGTTTTTTCCTCTTCAGGGTTGCTTGTGGCCAGCTTGTTTGCTAACCATGACCGGACCATAGATGAAGGGAAGGATGTTGTCAATGGAGTTCTTTAAAACAAAACCATACCAACACCAGCTTGATGCCTTGAACGCAGGTATGAACAAGAAATCATACGGTTACCTGATGGAAATGGGCACAGGAAAGTCAAAGGTTTTGATAGATAACCTCGCTGGTCTGGCATTAAATGGTGAAATTAATTTCGCCCTGATCATCGCTCCCAAGGGTGTGTATCGCAACTGGGTGGCCAAGGAAATCCCGCAGCACCTGTCCGATAATGTAACCCACCGAGTGATTCGCTGGGTCTCCTCTGCAAACAAAAAGCAGAAGGCAGAAATGACATCGGTCAAAGATGCGTTCGCCGGCCTGACCATCTTCGTCATGAATGTCGAAGCTTTCTCCGCGCTCAAAGGACGTACCGCCGGCGAGTGGATGGCAAAGAAGTTCGGGGACCGCGGACTGATCGCCATCGACGAAAGCACAACCATCAAGAACCACAAGGCCAAGAGGTCCAAGGCTCTGATGAAGATCGCATCCGGCTTCAAGTACCGCCGCATCCTGACAGGCTCACCAATTACCAAGTCGCCAATGGATGCATACTCTCAGTTCGAGTTCCTCGGACCTCGGCTCTTGGGCTACGATTCCTATTACGCATTCCAAGGTAGGTACGCCGTCACGCAGCAACGCAAGATGGGCGCCCACTCCTTCCAGCAGGTTGTCGGATACCGCAACCTCGATGAGCTGGGGGATAACCTGAACAAGCACAGCTTCAGGGTCCTGAAGAAGGACTGCCTGGACCTGCCCGAGAAGACGTTCACCGCCAGGTACGTCCCCATGTCCGACGAACAGTTCAAGATGTATGAGCAACTGCGGACCATGGCGCTGACGATGCTCGATAATGGGGACTTGGTCACCGCACCTGCGGTCATCACCCAGATACTACGCATGCAGCAAGTGCTGTCCGGTCACCTGAAGACCGACGATGATGAGATGGTGTACTTCCCATCCAAGCGCATGGATGCACTGGCTGAGATCATGGAGGAACATGACGGCAAAGCAATCATCTGGTCTCGGTTCCGTTACGACATACAACAGATCACCGAAATGCTTAACAAGACTTTTGGTGAAGGGTCCGCAGCATCCTACTTTGGGGACACACCGGATGAAGAGCGCAACAATATCGTGCGTAACTTCCAAGACCCTGACCACCCGCTGCGGTTCTTTGTCGGCAACCCCGCCACCGCTGGCTATGGGCTGACGCTGACAGAAGCAAATTTATGTGTATACTACGCCAACTCTTATGATCTGGAGCTCAGAATGCAGAGTGAAGACCGAGCGCACAGGATTGGGCAGGTGAACCCAGTGACATACATCGATCTGATTTGTCCTGACTCCATCGATGAGAAGATTGTAACGGCGCTGCGCTCGAAGATCGACATCGGCGCCAAAGTTCTGGGCGAAGAGGCCAGAGAATGGCTCACCCTCAAACCGAGAAAGGATTTGATATGACCGACAGACTAGAGGAACACGACGAAATCATCGAGGTGTTCGTTGATTTCAAGAAGGGGCTGCGCACAATCAAGACAGCCACCGCCGAGATGGTAAAGCTTGGGTTCCATGAGGGTGTCGCAACGGCGCTGCTCCGTGACATGAAAAGACATGACGTCACCGAGATCCGAAACAAAAGCTACGAGCCAGAGCAATTGCGCAACTCTATCAATCCGCGTAAACGTGGTTGCAACCAACGCCCAAGTGCGGTAGATACAGACAACAAGTAATGAGGGTGGCATGAGCAAATCACGCACGATAGAAGAGCCGAAGTTCAGAAATGTGGGACTTCTACTCGAGGACCATGAGAAGCTACGGCAACTGGCGGACCGCGAACAACGGTCCATGGCACGGCAACTCTCCGTCTTAATTCGCAAGGCTCTAGAGAATGTAGAAGAAGTGTGATACCATAAAGGTGTTCACTATTCTCCATACTAGGCGACCCCAGCTTTGCACTCGGGTCGCCTTTTTTAAGTTAATGCAGCCCTGCGGCTGAGTCGTTATAAATTGTCAAAGTCGTTGATGTCATAGGCCCAGACAATGTGAGAGGGGCGAGAGTTGTTGAGGTCGCCGTATATCTCAGCCGCTGCCACCTTACCCAGCTTGTTCAGCCCACGGCACATCGAAGACACATCAGAGCTGTCGATCTCCAAGTGCTCCGCAATCGTGGATGACCGCATCGGGCCGCTCTCACTGAGCAAATCTATAATGCGATCAGACATTGTCACTTGAGGCTCGGGCTCCAGCACTGGCTCCAACTCAGGTTCGTCCTCGGGCTCGTCAGATACGTCCTCGAATATCGAACCTTGGACCACGGCCTTCAGTGCTCGCCACGGGACATCGTCCCGCTTGTCCTCATAGTTTGGTAGCACATGCACTTTCAACTTGTCCCCGTGCTCTATCCCCACGGCAGTGACAATGCGTTTGTTGATAAACACCGGCTCCCCCTCGTCTGTAGCACCAAAGGCGCTGCCCACATAAGTGATCTGATCTACAAACACATCCATTACTTTTGTCATACGTTCCATTAATAGTTCCTTTTTACTTTTCTTGATTGACGCCCGTGATTTCTTCATCGGACCTTGGTAATCCATAGCGGATTTTAGTTTGGGACACCGCCTGTTGCGAAATCCCCATGATGTCCGC
>Ga0115547_1001887_pt1 | contig 12012 bp, 8 predicted proteins | sample COGITO_mtgs_1004_3_FD_87185 | JGI IMG/M metagenome (GOLD analysis project Ga0115547, IMG submission 87185) | Pelagic marine microbial communities from North Sea - COGITO_mtgs_100420 | ecosystem: Environmental > Aquatic > Marine > Epipelagic | place: Germany:Helgoland, sampling site Kabeltonne...
ACCAAATTTTGTACTTGTATTCCATTGGTACTGAAAAGTAATTCCTAAATCTTCATTAACTTCTTCAAAAATAAGTTTGTTTCCATAATTATTTTTGTACAAATTCCTTTTGATAGCATATACGCCTTCATATTTATCTGAAAACGGTTCCCAAAGAAATGTTTTATCCTCTTTGTGAACATGAAGGATAGTTTTACTTCCTGTAGTGTCTGAAGATTCTGTTATTTTATCGTCTGTGTAATAAGGAAATAAAGCTTTCTCAGCATTTTTTCTACCAGCAGATAAACCTCCATTACTTGAAATAAACATCCAATGATCGGAATTACTTACGAGACTAATGAAAAACGGTCTCATTTTATTGCTATTCGAAATTTTATAATAGACCTCGCCTTCTATAATTACCTGGGTTCCGCTCACTTCTAAAGAAGGGTTATAAGCGCTATTTTTTCCTAAAAAAATCGGATTCTTCGTCATATAATACATCTCAAAACATATTCTAAATAATATGCTTTTTACTTTTTAAATTACTATTTCTTTTATTTGTTTAGTTATAAAAATAAAGGTTATCAATAAAAATTTTGGAGCCATCTCCACCTTCTAATATCAATTGTGCCAAATTTGATCTGCTATCCAAACCTGTTAAACTCGAAAAAGGCAAATCGATTGATATCCAGTTTTGAGACACTAAAGTAGGGGCTGTAAAGGTTGTTGAATGCCTAGTATCATCTCCACCTCCGTAGGCGCCATCCGCACCAAAATCTACCAACAATACTCTAAGCTGTCTTCCTGGAGCAATTGGACCTGGAATGTATGCATCTAAATGGAAATGAGACATGGATGTAGCATCTACCGTTGGTGAACTGAACTCTACACCTACAAAATTAAAAATGGTGTATTGTAAAATATTGTCGCCATCTACCGTAAAGTCATCAGACAAAGTTGTTTGCCAAGGAGCCCAATATCCATTATAATAGTTTACTGGCACATTGGTATAAGCATCTGAAAATAATGAAATTACATTTGCTGGATCCTGTGTTGGAATGGGTGCATGTGAAAATGCTCCCAAAGAATTGATGGTTAGGCTTCCTGCTACTTGCTGCCCATTAAAGGTTGCTGTTATGACTGCAGTTCCTGCATTTAGTGTAGTTACTACGCCAAATTCATCAACAGTTGCAACGCTTGTATTCGAAGAACTAAAGTTTAAATAAGCTGGAGAGATCGAGATGGTTTGAGAGATCTGATCTGTGAAGTTAAAGGTAGCAGAAACTCCATCTATGGTTGTTTGTACACCATTAAAAGAGGTAATTACCTTGTCGTCTCCCAATAAAATTAAGGCTTCAATAGCTGAGATGGTCCCTAATTTTTCAAACTTCACTTCATCAATCCAAAAGCTATATCCTTCTCCATTTTCAGGGCCTTCTGCATACCAAAGCATTCCTTTTTCTTGCACTAATCTAGAGGCATCTGGAATTGGAATTACATATTTTACCCAGTTTGTGGTTAATTGCAGTCCTCGTTTGCTTACTTCAAATTTATTTTCTCCAAAATCTTGTCCAAAACCAATATCATTAATTTTTGCCGATTGTGTTGCTTTTGCCCAAAAGGTTAAAGCATCGTACTCTGTTAGGTTTCGTCCACCATTATCATCTCTAAAAATAGCTCCCGCATACCCTCCGGCAGGATCTCCTTCTACAGGTACATCAAAACGCATCGAAGAACTTCCTTTGTACTTTTCTTCGATGTCTACAGAAAAGGCTTCGTATTTAGAATTTAAATACGGGTAGTATTCTAGTCCACTGCTAAAACCATCGATATAAACATCTGGAGATGGAGAATAGGTTGCCAATACTACATCTTCTGAAAGTGCTCTTTCACATCCTATGGTTATGATTAGAAGTAAGCTTAAAAGAAGGGTGATTTTTGAATAAAATTGTTTTTTAGTTTTCATGATCGTAACTGTTTATTGTTTTCCAACATTAATATGAATGTATGTTCTAATTTCCCATTCAGAACCGTTCGACTGTCCTGCAAGGTTTAAAATAGAAGCATCTGTACTGCTAAAAGTATATCTCGGAGAATATTGGTCTAGGGATCTCCAAGTTCCTCGGATTCCCATTTTGGTATTTGGTAAAACAAACCAACCTGGTTTTCCTAAAGTGGTCGAGAAATCCAACATTAATTGTGTAGGATATGTTAAATTAAAATCTCTGTGATAATCAAAAGGTCCCCAATCATTAAACTTTGCGGTAGCGGTTACTTTCAATTTATTATAAATCATGCGAAGGTCTCCACCCGATCTGGTTATCAATCGTGTATCACTTCCGTTCGCTTGACCATTTCCATAATAGAGGTTGGCAATAAATCCAAACTCTGGACTCATTTTTGAAACAATTCTTGAATTTACTTCCCAAAGGTCTTCAGCGGGTGCTGATTCTCCAAATGCAAAAATTGATCGATTGGAAAAGAAACCGATTGCAGCATCTTGTGTTGTAGGAAGGTATCTGTATACAAATCCTAAATTCATCGCAAAATTGGCGTCTTCTGCACGGTCATTATCCCACTCATACATCCAAGTTCCTGGTGTTGGATCATAAGTAAATAAAATTTCTCCTGCAGTCGTTTCCCTATTGCCTCTTACTACAAATGGATCTGCCTGAATGTTTCTCAATCTACCTGGAGCATCAATACCATTTGGCATGGCAGCAACTAGAGGTTTTTGCCATAAAAAGTTGGGTGCAATTTGTAAGTTTCCTGAACTGAATGTAAATCCTGTTAAAAAATTTGCTTGATTTCCACTTCCGGTGTCTTTCAATTTCCAACCAGTAAAAGTAGTGGTTGCGTCGGCACCTCCGTTTGCAACAAGTCCCATGACGGCAGATTGTGCATACCAGTTAAAGGTTCCTTTGGTATAAGTAATTTTTAATTTACTTCCCCAGTTATCAGCTGCTTTTACACGATCAACCACAACATCACTTGTGCCATCATTATTGTATCTAATATCTTGGTATTCTCTTCCGTTTAAGGGCTGACCTCCCCAGATACCTCCTAATTGGAATCCGAAATTATCATATTTTCTTTCCAATGCTAGGGTAAGTCTTCGTGTTTGAGGTAAGGGAATAAAACCTGATGTTTGTGCTTCTCTAGTATCTCTTTTATTAACATCTTCATGAAACACACTTGTAAAACTGTAATCTCCTATTTGTGTACTATATTTTAAAAGCAATGCTGGATTCGCTCCCCACCATAATTGTGGTCCAAAAGCTGCTTTTAATCCTTCCAAAACCCCTTTACCATCTACTTCAATACCTAAAATTTCTCCTCCATAAATGTCTAAATTCGGTCCGTAATTTGCTTCTGGATATAACCCAAATACATCCCCTTCATATTGCCAATGGTAATGACCTGTTCTATAAAATCCTCTCACATTAAAAGCATCTGATTTCCAATCGAAAGATGCATTGTATACTTGGACTCTATTGTTATCTGTAAGGGTAACGTTTCCATTGTCTGTATTAACCACAACTGGACGATTTCTATTTTCGTAGAATATTTCATCAATTGGATTTGAAGCCACATTCCCTAAGACATTGACATTCACTTCTGCTCTCATATTTGCAGAGGGTTGTGCTTGCACTCCTATAAAATATGATTGCATGTGATCGAAACCAGTTCTATTTGGGTAGCCTGTGTTGTCTGGATCTGCAATACTTGGCGTGGTTAATAAATTCCCTCCTGTATTGAACGTTGTAAATTCTGCTCTTAAATTACTCAGACTTATTTTTTCGTTACTCCCCATTGTAGCTTTACCGCCTCTTGCTCTTAAGACGCCGTCCATTAAACTAATGTTCGAAAAGTGTTTTGCTACTGAATTGGAGGTAACTCCTTCATCAAATGGGTTGATGCGATGTGCTTCTTGTAAAGAGTAATAAGCTGCTCTTGGGTATAAAGTATACAATCCTGCAGCGTTTGTTGGTCCTTTGGCACAGATTCCAAACCACTCTTCGTTCATATTATTTTTTCCTTCTTTGAAATCTATATAATACCCTCCGTTAGACCAAGAAGCATTGTTATCGTGCACATCTAAATCTTTTGTCTGACCAAATTTCCACCAACCATCACTAAACTGAAACGTAAAACCACCTAAAGAATTTTCTGCTTTTCCTAATCCGGCAGCATTTTGGTAAATTTCTCTCCAGTTTTCAACCATAAAGTGCGCTTGCATTTTTTGATCTTCTTCGTTGGTCATTGCATTGAATGCATCTGCTCCAAATTCTGTAAACATGATGGGCATGTTTAGTTCATTTTTTACTCTTTTAAAGGCATCTCCAAATGACTTCCCGCGGTACATATTTGTTCCATAAATATCTACATCCTTACATTCTTTTGCAACAATATCTAAAAAACCTAAATCACCATTACAGATCGCCACTGGATGCGAACCATCGATCGCTTTCATAGCTACTGCTGCCTTATTAAACATTTGGTATAAATACTTAGCGGCAACAGAATAATCATCTTCATTGATAGGTAGGTCTTCCGTTTCGGCTCCTTTCCATACCAGTCCATAATTATTTTCATTTCCTAACAGGTACATGAGTAAACCTGGCGTATTTTTATATTCAGTAACAACAGCTGTAATTTCCTTCAATAAAATGGCTTGTGTGGCTACATCTGAATAATCTGTTTTGGGAACCCATGCGCCATTGATCGTCAATCCATATCTACCAAATGAATGATTGAGCATGGTATGAATCCCATAAGTTTCATAGATGTATGTAATCCATTTTGGCTGAATGCCCGTATATACACGGATGGTGTTTACGCCCATATTTTTGAGCAAACTCATTTCTGCATCTAAAGCAGCCTTAATAACATCTTCGGATTGATTCCACAAACTATAGGAGTAATTAGTACCAATTGGAAAATAGTCCCAATTCATACCATTAATCATAAAACTGTTTCCATTAACGGACAATTTAGTTCCTTGCGCATTGTCAATTACCTTAACCCTGTTTGCTTGTGCAAAAAAGCTTAAAGAACAGCATAGTAAAATAATTCTTAAAAAATGATTCTTCATGTGTTTTATTTGTTTTGTAGATCCTCTAAATTTAAATTTTAGATACTTATTTTACTCAAAAAAATAAGAGTATAAGATACTACTTATGTTATTTTCATAAAACTAGGTAAAATTCGAGTTCGATCTGCTAATTACACCTCAATAAAAAACATACAACTTCTAATAAACTAAAATCATAGGTATAGCGCTAAAAAACAACTGTTTTAAGACAGAAAAAAATACACTTACTATAATTGTTGTGGTATTGTATTGCTTATTTCTAGATCAACATGGGCATTCAGATTCTTAAAATTTATTTAGAATTAAAATTTTCTGAAAGATTATCGAGTGGTGAAGCCATTTTGAAGGGAACCATTCATTAAATCGCACTAAAAATGAACACTCAATTTTAAGTAACTATTTTTATTTGTTAGGTATTTTGATAACGACAAACTACAAAAAGTAAAAATGCTTTCTTTTCAATTCAAAAACCACACGATTCAATAAAAAAAGGCCATAATCTTTCGATTATTGCCTTTTTTATTTATAGGATCGCATAGAGAAACGATCCATATGAAAACGCTACTTATTTACCTTCTGCAGCTTTTTTTGCTTCTCTTTTTAATTTAAAATTTTCCCATATTGTACCACCAATCCAGTAAGGTACAACAAAAGTTAACAGGAAAATCAACAACCAGAAACCAGCTGTAAGGATAAACATGAATAAAACTAATCCTGAAAATTGAGAAAAATCTAACATTTGCTTTTATTTGAAAAATTATTACAGCAAAAATAATACATATTTTCATATTCTACGAGGTAAAATGAAAATTTTTCAATTGTTTTTAAAAGCAATTGATAATAGCTTTTGTCTTAGTTTTCGTAAATTTGTGTTTTAATATTTCATTTACACAAACATGAATTACAGAATAGAAAAGGATACTATGGGACAAGTAAAGGTTCCCGCAGATAAATATTGGGGAGCCCAAACAGAACGATCTCGCAACAACTTTAAAATTGGTGGGGCAGGATCGATGCCTCTTGAAATTGTATATGGGTTTGCTTATCTTAAAAAAGCGGCAGCTTACACCAATTGTGAATTGGGAGTTCTAACTGCAGAAAAAAGAGATTTAATTGCACAGGTATGTGATGAAATTTTGGAAGGAAAACATGACAACCAGTTCCCATTAGTCATTTGGCAAACGGGGTCAGGTACACAATCAAATATGAATGTAAATGAAGTGATTGCCAACAGAGCCCATGAAATTGCAGGAAATGTCATTGGTGAAGGCGAAAAAACAATTCAGCCCAATGATGATGTAAACAAATCACAATCTTCAAACGACACCTTTCCAACAGGGATGCATATCGCAGCCTACAAGAAAATTATAGAAACCACCCTTCCAGGCATTGAGCAATTGAAAGCTACTTTTGAATTAAAATCAGAAGCATTTAAAGATGTTGTAAAAATAGGAAGAACGCATTTAATGGATGCAACTCCACTAACTTTAGGACAAGAGTTTTCTGGCTATGTAGCCCAATTAAACTTTGGCGTGAAAGCCTTGAAAAACACCTTAGCACATTTAAGCCAGTTAGCTTTAGGAGGTACTGCCGTTGGAACGGGATTAAACACCCCTCCTGGCTATGATGTTTTAGTTGCTAAGTACATTGCCCAGTTTACGGGATTGCCCTTCGTAACCGCAGAAAACAAATTTGAAGCATTGGCTGCACACGATGCCTTTGTAGAAACACACGGATCGTTAAAACAAATTGCCGTTTCTTTAAATAAAATTGCAAACGACATTCGTATGATGGCGTCCGGACCCCGTTCAGGAATTGGAGAGTTGATCATTCCAGCAAACGAACCTGGCTCCTCTATCATGCCAGGAAAAGTTAATCCAACACAAGCAGAAGCCATGACCATGGTGTGTGCACAAGTAATGGGAAATGATGTGGCAGTTACAGTTGGAGGTACTCAAGGACATTATGAATTAAATGTTTTTAAACCCATGATGGCCGCAAACGTTTTACAATCCGCTCAATTAATAGGAGATGCGTGTAAGTCTTTTGATGAAAACTGTGCTGCGGGAATTGAGCCCAATCACTCAAGAATTAATGAATTGGTAAACAATTCTTTAATGTTAGTAACGGCTTTAAATACAAAAATTGGGTATTACAAAGCTGCTGAAATTGCAAATACAGCGCATGAAAACGGCACCACCTTAAAAGTAGAGGCCGTTCGTTTGGGCTATGTAACTCCTGAAGAATACGATGCTTGGGTAAAACCTGAAGAAATGATTGGTGGATTAAAATAATGCCAACCACACTTTAATGCCATAAAAAAAGCTGTAATTCATTTTACAGCTTTTCTTTTTTACAGAATACTTCACTCCCCGATGCTATTTCTTTTGGGAGTTGATTCTTTTGGAACCATCTTGCTTGCAAAGTTCCTTTGAGTATAATTTTTTTATCAATCACTTCAAGCCAGCTTCCCTCTCGCAGGCCTAAAACGGGTGTGTTGTTATAGATATGAAATTCTTGGATACGCGTCTCACGCGTTTCTCCCATATGAACAGATCCCTTAACAGGATTCAAATAATGCGCATTGATATTGAAAGGTATCGTCTCCAATGCATTAAAGCTAGGAGGATACACTACAGGCATGTCATTGGTATTGCGAATAGAAACACCACAAATATTACTTCCGGCACTGGTTCCTAAATAGGGCGTTCCGTTTTCCAATACGGTTTTTAATTCTGTAATAAGATCATGCCGATAGAGCTGGTTTAATAACTCAAAAGTATTGCCTCCACCAGTAAAGATGGCTTCTGCTTCTTGAAGTGCCTCTGTGGGATTCTCAAATTCATGAATGCCTAGAACTTCTATGTTTATTGTTGCAAATGCCTCCGCTGCTATTTGGGTATATGCGTCATAGGTAATACCGCCTGGTCTTGCATATGGTATGAATAACAATGTAGATACCCCCTCAAAAAATCCAGCCAATGTGGGTAGAAGGTATTCTAAATAGCCACTACCATATATTGTTGAAGTACTTGCAATGATTAATTTTCTCAAGATAGAACGATTTAGATTCAGCGAATTTAAAGAATTAAAGGGATTATTTAACAAAATTTTATACCTGCCTTCATACAATGATGAAATTGATTGGGTTTTCTTTGTTCTTAAAAGAGGGTTATTTTTCCTTATTTTTGTGTGTTCCCTTTTTTCTAAAATAGAATTATTCATGTATAAGACAGTGCTCTTTTTATTCCTCCTCGGCTTTGCATCTAATGGAATGGTCGCTCAAAAAAGTACTTTGATTGTGGGTCATCTTAAAGATTCTATTGGAACGATTTCTGACGCTACTATTGTAAATTTAAACACAAAAAGAGGAACGGTCTCTAACAATGAGGGAGTTTTTGAAATCCGCGTTCGTTTGGGAGATTCTTTGCGATTCTCTTCAGTACAGCACATTACAAAAATCATCTACATTTCTAAGACTATTTTTACGCGTAAAAAATTAGCCATTCAATTGCTTATTCAGACTACTGTCTTAGAAGCGTTTGAATTAAAAAAGCATGATTTGTCTGGACGATTGGGCATCGATGTTCAAAAAGTGATTAAGGAAGATGCAATAAGTGCTGTCACCTTAGGACTCCCAAATGCAGGAAGAAAAAAAATGAAAAAAGTGGACCGAGAAATTTACACTGCGACCACCAGTAGCGGCGGTATTTCTTTTGACCATATATTAAACACCTTATCGGGTAGAATAAAAATGTTGCGAAAAAAGAAAGTGATAGTTGAAGAAGACATTGATGTTCAAGTCTTGTTGAAGCAGTACAATTATGATTTGGAAAAAAATTTCAACATTCAAAAAGAAAACACTACACGGTTCTTGTATTTTTGTAGAACCGATAGGATGTTTAACAAAACACTCTTTACCGATGAATTTGCACTTATTAAATTCTTAGAAGAAAAAGCCATCGAATTTAATAAATTAAACAGTAATTTGGCTCGCTAATTGAATTGATACTTCTATATGAAACTACACAAAACTTTTTTGCTATTGCTATTCATACCATTACTATCATTTTCTGCACACAAATATTACTTGAGTCTCACTCAAATAAACTTTAGTCCTAAATCCAACTCGGTACAAATAATTATCAATGTTTTTATGGATGATATAGAAACGGCTTTGAACAAAGATTATAATATTGATTTACAATTGACCACCGAGAAAGAACTCAAAGGAAATGATGTTTATTTTGAAAAGTATTTGAACGAAAAATTGCATTTTAAAGTAAATACTATTGACCAAAAATTCAATTATATAGGCAAAGAATACGAAGGAGAATTGGTATATTTTTATTTAGAGATTGAAAATATTAATGCCGTCGATCAAATAACTATCTCCAATAAAATACTCATCCAACACTTTCCAGAACAAGAGAATCTCATAAAATCCAAAGTTGGTAAAGTCAACAAAAGTGTTTTATTGGATGCAGAGAATTATTCAGAAATTTTAAAATATTAAGAATTTAACAAGCTTATATTCCCAGTTATTCATAAATTAGAAAAAAATTAAACCAAGTAATTAAAATGAAAAAATTAAACCTCCTATTGTTTTCATTTGTTTTCATCGCTGGAGCCAATTTTGCGCAGCAAAAAACAAAACAAGGACACACAAACCAGAATAAATTCAGACAATTAAAAGATGAGTTGGCAACACCTAATCGCCAACATACTGCTTCTGGTGCTCCAGGTGTTGCCTATACCCAACAAAAGGTAGATTACAATATGGACATTGTCTTGGATGATGACAACCAGCGAATTTATGGAAACGAAACCATTACCTATCACAATAATTCTGTAGACAAACTTGCGTACTTATGGGTACAGTTAGATCAGAACATGCGTGCCGCAGATTCTAAAACACCAGACATTCAACCCAATAAAATACCACAAAAACTAAGTAAAAGTAGGTTCGATCGAAGCTTCCCGTCTGAAGCTTTCGACGGAGGCTTTAAAATTGAAGGGGTTACCAACCTTGATGGTTCTGATTTATCCTACACGATCAATCAAACCATGATGCGTATCAATCTTACAACACCTTTGGCTTCTGGTGACATTTTTGAATTCAAAATAAAATGGTGGTACAACATCAATAACCATAGAACCCAAGGAGGAAGATCTGGATATGAACACTTTCCGGATGGAAACAACAACTATGTGATTGCACAATTTTATCCAAGAATGTGTGTGTATGACAATGTAGAAGGATGGCAGAATGATCAATTTTGGGGACGTAGTGAATTCGCTTTGGAATTTGGAGATTTCACGGTAAACATTACCACGCCCGAGGATCATATGTTGGGTGCAACAGGTGTTTTACTCAATGAGAAAGAGGTATTAACGCGCAAGCAATTAAAAAAATTAGCAGAAGCTAAAAAGTCTTTTGATAAAATTGTCATCATTCAATCTCAGGAAGAAGCTGAAAAAGTTGAAAAGAAAAGAGCAACGAAAACCAAAACTTGGAAATTTAAAGCGACCAACGTGCGTGATTATGCATTTGCAAGTTCAAGAAAATTTATTTGGGACGGAATGGCAGTAGACATTAACGGGAAAACCGTTATGGCCTATTCCTACTACTCTAGAGAAGCAAACCCATTATATGGAGACCATTCTACAAAAGCAGTAGCACAAACCTTAAAAACCTATTCTGAATATACTTTTGATTACCCTTATCACAAAGCAATTTCTGTAGATGGACAAATGGGAATGGAATATCCACAAATTTGTTTCAATCCTGGAAGACCAGATGCTGACGGAACCTATTCGGACCGTGTAAAATACAGAATGATTAAAGTAACGATTCATGAAGTAGGACATAATTTCTTTCCAATGATTGTAAATTCGGATGAAAGACAATGGACTTGGATGGATGAAGGATTGAATTCCTACATGGAAATGTTAGCAGAATTGGCCTATGACAAAGATTTCCCAATTACGAGAGGGTATCCAAAAAATATTGTCAAGTACATGAATGGAGATCAATCTAAAATTGCTCCGATCATGTCTAAAGGAGACAACGTATATAGTTTTGGGAACAATGCCTATGGAAAACCGGCTACGGCCTTATGGATTCTTCGAGAAACCATTATGGGAAAAGAATTGTTTGACCATGCTTTTAAAACCTACTCACAGCGATGGAAATTTAAACACCCAACTCCAGCCGATTTCTTTCGTTCAATGGAAGACGCTTCTGCAATGGATTTAGACTGGTTTTGGAGAGGATGGTTCTACACAACAGACGTAACAGACATCGGAATTCAAAGTGTAAAAAAGTTTCAAACGAAAACAGGTGAAAATGACACGGTCGAATTTGTTGAGGATACCTCTGCGGGTTTAAGCTTTGCGAATAAAGCTACTCATTCAAAATTTCACTATGAAATTACCTATAACAAACCGGGTGGATTAGTGATGCCAATCATTGTAGAATTTACCTATAAAGATGGTTCTACAGAGAGAAAAACCTATCCAGCACAAATTTGGAGGTATAATGACAAAGAAATTACAAAAACCTTCTCTTCTGATAAGGAAATTACAAATATTGCTTTGGATCCCGATTTAGAAACGGCAGATGTAGATACTTCAAACAACAGTTTTCCAAGAAAAGAACAAACGAAGTTTACACAATTTAAAAAGAAAATGAAGGGCTAAAAAAAAAGGCCTTTATCTCTTAAAAAGCGAAATCTAGTTGATTTCGCTTTTTTTTGGCGACTATTTGGAGGTTTTATCTGATAAATATTTGTTAATTCTTTGCTTTTTTTTACTCATTTAAATTCAAAATCTTAATTTACACGCCATTTCAAAAAAACAAAAAAAATGAGAAAATTATCAGTACTCGTATTTTCACTTTTCTTTGTGGCGACTGCTTCTTTTGCACAAGCGCC
>Ga0115547_1001903_pt1 | contig 11950 bp, 9 predicted proteins | sample COGITO_mtgs_1004_3_FD_87185 | JGI IMG/M metagenome (GOLD analysis project Ga0115547, IMG submission 87185) | Pelagic marine microbial communities from North Sea - COGITO_mtgs_100420 | ecosystem: Environmental > Aquatic > Marine > Epipelagic | place: Germany:Helgoland, sampling site Kabeltonne...
CTGTCTGAAAGCTGAAATGCCAATAGCCACAAAAAAGCCGCCGCTCTTATGGAGTCGGCGGCTTTTTATTCGACCCAGAGATCTGCAGGGCGGCGTCTATTGAGAGCTTATATTGAGAGCTTATATTGAGAGCTTAGTCAGGACGACCGTAAGACATCAGCCGCTCAAAGCGGGTTTCCAACAATTCATCCATCGGTACTGCCGATAGCTCTTCGAGCTGACGACTAAGACTGGCTTTTAGCGTCTCACACATGCGGTCTATATCGCGATGAGCTCCACCCATTGGTTCGGGAATGGTCTCGTCCACTATGCCCAGCTTTTCCAGATTATCCGAGGTCACACCCATGGCTTCAGCAGCCAGTGGCGCCTTCTCGCTGGTTTTCCAAATAATATTCGCACAGCCTTCCGGGGAAATCACAAAATAGGTGCTGTACTGCAGCATATTCGTTTTATCGCCAACGCCAATTGCCAGAGCCCCACCGGAACTACCCTCACCTATCACGGTGCAGATAATTGGTGTCTTCAGTCGTGACATGGTCGCCAGGTTGCGGGCTATGGCTTCAGAGATATTACGCTCTTCAGAGTCGATGCCTGGATAGGCACCGGGAGTATCAATTAGAGTCAGTACCGGCAGTTTAAAACGCTCAGCGGTTTCCATTAGACGCAGGGCTTTGCGGTAGCCTTCAGGTTTCGGCATGCCAAAATTGCGCATTACCTTTTCATTGACGCCGCGGCCCTTCTCTTCGCCAATAACCATTACTGGCACACCGTTTAAACGGGCTACACCACCAACAATGGCATTGTCATCGCCAAAGTGACGGTCGCCATGCATCTCTTCGAAGTCGGTAAAGATTCGCTTGATGTAATCCAGAGCATAGGGACGATGGGGATGACGAGCCACCTGAACAACTTGCCAGGGGGTTAACTTGGTATAGATACTTTCAGTGAGCTTGCGGGATTTATCACGCAGCTTGGTTACTTCTTCGGCAATGTTTAGATCATTATCATTGCCAACGAGCTGGAGCTCTTCGATCTTTGCTTCGAGTTCGGCTATAGGCTGTTCGAAAGAGAGATAGTTTAAATTCATGGGTAGAGAATTCTCATGTCTTGGGCTAAAACGGGTCTGAGCGCATTCTAACACTAATACAAAACTACGCTAGAGCCGATTAAGCTGAGGGGCTCAGGGAGTTAAAAATACTTAGCGCTCAGGCGTAATCTTCTAATCATAGTGCAAAGTGACGCTATTTTTACCAAATCTTTCCCGCAGCTGACCGATCAACTCATCCCGTGGCTGCACTCGCCACTGACTGCCAAGCTTTAGACGCCCACTGGCACTGGGTCCAATATAGTCGACCTCCAGTGGACAGTTGCCATCTTTGTAGGCATTCACCGAGCTCTGCAAGCTTTCCACCCACTTGCCATCCTCGATGTTGCTATCGATACTAAGGGCCAAACGCTTCACTTTACTGCAGCGGGCTTCATAGATTGACTGCACTGATTCGGCGAGCATTTTAAGACCGCCGGTAAAGCTATCTTCAGAGACCACACCCTGCACCACTAGCAAGGCGTCTTTCACTAGAATTTCGCGATAGACATTGTATTTTTCGGCAAAGATCGACAGTTCAAGGCGGCCACTTTTGTCGTCCAGAGTAATAAAGGCAAAGTTTTCGCCGCGCTTATTTTTCATCACCCGCATAGCGATCACCATGCCGGAGACCGTGGCCAGAACCTTGGCCGGACGCAGTTTGGAGATGCGATTGGGGTGCATCATGCGCAACTCCTCTTCGTACTCATCGATGGGGTGTCCGGTTAGATAAAGGCCGAGCGTATCGCGTTCGCCATTGAGGCGCTCTCTGCCTGACAGACTGCGCGCTGCACCGTAGCTGGTGTAATTTATATCTGAGGCGCTCTCCACAATGGACTCGCCAAACAGGTCGCCCATACCGCTGCTGGTGTTGCGGGCATGCTGCTCGGCAAGCTTCACCGCTTGATCCATGGCTGCCAGCATCACTGCACGACGGTAGCCGATCTCGCCCTCAGGACCAATCAGATCAAAGGCACCACTGCGAATAAGGGCTTCAATGGCACGTTTGTTAACCTTGCGACCATCTACTCGAGCGCAGAAATCAAACAGATCCTTAAACGGACCGCCATCATTGCGAGCAGCGAGAATATTGCTCACTGGTCCTTCGCCCAGACCTTTAATGGCTCCCAAACCATAGATCACACTGTTTTGCTTATCGACGCTAAAGTGGAATTGACCACCATTCACATCTGGCGGCAATAACTCCAGATTCATCGCGCGACATTCATCGATAAAGGTCACTACCTTATCGGTCTTGTCCATATCCGAAGAAATGGTCGCCGCCATAAACTGAGCGGGATAGTGCTGCTTTAACCAGGCGGTCTGATAGGCCACCAAGGCATAGGCGGCGGAGTGAGACTTGTTAAAACCGTAGCCGGCAAACTTCTCCATTAGATCAAAAATATTTGAGGCCAACTCCTTGGTAAAGCCTTTATCAACGGCGCCACCCATAAACAGCATGCGCTGTTTGGCCATCTCATCAGCATTCTTTTTACCCATGGCGCGACGGAGTAAATCAGCGCCACCCAGTGTAAAGCCACCCATCTCCTGAGCGATCTGCATCACCTGTTCCTGATAGAGAATAATGCCGTAAGTCGGTTCCAAGGCGGGCTTCAGGCACTCGTGCTGATACTGAGGATGGGGGTAGCTAACCTCGGCACGGCCTTTTTTGCGATTGATAAAGTCGTCGACCATGCCTGACTGCAGTGGTCCCGGACGGAACAGGGCCACCAGAGCAATAATATCTTCAAAGCGATCTGGTCCGAGCTTCTTAATCAGCTCTTTCATACCCCGGGACTCAAGCTGGAACACCGCGGTGGTTTCAGCCCGCTGCATCAAGCCATAGGTAGGCTGATCGTCGAGGGGGATCTTGTCGATCTCGAGCGGCGCTTCCCCAATGATGCTGCGGTCCGCATTAATCATACGCACTGCCCAATCAATAATCGTCAGTGTCCGCAGGCCCAAGAAATCGAACTTAACCAGACCGGCATCTTCCACATCGTTTTTATCAAACTGGGTAACCACACCGCCGCCGGTCTCATCGCAATAGATCGGCGAGAAATCGGTGATCTTGGTAGGTGCAATCACTACACCACCAGCGTGCTTGCCACAGTTGCGGGCAACACCTTCGAGCTGCACGGCCATGCCCCAGATTTCGGCGGCTTCTTCATCGTCATTTAAGAACTGCTTTAGGGTCTCTTCCTGCTCGACTGCCTTCTCCAGAGTCATGCCCACTTCGAAGGGAATTAACTTGGAGAGTTTATCGGCGAGGCCATAGGACTTGCCCTGCACTCGCGCCACATCGCGGACCACAGCCTTAGCTGCCATGGTGCCGAAGGTAACAATCTGTGACACGGCATCGCGACCATACTGCTCAGCAACATAGGCGATAACGCGATCGCGCCCTTCCATACAGAAATCGATATCGAAATCCGGCATCGACACTCGCTCTGGATTGAGAAAGCGCTCAAACAGAAGGTCGTATTCCAGTGGATCTAAATCGGTAATCAGTAGTGAATAAGCCACTAGAGAACCAGCACCGGAACCCCGTCCGGGGCCCACAGGAATAAGGTTGGTTTTCGCCCAGCGGATAAAGTCCATCACAATCAGGAAGTAGCCGGGGAAACCCATCTGGATAATAATTTTAAGTTCGAATTCTAGACGCTCGGTGTAGCGTTTTTGGATCTCGGGAAAATCAGGCGCACTGGTATCGTAGAGCACTTCGAGACGGTCCTGGAGACCCTTCTCGGATTCCAGGGTAAAGAATTCATTGATGGTCATGCCATCGGGGATCGGATAATCCGGCAGAAAATACTCTCCCAGACGCAGCTCAATGGAGCAGCGACGGGCGATCTCAACAGTGTTTTCTAGGGCTTCGGGAATATCCGCAAACAGCTCAGCCATCTCATCGGCACTGCGCAGATACTGCTGCTCGGAGAAGCGCCGCTCACGACGAGGATCATCAAGGGCACGACCCTCGTGAATACAGACCCGCGCTTCATGGGCTTCAAATTCAGTCTTGGCGATAAAGCGCACATCGTTGGTGGCTACCACTGGGCAGTTGAAGCGCGCCGCTAGATCTACTGCGGCATGCAGATAGTCCTCTTCTTCGGCACGACCGGTACGCTGTAGTTCGAGATAAAAACGATCCCCAAACAGAGCGATAAATTCTTCGAGGGCTGTGGCGGCATCGTCGAGACGACTGGACACTAGGGCCACACCAATCTCGCCACTGCGACCACCGGACAGGGCGATCAATCCATCACTGAATTCAGCCAGCCAGGACTTTTTAATATGTGGCACGCCTTGGCGCTGGCCCTCTTGATAGGCCTTGGAAATAAGTTTGGTCAGGTTGGCATAGCCGACTTGGTCTTTAACCAGTAGCACTAATTGGGTGGGACTGCCTTCCCCACTCTCGTCGAGCACCAGCAGATCGGCGCCGAGAATGGGCTTAACACCGCAACCCTGAGTCGCTTTGTAAAACTTTACCGCAGCAAAGAAATTATTAAAGTCGGTGAGCGCCACAGCGGGCATACCCAGCTCTGCGACGGCCTTAGCCAGAGGCTTTATTCTGACTAACCCATCGACTAATGAGTATTCAGAGTGCAGCCGCAGATGAACAAATGATGCAGTAGTTATTGGATTTACCCTTTGCCTTTGGTTAACAGATGGCTGGCATCAACACCGTAATGGGTGAAGCTATCTTTCATCAGATCAAATACAGTGCCGTCAAATTCAGGAATCGACTTATCCGAAACAGCCACCGGCTCTACTCGGTCACCCCATTTAATAATGCCTGCGCCACAGGACAGTCCAGCACCAAAGGTTGCCGTGAGAATGGTCATGCCGGGCTTAACCCGACCATCCTCTAATGCATCACAGAGCGCAAGAGGTATGGAGGCAGCGGAGGTGTTGGCGTACTTGTCGATGGCCACAACCACTTTTTCCATGGGGAAGTCGAGACGTTTGGCTAGGGACTGGATAATTCGCATATTCGCTTGATGGGGAACAAATAGGTCTATGTCAGCTGCTGTCAGACCCTGCTTTTCGAGCACATCATTGATCGCGTCAGACATACCTTTGACCGCACTCTTAAAAATTTCTGCGCCGTCGAAGTCCAGAGAGATATACATATCGCCGGTGAGATGTGCGGGGGACATGCCCCAAGTAGGCAGCCGCAAGCATTCACGGCTATCGGGCACACAGCTCATTTTTGCCGTCAATAGGCCGCTCTCTTCCTCAGCCGCTTCGATAACCACAGAACCGGCACCGTCACCAAAGAGAAAGCAGGACTCGCGTTTTTTCCAATCCATTGCCAGGGAGATCCGCTCCGAACCGATCACCAAAGCTTTGTTGATTGAACCCGCCTTAATCATGTCAGTCGCAGTATTCAGGGCGTAGAACCAGCTAGTGCAGGCGGAGTTAAGATCAAAAGCCGCAGCGTTTTTAGCGCCGAGTCTATTTTTGATATAACTGGCTGTATTCGGACAAATTTCTTCGGGAGTGGTAGAGCCGAGAATAATCAGATCTATATCATCTGCATCCACACCAGCAGTAGCCAGTGCGCGCTCTGCAGAGAGCCAGGCCATTTCACCGGTAGATACGTGGCTATAGTGGCGCTGACGGATGCCCGAGCGCGAGAAAATCCACTCGTCACTGGTATCGACAATCTTGGCCATATCATCGTTTGTCATCAGCAGCGGTGGAGCATATTTTCCCCAGCCGGTTATCTGTGCATATCTCAAGACAATCCCCTTAAACCCTAGATTAATTATTTTTTATTCGAATGCGGAGACTGACAATAAGCTTACAGAGCTCTTCGTGTTGGCCTCGCTTTGATGGTCAATAGTATATCCACTAACCGCGAGGCTACCTAATCAAAAAGACCAGATTGTACGAGTTCTAACTGCTCCCGCACTGGCGCAAAGGTCCGGCGGTGAATAGGCGTTGCACCAATGCGAGCCAGAGCCTCCAGATGCTGTGGTGTGCCATAACCTTTGTTGGCAGCAAAGCCATAACCCGGATAGGTGACATCTAGGGCTTTCATTTCCGCATCTCGCACTACCTTGGCAATAATCGACGCAGCACTGATACATTCCACTCGGCCATCGCCCTTGACCACCGCTTCCCCGCGATACTCCCATTGGGGCAGTCGATTGCCATCCACAGCCACATAATCCGGCTGTTGACTTAGACCCATCACAGCCCGACGCATAGCCATCAGGGTGGCCTGCAAAATATTAAAGCGATCAATTTCAGCTACGGAGCAGCGCGCCACAGACCAGCAGAGCGCTCGACTGGTGATGTCAGCATAGAGGTTTTCTCGCTGTCGACTGGAGAGTACTTTCGAGTCAGCCAGCCCTTCAATCCCGTGATTGATCGGCAGAATAACCGCAGCGGTGACCACATCACCGGCCAGTGGGCCCCGCCCTACTTCGTCGACGCCGGCGAGAAATTGAATATTGGCTGGGGGTTTCCAGGCCTTCAACTTAGAGGGCTTTAAGCTAGAGGCTTTTAAGTTAGAGGCCTTGATTTTAGGCGGCTTCACGAGCAGATCAGCTTGTTAATGGCAGCTGCAGCTGTATCACCGGATGGCAAATTAATTTGCTCATAGAGTTCTTCGAAGCGCTGTTCCACTAAGTGTCGCGCATTAGCATCCAATGCATTGCTAACGGCTGCACTGAGACTGTCCACGGTGGCCTCATCTTGAATCAGCTCTGGCACCACCATCGCAGACGCCAGTAAGTTTGGAATTGAGGCGAAGGGAGTCTTAATAAAGGGGCGGACTAACTTGTAAGTCCACTTGCCAAGTTTGTAACTCACTACCATTGGCTTCTTTAGCAACATGGCTTCAAGAGCGGTGGTACCAGAGGCAAGTAAAACCGCATCAGCTGCTTCCATAGCCAGTAGCGACTGTTGTTCGATCAGAGTGACGGGTAAGTCGGGGTGCTCTGCAAGAATCTCGCTCAACTGCCTGTGCCGATCGCCATTGGCTGCTGGGATCAAGAACTGTAACTGCGGGTTGGACTCAAGCAGACGTTTAGCCACCATCAGAAACAGTTCGCCCATCAGCGCCACCTCGCCTCCACGGCTGCCCGGCATGATGCACAGCAGCGGCCGATCAGTATCCAAACCCAACTGCCTGCGAGCCCCAGAACTATCTGGATCCCGCGAAATCTGACCGGCTAGCGGATGACCGACAAAGGCCACTGGTACAGCGTGCTGTTGATAAAAGGCCTCCTCAAAGGGCAGCAGCGTCAGCATTAAGTCAACGCAGCGCTTAATGCCTTTAATGCGCCCCTGACGCCATGCCCAAACCGAGGGGCTGACGTAGTGCACTGTTTTGATACCGACGTTATGCAGGGCCTTTTCAATGCCCAAATTAAAGTCGGGAGAATCGATCCCAATAAAGGCAGCAGGCTTTGACTGCTTGCAGCGAGTAATAATGTCTCGGCGTATGGACAGCAGTTCAGGCAAGCGCTTAAGCGGTTCGACAAATCCCATCACCGATAAGCGATCCATCGGATGAAAGGAGACAAAGCCCTCGGCGATCATCTTGGGACCGCCTATACCCTCGAATTGAGCGTCCGGGAAAAGACGTTTCAGCGCGCGAATTAAATCCGCACCCAGAGTATCCCCGGAGGCTTCTCCGGCGACTATAACAAAGGTGGGTGGATTCATAGGGGCGCTTAGTTTGTCAGAGAGGCCAGCCATGGCTTAGCGAATAATACCGCGAGTGGATTTCTCAATGGAATTTAGGAACTGTAAAATCGCAGGGTCATCACCGAGCTTGGTAATTGCCTTGATCGCTTCGTCAAGCTGCAAGCCGCGACGATAAAGTAATTTGTAGGCCTGATTAGCCAGGGAGATTTGCTCCGCGCTGTAACCTCGGCGTTTTAAGCCTTCACGATTAATAGTGCGGGGTTCAGCGGGGCTGCCAAAGGCAGTAATAAAAGCTGGCACATCGTGATAGACAAAAGCCGCAGGGCCAATAAAACAGTGGGGCCCTATATGGACATACTGATGCACCAGGGCATAACCACTGAGAATCGCCCAGTCACCCACATAGACATGGCCAGAGACACTGGCATTGTTGACCATAATAACGTTGTCGCCGATCACGCAATCGTGACCAACATGAGCGTAGGCCATGAGCAGGTTATTACTGCCGATAATGGTTTCGCTATTGTCCTGCACTGTGCCACGGTGAATGGTGACACCTTCGCGAATCACGTTGTTGTCGCCAATAATTAACCGAGTGGGCTCGCCTTTATATTTAACGTCAGGAGTGTCGTCACCAATGGTGGAAAACTGATAGATCTTGTTGCCAGTGCCAATTTTAGTCGGCCCTTTAATCACCACATGGGAGCTGATCTCACTGCCTTCTCCGATCTCAACATCTGCGCCGATCATCGTCCACGGGCCTATACTAACCTTATCGGCTATTTTAGCTGTGGGATCTATAACGGCGCTGGGATGAATCACTTAACTTTATCTCGAACCTGATAGGCACAGAGTAAGGTAGCTTCGCAAACAAGCTTATCATTGACTGTGGCACGGGTTTGGAAACGCCAGATATTACGCTTTACAGCAATCACTCGGGACTCGAGCATTAACTGATCACCGGGCGTCACTGGCCTTTTAAAGCGCGCCTTATCGACACCGGCAAACAGGTAAAGCTTACCGTCATCCGCAGTGGTGTTAGTGGTTCTAAAACCCAGAATCCCAGACGCTTGGGCCAGGGCTTCAATCATCAGGACACCAGGAAAAATTGGTGCTCCGGGAAAATGGCCGTTGAACACATCTTCATTGCCGGTGATATTTTTCAGCGCGAGAATACGCTCACCCTCGACTAGTTCAAGCACTCTATCAACCAGTAAAAAGGGATAGCGGTGCGGCAAGACGCTCATTATTTCAGTAGTTGTCATGGCGCCGCCGACAGCAGCGTCAGTAATAGTTGTGCCTTCAGTCATTATTCCATCCATAAAAAGTCTTTAGGTCTTATTTTCTGGCTAACGCCTGTAAACCTTTGCGTAAGCTATGTCTTGATCTATTAATCTTTTTCTAACTCTTTCAGACGGCGCGCAATACTGTCCAGTTGAGACATTCGCACCGCATTTTTGCGCCACTCTCGAGTCTTCATCAACGGCATTCCCGACGAGTAGGATCCGGGTTCGTTAATCGACTTAGTCACTAGACCACGAGCGGTTATCTGGACATTGTCACAGACAGTCACGTGCCCAACCACACAGGCATCCCCAGCCAGAATAACGTTGTTACCTAGGGTGGCACTGCCCGCAAGACCGGAATAAGAAGCCAGTGCGCAGTTATCCCCAATCACCGCGTTGTGGGCAATTTGTACATGATTGTCAATAATCACACCATTGCCGATACGGGTATCCCCAAGGGCACCACGATCAATTGTGGTACAGGCGCCAATTTCAACATTGTCGCCAATGTCGACACCGCCAATCTGGTAGATCTTCTGCCACTGCCCTGCCCCATCTGGTGCAAAGCCAAACCCATCAGCGCCGATTACCGAACCGCTGTGAACAGTCAGGTCACGACCCGCAATAACGTCATGATAAATCGTTACATTTGCCGAGATACGGGCATTGTCACCAAGCTGAGAGCGGGCTCCGACAAAACTACCTGCACCCAAATGGCTTCCAGACCCAATCACTGCGTCCGCCTCAACAACCGCATTCGCGGCAATCGCCACATTTGCGCCTAGAGAGGCCGAATCGGCAATGACTGCTGAGCGGTGTATACCTAGAGCTGCCTTGGGAGCAGTATCAAACCACTGAGAAATGCGCGCATAACCCAAATAGGGGTTGTCGAGAATCAACGCTGCGCCATTGAACTCTGCATCACTGGACTCTACACCACTGGACTCTACACCACTGGACTCTATACCACTGGACTTAGGCAGCCCGCAGCCTTCACCTGCAGTGATGTGCTTGGCAGCCATAATCACAGCCGCCGCGTTACAGGCACCCAGCTGACTGCTGTATTTCTCATTGGCAAGAAACGCCAACTCACCGGGCCCAGCATTCTTAAGGGTATTCAATCCACTTATGCGCAGTGCGCCATCACCACGTAACTCGGCTCCGAGAAACGCGGCTATTTCAGCGAGCGAATAATCTTCAGACATTAAAAATTATTGCGATTTTTTATTCAGACGATCAGCAACCTTAGCGGTCAAGTTGCTCTCGGGGCCAGCCAAGAGTACGGAGTCAATTTTAAGTAATATTGTGACACCCTCTTCCTGAACCACTTCCTGCAGAGCTTGCTGAGCCATAGGACCGATTTCCTGCATGATTTTCTGTTGCAGTTGCTGCTGTTCAGACTGGATCTTACGGCCAGCTAATTCAGCATCAGCTTTGGCATATTCCATTTTCTTTTGATGCTCTAGAGCCTGTTCCTGAGACCAGGTCATGCGCTTGCTTTCAGCTTCTTTAGCCAGTGCCTGAAGGTCGGCAGTTGAGCTTTCATACTTTGCTTTAAGGGCGACAAAATCGGCACCGGTTTCAGCTTCCTTAAGACGCACCTGGGCGGTATTTGAGCTAAAGATAGCCCGAGCAATATCGACCACAGCAATCTTATCTGCAGCCACTGCTGCCATAGAAGTTGTACCCGAACAAACCACTACCAATGCCAATACTACTGCTTTCAAATTATACAAAACGCCTCTCCCTACTATGATTAAAATTGATTACCCAATGAGAACTGAAATACTTCCGTCTCATCGAATTCATTTGAATTTAACGGCTTAGCCAAACTAAAGGTGATAGGTCCAAAGCCACTTAACCAGGTTGCTCCTACACCCACAGAGTAACGCAGTTCGCCAGCATCAGGCTTAAAACAGTTAGTCTGCAACTCGCCACATTTGGTGTTGAAGATATTACCCGCATCGAAGAACAATGTAGCTTGCACAGATCGCTGATCTTTGAGAAACGGCAATGGGAAAATAATTTCCGCACCCAGCTCAACCTGAACATTGCCACCAATTGGATCTGGATCATCGACAAAGCCAGTGGTGCAAGGATTATCCGTATTCAAATTACAGGGGGTATCCTGGGGCCCGAGAGTATTCCGCTCAAACCCTCGAACCGAACCGAAACCACCACCGTAGAAGTTCTTAAAGAACGGCATTTGAGTCGTGTCGCCATAGGATTCGCCATAACCTAAATCCGCTCTGAGCTTGAGGCTCAAACCGCGATATAGACCGCGAAGATGCTGTGCTGAATAAGTCATCTTGTAGTATTCAAGACCAGATCCAGGCAGTGCTATATCAAAACCAAAGCGCTGCTGCGAACCTCTGGTAGCAAACACACCACGGTTAAGCGTCGACTGAACCCAGTTGATATTGGCATTGATAATATCGAATTCTGAACCGTTATCGCGAACAAAATCAGCAATTTCCTTAGAGGCGAAAATACCGGTTTGCAGGTCCAGATTTTCATAGCCTAAACCAAAGCCTATGCGCTGCACTTCAGTGACTGGATAGCTCCAGTTGACTGCTGCCCCGTAGGTGTTGGTAGAGAAGCTGGCGACATTGATCTCGTCGTAGTCAGTCTCTCGCGCAAATACGCTATAACCAGCACTGACGCCGTCAACGGTAAAATAAGGTTCGGTATAACTAAAATTAATTGAGGTTTGATAGGTACTGCGGTTTAAACCAATACCCACCTGCTTGCCCGTACCAAGAAAATTATTTTCGCTGAGGTTGGCACCGAGAATCAGACCAGTGCCCTGGGCGTAACCCACACTGGCGCCAATCGAGCCCGAAGGCTGCTCTTCAACACTGAAGACCACATCAATCTGATCGTTGGTTCCGGCAACAGGAACGTTCTCTACATTAAC
>Ga0115547_1001909_pt1 | contig 11926 bp, 9 predicted proteins | sample COGITO_mtgs_1004_3_FD_87185 | JGI IMG/M metagenome (GOLD analysis project Ga0115547, IMG submission 87185) | Pelagic marine microbial communities from North Sea - COGITO_mtgs_100420 | ecosystem: Environmental > Aquatic > Marine > Epipelagic | place: Germany:Helgoland, sampling site Kabeltonne...
CTGCGTAAAGTCTAAAAGCATGCTGTGCAGTTCTAGAAGTTGGGCTTCAGGAACCATATTCACGTCGAAGTCTGACAGCATTTGATCCACACTGTCTTCGGTATACCCGCCTTCTTGGTCAAAAATAATCTCAAAATTGAAGACTGCCAAAGGCAACCATTTCTTCGATACCATGTGCTTGAGGATCCAGCGAGCTTGTTCGGCTGGTCCATACGTCTTGCCGAGGAATTCCAAGACCAGGCCCACCGTGTACACCTGAAACGGCGCTCCAGAAATTGTCTTTACCGGCTTACCTCTTTTATCCGTCTTAGTTGGATGTTTGTGCTCCGGGTGAAAGCATTTTTTCCAAGCAGTTTCGGTCTCAGGTTCCCAAAAGTGTCGGTCGCCCTTCATCAGGAACGCCATGGACCGCCCCGCGGCCATCAGTGCGTTCGTAACCCCAATCACATCCATTGGTGGGTTACTGAGACCCTCGGAGACGCCTTCGTGCGACGTCTTCGGTCGCTTGGCGTGTTGGTGGTAAGTGGCAAGAGCGGCCATTATTTCTTTTCAAAGCTTGGTCTAAAATATGTTATTTATTTAAAAAATATTAAATGTCTTAAATATGTTATTTATTTAAAAAATATTAAATGTCAAACTAAAGTGAGTGATTTTAAAACCACACGTGAACACTCAAAACCGCAACATTTAGTACTTTGTCCTAGCAGCCACGAGGAAGCCACACGTGAACACTCAAAACCCCAACATTGGAACTATTTTGTCTCCAAATACACCTCCTAAAGGATGCAGTTTCAATCCTTTCAACCCGCCGAATAATAGTTTCTCTGTATTCGTTTTTGATGTCTTCACCAACAATGTGTGTTTCATTACGTATCTCAAAGCTTCAAAGGTTGTCAAATACCGTGGGCCAAAATCAATATATATCACTTTAGGCCAAGCGTCAATAAACACTTCACACAACCCCTTCAATTCTAAATCAGTCAGTATGGGCACCATACTGAAGAGAAGGAAAATAGGCGGTATCCAATTACAATGCGCTGGAACTGGTCCGTATTTTTGGTACCATTTGTCATTTGACCACTCTTTGGACACATCTTTAAGATAGGCATTTCTTGCAAGCAATGGTTCTTGGCGGAATACCCAACGGAGCAATACTTTACACTTGGCCAAAATGATTTTCAAATGGTTGCGCCACTTTGGCGATAAACGTGCCCTACACTTTTCTATTGACAGATCCGGGTTCACCCGACCATTAATCAATGTTCCTTCCGTCGAGCTGATACCTTCTGAATAATCATAATATACCCGCCAAGGGCGGATTTGTTGATTAATCCAGTGTATTTGTGCGAACCGCGCGTGCACTTTTCTAATGATACAAGTTGTAAGAGTTTCGTGCAGTGTTCCGCGGCTGCCCCGATCGGACCACCAAATATGCTCTATTGTCGCCAATGGTGTGCGATAACCAGCGCGAAGAACGCACGGATGTTTGTCAATGAAATCAGCAACTTGTCGGAAGTGCACATTCATTGGTCCGAGCCAGGGATTAAAATAATTGTCCAGTAGGGTTTCAAATCTCAGATGTTTACAGCATTTTTGGCGGCACGTCCCTTCGCATTTGGTTTGTATTGTATGTGGAATTGGCTTATCGCAATCACACTCGCAGTCTTTCTGCTTGGGTTTAAACGAGTCTATCATGCCTTGAAGATCTTTCGGCAATTTTGCATATTGATTATATACGGGAGGCTTTAATTTTTTGGGCGTGCTCGACATTACATCGTGAAAGTTTTTATTTAAATACGGAGTTTTGGAATTTGCCATATAAATACAAATCTTTTTCGTGTGATAATGTTCGTGAGTAAAGACGGCAGTGTACGCAAGAGATGTGAACCTCGAACCCAAAATTGAGTACTTTGTCCTAGCAGCCACGAGGAAGCCACACGTGAACACTCAAAACCCGAGTTCCTTCCACTTTGTCCCAAAAGTCAAGGTTACAATGTGCGTTCGGAGTCTGCCTTCGAACTCGGTGTCTTTTTCGCCTGCGGTCTTCCCAGGAAACTTAGCTTTCGCCAATTCCTGCGCAAAAAAAGCGGGGAGGCGACCAGGCATGGGGGGTTGGATGTCCCAATCTTCATTATATGTCTTTGAATTTTTATTCCACATTCCGCTAAGAGCCCACATTTGAAATCCGCGTAGAAAAGAAAATTTGCTCTCGTTGTACTGTGCCATAACCTCGAACGCTCGCTCCGCACTCTCAGGACTGCCCTCGAGTATCTCAATCTTGATTATTTCACTCCACCCCCTTTGACCGTTGCAGCTTTCACTAATTTTGAACCGCAGGGTCGTCTTCGCACTACCCGACGACGGACTACTCGACGACCTTTTCCTTTTGGGTGGTTCTGCCGAAATAAATTGATGAATCATGTGAATGATTATGTTGGTGTTTAAATACGGTTTATTTAAATACGGAGTTTTGGAATTTGCCATATAAATACAAATCTTTTTCGTGGGATAATGTACGTGAGTAAAGATGGTAGTGTACGCAAGAGATGTGTATCACCTTGCGAATGGATGAGTCGATTTTTCGAATCTTTTTGGGGGGCGGCAAAGAAGGCCGAGCCTTTCCAAACATTTTCGCCCACATCATGTGCGCCCAGTGGGTGACAACGTTAGATAGCTATTGTTGTGATTCTTAGTCATGGGTATGACTTTGAAGAGTCGAAAGTAATGACTTTTCAGACGACCAATGCAAAAATGAATCAACTGAATCTAACTATTTATTCAACAGACACTGCAGCACAGGCATGTCTGGTTGCAATTGTTGTGATGGCGCAAGTGTTTGTGTGAACATGAGCAGTTCGTCATCATCCGAGCCGGAATCAAAACGCCGCCGACTCGGAGCTGTTGTTTCTTCTGCCATGGCTTTACCAATCCGCGTTTCGTACAGACCATTGATTGTGGGCGCTTACGAATATTACCAAAAGGAAATGCTGAATGAACTTACAAATTTGAAACCAAAAACTCATTACGAGGCGGTAACAAACCAGGTCAAAACGAAACAAAAAAACTACGGCGATATTCGATTAGCCAATATTCGAAAGTACTTGGACGGTGTCAAGGGCTACGATCGTTCCGAAATGCAAAAGCAGTTCCATGAATCGTTCCTACAAGCTGTGGCACTTCATATCTATAAAGATGATCCTGAAGTTGATATGGACAAAATTATGTCAATAAACGAATGGCCAAATTTAAAGCAGCAAGTATTATGTCTCACACCCCGTAGGTTCGGCAAAACAACGGCCGTGGCGATGTTTGTGGCCGCTTATTTTTTGAGCGTCGAAAAGTGCGCTTTGTGTATTTTCTCCACGGGTCGCAGAGCATCCGACGGTATGCTCGATAAAATTCACGAATTTGTCAAGCTCATTGATGAACAATTGGGAACTGATCACGACTCGTGTTGCAAGCGCAAAGGCGAGTTTTTATTTTACCACGGGGATGGCACAAATGACGTCAGAAAAGTGGCGTCATATCCGTCAGGATCCGATAAGTTAAGAGGGGTCGGGGGTGACCTTATTTTGTTGGAAGAGGCAGCATTTATGCCAATAAAGATGTTCCACGAAGTGATTGTCCCCTTGCTAGAATTAGAGACAACGGCGCTGATTTGTATTAGCACGCCTCAGGACTCTAGCAATTTTTATTCGATGATGTTTGAGATGGTAGACCGGGCTGGTGAGAAACTATTCAACCAGATCCAGGTGTCAATGGTTTGTGAGGATTGTAAATTAACATCTCATCCAGAGAAATGCACACATATGAAGCACCTCCTTCCAAAGTGGAAGTCCGGCGGAAAACAGGATATGGTCCGCCAAATTTATGGAGACAATACGAAAGATATGCTTCGCGAGTCTATGGGCGTCACGACGAACGATTCTTGCGCGCTGTTTGATGATGCATGGATTAAGCAATTTACGAGTCGTTCGCTGTATTCGCCGGGAACAACACCACAAGTGATTTTCGTTGCGTGTGATCCGAATGGTGGTGGTTCCTCACAGATGGCCATAGTTTCCCTATATCTCGATCAAAATAATTTTGCGATTTGTGGTTTAGAGTCACATGCTGTCGCTGGCCATGGTGAGGTGAGACATTTGCTCGAGTCACATGTCAGAAACATACGCTCAGTCTTTCCGACTTCGTTTATCATCTTTATACCGGAAAATAACCTTGGTCACGAAGCCTCGCATATGGCTCACATGCTGAGAGACATTCCAAGTTGTAGATCTTTAATGGAAAAGGGTCAACCCGGAGTTTTAACAACCCATAAACGCAAAGAGTTATACTCCAATACTGCTGTTGAGAGATTCGCGAGCGGTTCGATATGGTATTCAGAGCAGTTTGTGTGTGCAGATCCATACGAAGACGCAAACTCAAGAACCGCGCGTGTCAAAAAAATGTTTAGACAGCAGCTCACAGTGTTCAGCCGCATTGTCGTGCCACGTGGGAAAGATTACAACGTGCCGAAAGTCATTTACAGTGGTAAAGATCAAGGCGAGGATGATATGGTCATGACATTTCTCATTGGGTTGTACTGGTCCATTAAATTCTTTACAAATGTCACAAGTCCGAACGCTCGCGAACTCTTGAAATAATGAACATATTTTTTGTTTAGAGTAACGCATTCTGTTCCCGTCTTTGTTGTCTTCTTTGGAGCCTCACACATGCGAGGAACACACATCCAGTGAGCAACACTCCAATCAGGAATCCAGCTGCCGAATAAGTAATGTTATTAATGTCAACCTTCCATTGGACCTCGTCATTGTCCAAAAGACTACCAGTGGAAAATGTTGTCTGATTGGTGCTGTTCGACATGTATTGATTTGATTACAATCGCACAAAGCAATAATAAAATATGTTAAACATATATGATTTTTAATTCGTGTAACATTGGGTCAGTATAATAGAATGAATATGTTGAAGCGCCCGTTGGAAGATACGCCGACTGGGCCTTCTAAGAAGCTTCGTTTTGAAGATTTGCAGAGCGAATTGGATGGCCTCCTGGTGCTTGCTTCCCAACACCATGAGGAAGCCCGTTTGGCAGCGGTCGATTCTGCTTTTGATCTCGAAGAGAGCTGGAAGTGCGCAGAGGAAAAAATGAACTCAACCGAAAAGGAATTGTCCGAATCGAAATCGAAACGCGATACCTGTGCTCAATATCGTCAAAAAATTATGGACAGTCCTGCTGCGAAAATGTTGGAAAAGGTTTCTGGCTCAGATGTGCACGGGGTTGATACCTTGACCGAAGACCATGAAAAGTTGAAATCGTCTCTGGAGAAGCTGTCTTGTTTGGTGTCTGGCTTGGACGGTGATATTGTTCTACTCGAGAAAAGGCTTGACGAAGAAAAAACCCAATGCGAGACACTAAGAGGCAAGCACGAAGAAGCAGAAGCGAAAGCTGAGAAAATTACAAGTTTGTGCGTAGTAGAGTAGATCCATATTTTGTACAATCGACCATATAAACATGGGTCAAATATAATGAATGTCTGGTTCGTTTACTTTATTGCAAAGGCGAAATACCTATTCGTTGCCTTCTTTAACATTAACAAGATCTCAGAGTTCAACACCTGAACCATCACCAGTAGCGAGATCCGTTTCGCCTTCAAGAGCATCGTCCTCCAGAGCATCTTCCACGAGGACAGCTTCTTCGACATGTCAGACGCCTATTCACAAACGACTCGCGGAACTTAGGTCGCATGACGAGGTTGGGTCCCTTTCTTACACTAAAGCAGAGTTGGCGACTGTGAATTTGGGGGAGCTGAAGCAGATTCATGTGAAAGTTAGAAATATGTCAAATAAATAATTAAAATAAGGATTAGTTTGGTTATGTTTACTTAATGTTTGCGGGCGGCGGCTTCGCGCTGGGCAAAAGGATTTACCTCCACGTAGTTGCTGAGGTGATCCTCGGTGGTCGCGGCACCGGCAGGCTGAAATGCAAGCATGGGATGCTCTGGTTGGTACTCTGACACGACCTCTTCGACTTCGTCAAAAGATTCTGGTTCGATCATTGTGGGCGCTACGGTTTTGTGCAGTCTGGACATGTGTGATCTACTTGTAAGAAACAGGTAATATATAGTGTAAAAAATCTAATTTGAGCATATTCTAATTTTGGTTTACAACTGAGGACATGTAGTAGTAGTCCATAGGTATGAGTCGTTATTACGTAAAAAAGGTTCCCAAAAAGGACATGGTCTTGACTGTGCTTCACGACGATAAGATCCGAGTGAAGACAAATAAGATGTTTACGAAGGAACTGAATGTCGTTAAAAAGGCATGTCATGTGGATGACAAGAGGAAAACGTTCGACATTGATAAGACGTCGTGGCAAACCATTTTATCGTTTGGTGATAAGTTTAGTATCGAGAATATTCCCAGTCATGTTCAGCGTGTAATGCGTCGCCAACCGAAGCCTATGTTTGATGCCAGTAAGATTCCTGAGCAATTGTACAGTACGTTGTTCCAATACCAAACGGAGGGCGTCGCGAATATATTCAACAAATATAATGGTAGATGTCTTTTGGCAGATGACATGGGACTTGGAAAGACCCGTCAAGCGATTTGTTTCGTTGCGCATTGCCTACCGTCGCGAGTCCTTGTGATATGCCCTTCGTATTTGCGCTATCATTGGACACACGAATTGCATCATTGGCTTGGTATTGAAGCGCAGTTGGTCAAAAAAGGTTCTGAGAATCTCGCCGCAGATGTCTGTGTCGTTTCCTATGACATGCTCGCTGCTCTAAATATTCGCCCGGGTATTTTTGGAACTGTTGTCTTGGACGAATCCCACTACGTGAAATCGCGCAAAGCAAAACGGACAAAAACAGCGACGCCCATCGTACAATCTGCGAAATACGCATTGCTCGTGACTGGAACACCCGCATTGAACAGGCCTATCGAGCTTTTCGCACAGTTATATATGCTCAGGCCGTCGTACGTCAAAAATTATACGACGTACGCGACTCGTTACTGTGATGGCAAACGCACCCCGCACGGATTCGACGACAGGGGCTCGTCTAATTCTTGGGAACTCAATTGGGTATTGAACAAAGGCTTTATGGTTCGACGGTTGAAGCGCGACGTGTTGACTCAATTGCCACCAAAATCCAGACACACGGTTTGGCTCAAGCTGAACGCAGATACTCTACGGGAGGTCAAAGACGGGTTCAAAAAATGGCACGACCTCAACATAACCATTTACAAACTTCCCTCGGGTTCGGAAATGCAACGCAAAGAGATGTTTGAGCGCAGAAAAGTTATCTCGGAAACATGGCGCGCAACTGCCGCCGCTAAATGCCAAGCTGTCGCAAACTGGGTTGTACAAGCCCTACAAGAAGGTCGGTCGTTTATATTTTTTGGATATCATAAAATTGTCCTAGACGCAGTCGAAGAAGCGGTCAAAAGCTGCAACTACAATTACATGCGCATTGATGGATCTACGCCCGCGAAAGTTCGAAACGAAAATGTGGAAGCCTTTCAAAACGACCCCACCATAAGAATCGCAGTCTTGTCCATTGCTGCTGCAGGGACAGGACTCACGCTCACGCGCGTTTCAGAATGCGTCTTTGGGGAACTCTATTGGGTACCAGGTGTCATGATTCAAGCGGAAGACAGAGTACATCGGATTTCGCAAGAAAACAAAGTCAACATTCAATATCTGCTGGGCGCAGATACTCTCGACAGTTATGTTCATCCGGCACTTTGCAAAAAGTTGAATACACTTGATTCTCTGGTTGATAAACGAACTGACAGAACTTTCGTAGGAGAAACAACTACTACTATAGAAATAAGTACAGACGACGACGAAGAATCGCTCATGTCTGCCATTTCTAAACTATTCTAAACATATGAATTAAAACAAATGAGAAATTGGATTTGAATCAGATCAATATGTTAACTCCACACGAGATACGTCAATATATTGAACGAATAGAAGCAAGGTCTTCGCCGGCAACAGACGAAGAATCACAGACACTTCGAGAGCTATTGATTTCAACGTTACCCTCCACGCCAGAGAACGGTAAGACATGTCCCAATTGCGAACGCAAATGCTATTGCGCTTGTCGAGTATGTCCACATTGTCACTTCAGAATCAAACCCAAACTTAGGCGCGCGCGGTACGAGCCGCCAGAACCTCCACCCCTGGCAGAGAACGACTGCATAAAATGTGCAAGACCCATGGCCGACGAAGAAAAGTATACACTTGAATGTGGATCCTCATATCATAAGGAATGTTTGCGTAGAAAAGCAAAAGCAATGATCCCCTCACACAGAAGATGTTTCTGCAAAAAACCAGGCTGTCAAATACCTGATGAATTCTTTCCAGGAGGTGTCAACACGTACCCGAGAAGGAAACGCCAGAAAACATCGCTCTAGCCGAACCCCGACATCACAACATGACCAATCACAACAGTAACGCGGGTGCACAGCCCATTGTAGGCGCTCACAACGGGCCAAATGTCACGCTAAGTCTTTTCGAGGCGCCAGACTTGATTATTACGGCTGTGAACATTCTCAGTCGGCCAACGACGCGCCAGGGGAAAAGTTTCAAGAAATGTCGTTGTGGTTTAATGGCAAAGAGTAATCGCCAAAAAGAATGTCTTGAATGTGGACCTGAAACAGCCTGGGCTCCGCGCGTAAGGCGTTTGGACGGCTCTCGGAGGACTCCGGCGAGGCGCAGACGCAATTTGACGGCTATACAGGCACAAAATCGCCGTGCACGCCGTATTGCACTCATAAGAACTCCCGCATTGTTTGTCTAGAAAGAACCGCTTTACCAGGGGGTCTATTCATTTCGTACAAAACATGAATTCATGGGCGAATTACAAAAATATTTGTTGACGTATGAAAATAAAGAAATGCGACATTGGTAAGACATATTTGTGTTTCTAATCAGAGTGCTTGAATAATATCAAATGTCGAATAAACGCAAACGCGAAGACGACTCGCTCAACACTGTTGAGGAATTGAGACAAAGATGTGCAGAACTTCGTTGCAGTAATGACGTACGATATATGGCCATAAAATGTAATAAGATGGTGGTACGCTCTATCAAGGGTATCTTAGAAATGGAGGAGGTTTCAGCTCTGACAAAAGTTGGAGCAATGAGAACGTTTTTTGCTTCTTTAGACCCTAAATTTTAATCATTATTTATTCCTGAAGAGAATATATTTGTATAAAGTCTTTATAATTTATAACAAATTCTGATAATATTATCGCGATAAGTGGCGCTTTATATATCAGGACTTGGACCATCCAGATCTGCCGCAATAGCCCTTAATGTTTCGTCTCCGCATTTTTGTCATTTAAAAAATGCGGCAATATTCATGGTTGCCATTTTCTTCTTTTTTTTAGGTTGTCTTTCGATTTGTGTCGCCGCGCGTTTTGGTCGTTTCTGTGTACTTGACCTTTGTATAAAGTTGCGCATCGTATCGTTTGCTACAATTTGGGGTTGATGGACTTCCGACACCTCGAATATTTGTGACGAATTCTCCATTAGCATTTCAAAAATGCGTTGCAATGGCTTTTGTAATTGATTGCTGAGATACCAACGAGTATCGGCAGTGGCGCGCCCTTCACGCACATCTTCTGGAGATACTGCACGCATGCATGTTTTTTCACCCTTGTATCCAGGCCGAATCAAAAAGGGAATACGATCCCCAGTCTTCGGGGCAATGTGCGCCGGCTGTGTGGCCTGCAATCGTTTGGCTAATTCTGTATGGGGTGCTGGATTCTTATAATCGCTCGGTTTGCGCGTTAATTGCTTGGACATTGTTAAGTCTTCAATAGGCACTTCATTCCGTAACAATTTGACCACAATCTCTCGGGCATACGCAATTGCTCCTTGCACATCGTTCTCTTTGCACAATTTGATTAAAATGGTCTTTTGTGTCTTTGACACGATGGGCGCAAAATCACGCCGAACACATTCAAAGCCCTTGACGTCTAATTTGGGCGCGAGTCCCGGCTCAAATTTATGGCCCGCGTACCTCTTCTTACCCTTCAAAAGGATTGGATAGTAGAATTTCTCATACTCCAAATCGTTCGGCGGCAAGAAGGCCTGCGTGCAAAACTCGCCCATTTCAGTGCCTAATTTGTCAACTTTGGCGATCAGTTCTTCTCTAGAGCAGTTTGTGTCGCACATAGACGCCGGAATATTAGCAAAGACTGAGTCAGTATCGCCGTAAACGATTTGAAGACCGTGCTCCTTGTAACGGTCTTCGCACATCCACTTCGTATGGTTTGCCATGCCCCTGCCGACTCGCGTGACCGACGAAGCAATACGCTTCTCTCCAAGATAACCTTGTCCTGCCCCGGTAAATCCGTATACTGAATTAGCACACACTTTGAGAGCCAATTGTCGGCCGTCGAGCACGGCGTACTCCATCGACTTTTCGTGAAATTTCTTGCGCTGTTTCTTGACCAGTTTGCGATTATTGAGCAATTGCTCCAAAATTTCGGGCAAGATACCGACGCGCTTCTTTGAAGTGACAAAGCAAACGTCGGTATCGCGCGCCACGTACTCAAATTTGCCGCCCTCTGGATAGTCAAAAGAACGTACGGGGCGCACTTCGGGGTAGTTTGGATCATTTGGATCCTTGATATTGTGTGTCTCTTCGGACCATACAAGTTTGCGCCGGCGCGCTTCCGCAAGAGTTGGCACGAGCGTCGAGAAGCACATGTTGTACGCCCTCATTATGGACGGATACAACGAGGCGAAATCCAGAGTCACTACAGGTGTCTGATAAAAACCCGGTAAAGGGCGAATGACGACGGCTCCCTCAAACCCTTCGATGGCGGGTGGTTTGTTCGCCGACTCGTCCGGCAAGAACCAGCGGGGATGCGTTGGGTCTTTGCGACACCGCGCTTTTATGAATTGAAGCATGAGCAACATCGTACGAATTTGCTGACCACGATGAATAATAGACGTTAGTGGTACGCCGGTCACTTGTGCCATCTGCAACGCGTTGACGAGCTTGCAGCGTTTGACGATGATTTGACAAGGCAGCCACGCATCTTTCACACAGTATTGCGCCAAAAAGATGCGACCCTCGGGAGTCTGTTGGTACTTTGGAATGTCCTCGTAATCTATGTGAATCTTTTTGGTTCCCAACAGCTCGGCACAAACATTGTCCAATTTGTAAGAACGCAGCTTGTGGTCGGTCATGACCGTTCTGTAGAGATCCATCCAATCGCGCCCTTCGATCCAAGCTTCCCAAGATTCTTGGCCACCTCTCTGTTTCGAGAATGTGTATTTCTTCTTGAGCGTCGTCGGTCGGTTTATTCTCGAAAATGTCCTCGCTTTTTGACATACGGAACAATAGTCTTCGCCGCCACATCCGCACAAGGCCTGTATACGTCGTACGAGATAGACGTTGTCGAAATTAAGTACGTTGTAACCCGTAATCACGTCGGCGTCGTACGTCCGAATCATGTTCGAAAAAGCGGCCAGCATTTTCTTTTCGTCCAAAAAAGAATGGACTACGGTTTCGGATGAGTCATATTCGTCTGTTTTCATTTCTTCGGATAGTGCTGGCAACGTTTCGCATTGAGCCTGGCCTGACAACTCTAGCATAAACACTGTCTGTTGCATTTTGGCTGACACCATATCAAAGGCGCAAACGCCAATCGTCGAAATGCAATCGCGTTTGGGATCAGGGAATTCGCATTCGTCGGTGAGAGGATTGACATACGGAACAGCCTCAATATCATACGATAGGACTCGAAATGGTGCCATGGGAATAGGCGGCTCCGAACACGGTTTCACGTCATCGCAAGAGCAATTAAATTGAAGATCGCACGTGGTCGTATTCGATTCGGGAGTGCGGCCATTACATAACGTCATCCACGAACATGCTGGCAATTGGTGATCGACCATCCA
>Ga0115547_1001913_pt1 | contig 11902 bp, 12 predicted proteins | sample COGITO_mtgs_1004_3_FD_87185 | JGI IMG/M metagenome (GOLD analysis project Ga0115547, IMG submission 87185) | Pelagic marine microbial communities from North Sea - COGITO_mtgs_100420 | ecosystem: Environmental > Aquatic > Marine > Epipelagic | place: Germany:Helgoland, sampling site Kabeltonne...
CCGCGGCCATGGTAAAACCGCAGAGGCCAATAGCAACCTCTACCATTTCGCCGATAACGATGGTTGGAACCAGATGGTCGATGACCAGCTACAGCTGATTGAGCATCTCGGCAGTGACAACCAACTACCGCTAATTATTCTCGGCCACAGCATGGGTTCATTTCTTGCTATGCATACCTGTCAGCGCTATGCCGACAGGCTTTCGAGTCGCCTAAAAGGCCTAGTGCTTTCTGGATCTAACTACGCTCCGCCCTGGTTCTGCAGCACGGCCAGTCAGATCGCCCGAATCGAGCGCGCCCGTTTGGGTGGTAGTTCCCCGAGCAAGCTACTGGAAACCATGTCCTTCGGCGCCTTTAACAATGCCTTTAAGCCTGTGCGTACCGAAAAAGACTGGATCTCCAGTGATGCCGAAACCGTCGATCGCTATATAGCCGATCCACATTGCGGGGGTGCCATATCCACTCAGTCTTGGTATGACTTCTTGCGTGGTTTGGCCGATCTGTCAGCGCCAGCAGCCATGGCGAAGATCAACAGCGAACTGCCTATCTATATTTTTTCCGGCGCACTAGACCCTGTGGGTGGCGCAGGCAAAGGCGTGAAGAAACTTGCGAAGATGTTAGAAGGTGCGGGAGTCAAACAGGTTAGCTGTCGCCTTTATGAGGGCGGACATCATGAGATGCTTAATGAAACCAATAAGGCTGAGGTCTACGGGGATTTGCTGAGTTGGCTGGATGATCTGAAAATCTAAACTTGCTTGCTTGGTTAGCGTCATGGCAGCCCGTCTAGCGACTGCCATTCTGTCACTATCTCTTAAACTATCTCCTAAATTATCCCTTAACCTAAGCCTGGAGCTAGCGCTCCGGCCCAACAGAAACCAAACCACTGGCCACATCGCCATTTTGGCCGCGATTGCGCAGATAGTGATCCATCAGGGTGATGGCCAGCATAGCTTCGGCAATAGGCACCGCACGAATACCGACACAGGGGTCATGGCGACCTGTGGTCACCACTTCTACTGCTTCGCCGGCAGTGTTGATCGACTGACCGGGAATGCGCAGGCTGGATGTAGGCTTCAGCGCCAGGTTGGCAACAATGCTTTGTCCCGATGAAATACCACCGAGAATGCCGCCAGAATTATTCGACAGGAAACCCTCTGGGGTCATTTCGTCGCGATGTTCAGTACCTTTTTGACTTACCGAATCAAATCCGGCACCAATCTCAACACCTTTTACCGCGTTGATACCCATCAGAGCATGAGCCAGATCCGCATCTAAACGATCAAAAACTGGCTCGCCCAACCCTACTGGAACCTGTTTAGCCACTACAGTGACCTGAGCACCAATGGAGTTACCCTCTTTGGTCAGTGCCTGCATGTAAGTTTCGAGCTCGGCAATCTTGTCTGGATCGGGAAAGAAGAACGGGTTCTGCTCGATCTCAGACTGAACAAAACGCTCGGCGACAATGGGACCCAGCTGGGAAACATAGCCGTAAATCTCAACGCCCAAGCGTTCTTTTAAATACTTTTTGGCGATACCACCAGCGGCAACGCGCATGGCTGTTTCACGGGCAGAACTGCGTCCGCCACCGCGATAATCGCGCTCGCCGTACTTCTGATGGTAGGTATAATCTGCATGAGAAGGTCGAAACAAGTCTTTGATTTTACTGTAATCTTTAGACTTTTGATCTTTGTTTTCAATGATCATGCCGATAGAGGCACCAGTGGTCTTGCCCTCGAATATACCGGAGAGAATTTTCACTTCATCGTCTTCACGGCGCTGGGTGGTGTAGCGCGATTGACCCGGCTTGCGGCGGTCCAAATCTGGCTGCAAATCCGCTGCGCTGATCTCTAAGCCTGGAGGGCAACCGTCGACAATACAGCCAATCGCTAAACCATGGCTCTCGCCAAAGCTGGTTACGGTGAAAAGTTTTCCTATACTGTTTCCGGACATAATGCGGTTGAGCCTTCAAGTGTCTGCTGTAAAGCCAGCAATTATACGTAAGTTATTAGAAAGATTCGCGATGTTCGAGTAACTGCTCGCGGGTCAGTAGAAACACCCCGTTGTCACCCTCGCTAAATTCGAGCCATAAAAACGGCACCCTGGGAAAATCCCGCTCCAGAGCCACCCAAGAATTACCTACTTCAACTACCAGAACGCCCTCTTCCGTTAGATGATCTGCGGCTTCGCGCAACAGTCTGCGGGTAAAGTCGAGGCCGTCATTACCTGAGGCCAGAGCAATCTCTGGCTCATGGTTATACTCGTCGGGCATGGAGGCGAAATCGTCGGCATCTACGTAGGGTGGATTGCTGACAATCAATTGAAACTGTTCACCAGGCAGCTGTTCAAACAGATCCGACTCTACTGCCGATACTCTGTAGCCGAGCTTGTGCTGGGCTATATTGGCTTCGGTAACCTGCAGCGCTTCTAGTGAGATATCGCTGAGTACCACTTCCGCCGCTTCAAAGGCATAGGCGCAAGCGATGCCGATACAGCCACTGCCGGTGCAGAGATCGAGTACGCGACTAGGTTCGCTGGCACACCAGGGCTCAAAGCCCGCCATAATCAATTCGGCAATCGGTGAGCGGGGGATAATTACGCGTTCGTCGACTGTAAAAGGTAGGCCGCAAAACCAAGCCCGCCCAGTGAGATAGGCTGCGGGAATACGCTCATGGATACGTCGCTGATAGAGCGCCAGAATAGCCGCTTGTTGTTGGGGACTAAGCTCTTTCTCAAGTACAGCACGATCTACATCCGGCGCCAGACCGAGCACAAAGGAGAGCAGATAGACCGCTTCATCCCAGGCATTGTCTGTGCCGTGACCAAAATAGACGCCACCCTGTTCGAACAGCGCTTGGCCATGCTCGAGCATCTCGGCAACCGTATTGGTCGAGGTTTTTATCGTTGAATCCGGGTCAATATGTGACTCGGAAGGTGTTTGATTCTCTGGCATGGTTTTAGATTCTCCGCTGGGCGAACATTTTACCCTTGAAACTAGCAATAATGTGCACTTTGTTACAGAATGCGCCGTATAAAGAACAATCTAATTTTACTCGACTGGAACCATTTCAATGAGAGATCACTACGAAAAAATTATTCAGAGTACTGGCGAAGATATTACTCGCCCTGGACTCATAGACACTCCAGACAGAGCCTCTAAGGCATTCTCCTATCTCACTAGCGGCTATGAGATGGATGTTAAAACAGTGATCAACGATGCACTGTTTCCCTCAGATTCTGAAGAGATGGTGATTGTTAAAGATATTGAGCTGTTCTCTCTCTGCGAACATCACCTGCTGCCCTTTATCGGCAAGTGTCATGTTGCCTATATTCCCAATGGCAAAGTACTTGGTCTGTCGAAAGTCGCTCGCGTAGTAGACATGTTTGCCCGTCGTCTGCAGATCCAGGAAGCGCTAGCCCAGCAGATTGCCTCGACTATTGCCGATGTTACTCAAGCCCGCGGTGTGGGTGTAATCGTTGAAGCCAAGCACATGTGTATGATGATGCGTGGTGTTGAGAAGCAGAACTCGTCAATGAAGACTTCCGCTATGCTGGGTACGTTCCGCTCAGATCAGGCGACGCGCACTGAGTTTCTGACGCTGTTGAGATCCTAACCAGCGCAAGAAGCTGATTATTGAGACGCTGCTTTCCAAACCATTGAGCCCTCAGTACGCAAAAGCCCACTTTTAAGTGGGCTTTTTATTGTCCTAGAAATGTCCGAAACAAAAGCTATTAACTATTGCCCGGCAAGCTGGTCGGTTTTGGCCGCGCAGATAAAGTCATTGATATGCAGCCCATTAACCGCATGAGTCCACCAGGTCACTCTGACCTTCCCCCACTTCATGAGTATTTCTGGATGGTGGTCTTCAGCTTCGGCAAGTTCTCCCACGCTCAGGGCAAAGGACATGGTTTGAACATAATCAGGAAAGCTAAACTGCTTTACCAACTGTTTCACCCCACCCTGTAATTCTATCTGCCAGCCGGGCACCTCAAGTATTAACCGGTCTGATTCAGAGTCCGGCAGAGGCACGGCATCCGCTGCATAGTTTGTACATTGTCGCTGGTAGAGCTGCATTCTATCCCCCTTCTAAATAGTCTTTTAGTAAAGTCGCGAAATCGACTACCATAATGACTTCCGGCATCCGCCAAAACAAGACCTCAGTGGTCGTGCCAAGACACACAACGGAACTTCTCCATGGAAATAAAAAAGCACACCGGAATTAGCCGCATTCTCCATGCCGGACTCAACTCCTATACCGGATTGCGCCACAACTTTATTCATGAGGCGGCAATTCGCCAAGAAATTATTGCTGCTATGATCATGATCCCATTTGCTTGCTGGTTGGATGTCTCGACCAGTGAACGGTTGCTGATGATCTGTGCCGTGTTACTGGTGATTATCGTTGAGCTGCTTAATACCGCTATTGAGGCGACCGTTGATCGTATTGGTCTCGACTACCACGAACTATCAGGCCTGGCCAAAGACACAGGCTCAGCTGCTGTATTTTTCAGTTTGTTGCTCTGCACTATTGTGTGGCTGACAATCGTGATACCACTGCTCGACTTGCAGGCGCTGAGCCTTCTCTAGCGAATAAAGTCGGTTGGCTTTTCAATTTCATAAAAGGCATCGGTGATGGATTCGAGCTTTTGCTCAAGAATCAGTTTGGCATCGCTGAGGCCACGATTGTAATGATAGGCACCGACTTCCTCGGAGAAGAAGTCGAGTAAAAACTCAGCGTCGAACTGGGCTATATCCTGATCCAGTTCATCGCGAAAATAGAGCTTTATTTTGCCGACAATAGCGGCCTTTTCAATGTCACTAAATTCAATTTTAGCCAATACTTATCTCCCTAGATTAATACGACAACTTATTCCGGCAGTATAAACTTCTGAACTTCCTCGGCCACTTGCTCTGCCTGTTCTTCCATGTGTAAATGGTGTGAGCCGGGCATTTTCAGCAGTCGGAAATTGGTTATCCAAGAGAAGGTTTCATCCTGTTGGGCATCCGGCTTAAAGCCGCTGTCTTCAGCTTGAATCAACATCACCGGCGATGTTACCGAGGTGAAAATATCCTGCATATGATCACGGGTTAACTTGAGCTGGGAAGCGGCCTTTAGGCGTTGGTCTGTATGCCAGTAAAAGCCTCTCTCATGCTGACGCACACCGCGCTGCGCCAGTACTGCAGCAGCTGCCTCTTTGAGCGGAATAAAACCATTCACTCGCGCCTGAACTGCACGATCAAAATCGGGGAAGAAGCTAGGACTGGCACCGCCAAAGCGCTTGGCTTCGTAGACCGACTTGGCTAACTGAACCGCTGTGCCTTTGGCATTTGCAAGACCGGGCATATAGCCATCGATCAATGCTGCATGAGTAATGCGATCGGGAAAGGCACCGGCAATCAGTGTTGAAATAATCGCACCGCGAGAATGGCCTAACAGAGCAAATTGATCCCAGCCCATTTGGTCGGCAACACCGAGCACTTCGGCGATGTCTTGCCAAATATTGTAGCCGGAGTCTGCGGAGCGGAAGCTGCTGCCACCGTGGCCAGCGCAGTCTAGTGCAATCACATGCATGTCGCTTAAAAACGGCAGCATTAAATCAAAACTGGCGGCATTGTCCAGCCAACCGTGGAGAGCAATCACTGGTGTATAACCGGGTGAGCCCCACTCTTTGGCGGTGAAGGTTAAGCCATTTACATCGAAGGTTCGTTCGCTGATAAAACTAAGAGACATAGTGGATTCCGTTGTTATTTAGCAATTCTCAACTGAATGTCCTGATCGCTAAAACTTTCTAATTATTGCTCGGTTGTACAATCCATTGAAAAAATAACAGTCCCTTGATAAACAGCTCCTTGATAAACAGTTCCTTGATAAACAGTCCCTTGATAAACAGGTCCTTAATAAAAAGTCCCTTAATGACTCATTGCCAAACGCACAAAAAAGCCAGCTGAGGCAATACCGCAGCCGGCGAATATAAAAACTAACTTAATCCAGCTTAATTGGTCGTCTTGCGAGCATCCTCATCTGGTTCAGACTGCTCAGCAGTAAACGAAGGTATGTCGTCATTAACCGCTTCTTCAGCATCGACAAACTCGCCCTCTTCAACCTCATCACCCTTTTTAACCTCGTCAACTGGACGGGCTGAATAGCCATCGGAAGACTCAACCGCCGGCCACTCATCAAAGGGAAAAGGTTTTTCTTCGCTGTTAAAGGTCAGGAACATCAGTGTTTGATAAACCCATTTACCCAAGCCCTGGCCAAGATTGCGCAGGTTATCGTTATCCGAACCGGTAAACAGCACAAACAGAAATTGCACCACGACGACCAGACTAATAATCAGTCGTGCAGCAACCAGCAGCAGACCAAATAACAGCATATAGGCGCCGCGGATCCAGGTATTGGCATTTAGTAAGGAGATTTTTTTATCGCTCATTTGATTTCACCATAAATTCAACATCAGTGTTTTGTTCTGCAACCATCATTGTTCGCAGAGACTCAACAATGGGTCGCTGCTCAAACATAGTGGCATACAGTGCCGAGGCCAATGGCATATAGATACCCAATTCATCAGCCCTCTCTTTAACTAGTCTAGTCGTATTTACACCTTCGGCCACTTGCCCGACATCAATAATCGCCTGCTCGAGGCTTTTGCCGCTTCCCAGAGCTAAACCAATACGGAAATTACGGCTCAAGGGAGAACTGCAGGTGACATAGAGATCGCCGACGCCACTGAGGCCTAAGAAGGTCAATGGGTTTGCGCCAAGGTGGCAGGCAAAGCGACTCATCTCAGCGAGACTGCGGGTCAGCACAACACTCTTGGTGTTTTGCCCGACCTTCATGGCCTCGGCAATGCCCGAGACAATGGCATAGATGTTTTTCAGCGCGCCAGCCAGTTCAACGCCGTAGCGATCGTGGTTGGCGTAAATTCTAAAATACTTTGAAGCCAGTATCTCTTGGGCGCGACTACAGACTTCATCGTGCTCACTGGCAATCACCGTGGCGGTGATTTCATAGTTGGCTATTTCTTTGGCCAGATTGGGACCACTGAGCACGCCGACTTTGGAGTCTGGCAATTCCTGCTCAAGGATCTGACTGGGCAGTGCAAAGCTGTCCGCTTCTATGCCTTTGGCGGTACTAATTAACAGCGCATCCTTGTTGATCCAAGGCTTGGCCAGTTGGGCCACCTGACGCAGTACACTGCTGGGGATGGCGAAGAAGACGGTGTCTGCACCCTCTAAAGCCTGCTGCAGATCCGTGGTGAAACTAAGACTTGAATCAAACCGATAACCAGGCAGATAGGCGGAATTTTCTCCCGCCCCGGCAATAGCCTGCAATTGTTTGTCGCTGCGCATCCACAATGTGGTGGCAAAGCCGTTAACGGCGAGCATATTGGCGATCACGGTGCCGAAGCTACCGGCGCCCAATACGGCAATTTTATAGTTATTATTGGCTGTCAAAGAAACCCTACTCCAGATGGCTAAACACTTATCACTAAACACTGATGACTCATAAGCCAGCACTAAAAACTGCTGTGGCCAGCATTATAGGTGGATGTGCCACAGAGTGTAAGCCGCTATACAAAAAAGCACCCTTCATGAGCTATCACGAAGGGTGCTTTTGATTCTGCTGATAGCGCTATTAGGCGTCAAACATCAGGCTATTCAATTGCTGAACAAACTGCGCTGGATTTTCCAGAGGTCGACCCGCTGACAGTGCCGCCTGATCAAACAAAACACTGGCTAAGATCTTAGCCTTGCCTTCATCAGTCTCACCGTCGAGCTTGCTGACCAAAGGATGCTCTGGGTTGATTTCAAGAATCGGCTTCACTTCAGGCACAGGCTGGCCAGCTGCGGCCATAATCTTGCGCATCTGCTCACCCATGTCATCGGCGCCCACAACCAGACAGGCTGGTGAGCTAGTCAGTCGCGTAGTGGTGCGAACCTCTTCAACCTTGCCGTCTAACAGGGTATTAATACGCTTTAACAGAGTGCCCTGCTCGCTGTCGTCGCCTTCTTTCTTATCGGCGTCTTCAGCTTTCGGCTCTTCACCGGTGATTTTACTCAGGTCCAGTTCACCACGAGCGATATCCTGGAAGGACTTGCCGTCAAACTCATTGAGATAACCCATCATCCATTCATCGATGCGATCGGACATCAGGATCACTTCAACACCGTGTTTGCGGAAGATCTCCAAGTACGGGCTGTTGTTGATCACTGAGTGGCTGTCGCCAGTGAGGAAGTAGATCTTGTCCTGCCCTTCTTTCATGCGGCTGACATAATCGGTCAGGCTCACATCGGTAGCAGCAGAGTCACTGGTGGAGCTGGCAAAACGAAACAGCTTGGCGATTTTTTCGCGGTTGTTGTGGTCTTCGCTGGGGCCTTCTTTTAATACTGGGCCGAACTGAGTCCAGAACTTGGCGTACTTCTCTGGCTCGTTAGTGGCCATTTTGCCGAGCATATCCAGAACACGCTTGGTCAGTGCAGCACGAATGCTGTCAACCAGTGGAGTCTTCTGAAGAATTTCACGGGATACGTTGAGCGGCAGATCGGCACTGTCGAGCACACCCTTCACAAAGCGCAGGTACATGGGCATAAACTGTTCAGCGTCATCCATAATAAAGGTGCGCTTGATATACAGCTTGATACCGCGAGAGGCTTCACGCTGATACAGGTCCATTGGCGCCATGCCCGGAATATAAAGCAAACTAGTGTAATCCTGCTTGCCTTCAACACGATTGTGGCTCCAAGCCAGTGGCTCGGCAAAGTCATGGGATACCAAGCGATAAAACTCTTTGTATTCGTCGTCGCTGACATCCTGACGCGAGCGCGTCCACAGAGCCTGGGCATCGTTCACTGCTTGCCACTCAGGTGCTTTGTCCACATCCACTACTTCGGCATCATCTGCAGAGGGGGCGGCAGGCATGTCCTGTTTGATCATTTCAACAGGGATAGCAATATGATCTGAGTACTTCTTAACGATGCTACGCAGACGCCAGTCACTGGCGAACTCATGTTCTTCACTCTTAACATACAGAGTGATTGAAGTACCGCGTTCAGCGCGTTCAATATTTTCGATCTGGTAGTCAGCTTCGCCTTCACAGCTCCAACGAATCGCTTCATCAGCGGCGGCACCAGCGCGGCGGGTTTCAACCACAACGCGCTCAGCAACAATAAAGGAAGAGTAGAAACCTACACCAAACTGGCCGATCAGTTGAGAATCTTTCTTTTGATCACCAGTGAGGTTCTTCATAAACTCAGAGGTGCCGGAACGAGCAATAGTACCCAGATTGGAGATCACTTCATCACGAGACATGCCAATACCATTATCGGAAATGGTGATGGTCTTAGCGTCTTCATCAACAGCAATGCGAATACGCAGATCGCCGTCATCTTCATAGAGGCCTGAGTTTTCTAAGGCTTCAACGCGCAACTTGTCAGTTGCATCGGAGGCATTGGAGATCAACTCGCGAAGAAAAATCTCCTTGTTGGAGTAAAGCGAGTGAATCATAAGGTGGAGAAGCTGCTTGGCTTCAGTTTGAAAACCCAGTGTTTCGGCTTTGTCTTGTGTCTTTGCGGTCATATGCTGATGATCTCCTGATCTGATGTTGATGACATGGGCCGTTCCTACATAAACGGCCTTCTTGATCTATCAGATGGGGGCGGAGAAAGAGATTTCAAGCACTCAGGTTAGAAAGTGACAGCGCGCCGTAGCAATAGGGGTTTGCTCGTCATCTTGCCAGGCCGTAGCCGAGACATTGACCAGTTTTTTACCCTGACGCATGACCTCGCAGCTGGCATAAATCGTCTTGTAGCGACCGGGCCGCAGATAATCCAAGGAGAAGTCTACGACCTTGGGCATATCCGTGACATTGAGGCTGTAGATAATCTCGATAGCCGCAGCCAGCTCGAGAAACCCGCCGATCACACCGCCATGAATTGCCGGCAGCGAGGGGTTGCCAATATTAGACGCGCGCTTATCCAGCCAATACAACAGACGCTGATCGTCCACCTTGGCCTGGGCACCAATAAAGGCAGAGTAAGGAATCATATCCAGAAGTGACTGTGGGTGGCGCTCTTGGCGAGCTGCGCCGACACGTTCTTGCCAGTCTAAAAGTAATGCGTCTGTGTTGTGCTTATCCATTACTTCTGCTCACTATCGTTGACTGAGGTCTGACGCCAAGGCATTAAGCGACGCAGTTTTTTTAGGGCAATACTGCGAAACTGGATGCTTTTGGAATCCACCTTCATAAAATTAGCCACACAGTGGGCAATGGGGTTTTCTTTATCATCCTGCCAAGCGACACCGCGACAAAAAATCACATTGGATGACTGGCGATAGACCTTGGCTTCCACATAGATTGGCTTATAGGGCTGCGCTGGACGCATATAGTCGAGGCGCAGATCCATAGTGGGCGTGACTGAGGGCTTGCTTTGCACGGTCATGGCAGAGCAACCACAGGCGGTGTCGAGCAGGCTGACAATAGTGCCGCCGTGAACTACACCGGTGATGGGATTGCCCACTAGGTCTTCGCGGTAGGGAAAGGTAAGGTGGGTTTCGCCACGCTCGAGCTTGTCGAGGGTGAATCCCAGAGCGGCACCATGGCCATTGCGCTCTAGCGCATACTTTAGGGCTGGACGAACCAGCGCCATTGTCATATCAAAGGCCATTTTTTTATTGTTCTATGCTGGATTGAATTAGGCGCCGAGTTTAGCAGTTATTGATTTAGAACTATGGAATTTTTTATGGGATAGGTTGTATGGGCTAGGTTTTATGACGGCATTGAATGGAGTGATGCTAAGCATTTGAGATCCCTCGTCGCTGCGCTCTGTCGGGATGACATAAATTAATTGGCTTGGGTTGACTGATCTTAGCGCTGACCTCGAACCATAACGCTGTCACTTCAAACTGTAGCACTATTATCTCAGACCAAGCCGCTGTCATCTCGAACGAATGTGAGAGATCTAAGAACCTCAGAACAGGAGAACTGACAGACATAAATCGCGGTACTGCAATAGTCCTGATAGCCCCTGGCCAAACCCTTGCGATCAATCGGGGCCCGTTTATGGGTATGATTATTTTCAGAAAAAGAGAGCGCGTGTCTGAGCGTCAGCGAGTTGCGCGAACGCTGAAAATGATTATACCCATGGGACCGATCGCAAGGGTTTGGCCAGGGGCTATGGGCACCCAACCCTAGACGCCAATCAAAGAGCGAGATCCCTCGTCGCTGCGCTCTGTCGGGATGACAGTAGTTGGAAGTCGGGATGACAGTAGTTTCAAGCCGGGGTGGCAATAAAAGGCTATGCCCCCAAGACAAAAATCCGCCAGGTATAAAAAAAGCGGCCCGAAAGCCGCTTTTTTAGACTGCCAAAAAAGAACCTACCAACCGGTAATTTCTTTCAGGCCAGCACCGATATCAGCCAGGCTGCGAACGGTCTTAACGCCAGCGTCTTCAAGCGCGGCAAACTTCTCGTCTGCAGTACCCTTACCACCGGAAACAATCGCACCAGCATGACCCATACGCTTGCCTTCAGGTGCAGTAACACCGGCAATGTAAGAGACAACGGGCTTGGTTACATTGGCTTTGATATAAGCAGCAGCTTCTTCTTCTGCAGTTCCGCCAATCTCACCGATCATTACAATCGCTTCGGTAGCGGGATCTTTCTCAAACAGCGCTAGAATATCAATGAAGCTTGATCCAGGAATCGGATCGCCACCAATACCCACACAGGTAGATTGACCAAAACCGTAATCAGTCGTCTGCTTAACGGCTTCATAAGTCAAAGTACCTGAGCGAGAAACGATACCAACTTTGCCTGGCAGGTGAATGTGACCTGGCATAATGCCGATCTTACATTCGCCTGGAGTGATAACACCGGGGCAGTTAGGACCGATCAGGCGTACGCCTAA
>Ga0115547_1001929_pt1 | contig 11859 bp, 9 predicted proteins | sample COGITO_mtgs_1004_3_FD_87185 | JGI IMG/M metagenome (GOLD analysis project Ga0115547, IMG submission 87185) | Pelagic marine microbial communities from North Sea - COGITO_mtgs_100420 | ecosystem: Environmental > Aquatic > Marine > Epipelagic | place: Germany:Helgoland, sampling site Kabeltonne...
ACAACAAAAAGTAGATCGAAAGGTCATCACTATTGGAAAAGATTTAGCAGCTAGCGGAACAGCCTCCGAACTTATGGTCGGCATTCCCTCTGTGAGTGTAGATCCTCAAACTGGAGACATTAGTTTAAGAGGAAATACAAACGTAAGAGTGATGGTCGATGGGAAATTATCCAACATTCCAACGGCACAATTATTAAAGCAAATCCCGTCAACAGCTATTAAATCTATTGAACTTATTACCAATCCCTCTGCCAAGTATAACCCTGAAGGCATGAGTGGTCTGATCAATATTATATTGCACAAAAATACGATGCTCGGGTTTAATGGTAATTTTAGCATGGGGCTTTCCTATGAAAAGTCTGCTAAATTCAACAGTGCCTTAACCACTAATTACCGAAACGGCAAGATCAACGTTTATGCGAATTACAGCAATAACATCTCTGAAAATAGAAATCACGGTGTAATCCAAAGACCTGAAAATAATTCCAAACAATTATTTAATTTTAATAATGACAACAAAAATCATTTGATCAAATTTGGAGTGGATTATTATATTAATGACAAACATACCCTATCCGTTTTTACAAATCAAAATAAATCCGACTCAAAAAATAACGGAGAATCGAATGCTATTTATGCAAACAATAATTCGCTTAATCAAACACAGTTGTGGTTGGACAAAGGAGATAACTCTACCAGTCAATACAACTTCGATTATAAAATTAATTTTGACGACGACGGTCACAACATAGAGTTTGAAATAGACCACAATACTTTTGACAGCAACAGCATTGCAGACTTTTCATATCCCATTGGCAACAGTACTGATTATATTGATGATAACGAGACAAAACGAGAGCGAACAACTCTAAATCTTGACTATGCGAATGCACTCAATGAAAACTCAAAAATAGAACTGGGTTTACAAGCAAACCTTTTCAATTCGTTAATAGGCTATGCGTCCACAGGAGATACTTATGAGCTTTCGGGTATGCTCGTTCCTACCCCCAGTTCAGATTTTGAATATTCCCGAAATATTTATTCCCTGTATGGAAATTATAACAAAAAAATTGACAAATGGTCGTATCAGTTGGGATTGCGATTGGAAAATGTAGCTGTGACCGCCCTTGAAGAAAAAACAAGTCAACCCCTAACCATCACAAAAACGCCTTTTTCAAACGACTATTTTGAATTCTATCCGTCGGCTTATATTACGTATGCGCCTTCTGAAAAAAATTCCTTTCAAGTCAATTACAGCAGACGAATCGATCGCCCTGGTATTGGACAAGTAAATCCCATAAAACAATGGAGTACGCCCTTGGTATCTTCGTACGGAAATATCAAACTTCAACCACAGTTCACCAATTCTGTGGAGTTTAATTACACTCGAGATTTAGAAGGAGGTAGCGTCACTTTTGGAACGTTTTACAGACAAATTTCAAATGAAATTAACAGAGCGTTATTTATTGATCGCTCCGACGTGAATTCGGGACGTTTGATTTTAACACATGATAATTTTGACAATTCTACGGCTTATGGTGTTGAATTATCAAGCAGCTACAAACCTACAAAATGGTGGAGTTTGAATGGTAGTTTTGATCTGTATTCTCAAACGCTCAAAGGAATTGCTGAACGCCTGAACGCTCCTCTAGAAACCGCAGTGGTCAACGACATCATCACTGAAATAAATTCGGTAGATAATATCGCCTGGAATTTTAGAGTTTACAACAGTTTTAAAGTGACTAAAAGAGTCAACCTTACCGCCTTTGGGTTTTATAGAGGCGCAAACTCAAATTTACAATTTAATGTGAAGCCAATGTACTTTGTAAACCTTGGGTCGCGTGTGAGTTTTCTTGACGGAAAAGGAAGTGTCAGCCTGAATTACAATGACATTTTAAACACTATGAAATTTGGCTTTGACGGCACCAGCCCTTATGTCCAAGAAGGTGAGTTTAACTGGGAAAGCAATACGATTTATTTAGGTGTCACCTATCGATTTGGAAGTACTAAATACAGTGCCAAGTCTCGAAAAAACAGAGCCAATGATGAGAAGTCTGGCGGTGGATTTATGTAATTCTCTAAACTACCATTTTATAATCACACTTCCCCAAGTGAATCCACTTCCAAAAGCGGCTAAAACAACTGTATCGCCTTCATTGACTTTCCCTTGTTCATGGGCTTCAGATAAGGCAATTGGAATGGAGGCTGCTGTTGTATTTCCGTATTTTTGAATGTTGTTATAAACTTGATCGTCCGACAATCCAAACCGCTTTTGAATAAATTGAGAAATCCGTAAGTTGGCTTGATGCGGGATGAGCATATCTATATCAGAAACTTCTAAATTATTTTTTTGCAAACCTTCACTGATCACTTCACTAAAGCGTTTGATTGCATGTTTAAAAACAAATTGCCCATTCATATAAGGATGGTAACTGAAATCATTGGGGTCATTTTCTTTAATAATATCAGTCACCCAACGTGTTCCCATTCCTGGTGCTTCGGTGGCAAGCTCAAGCGCATGTTTCCCCTCAGAATGTATGTGTGTCGATAGAATCCCTTTTGTCAAATCTTCTTCGCGCGTCAATACAGCAGCTCCGGCACCATCGCCAAAAATGACTGAAATACTTCGACCGCGAGTCGATTTGTCAATCCCATGCGATTGCAATTCACTCCCTATCACAAGGATGTGTTTGTACATACCCGTTTTAATAAATTGATCCGCCACAGAAATTGAATACACAAACCCCGAGCATTGTGCCCTGATATCCAAAGCCGCTACCGTATCTATTTCTAAAGCTTCTTGGATTTGCACCCCTGGCCCAGGAAAGTAATAATCGGGACTTAAAGTTGCGAATACAATAAGATCAATGTCTTCTTTTTCAATTCCGGCGTTTGAAATGGCCTTTTTGGCAGCTTCCAATCCCATTGTAAAAGTCGATTGTCCATCGCCAGGCTTTGCCCAACGGCGTTCTTGAATCCCCGTACGTTCTTGAATCCATTCATCCGTCGTGTCCATAATCTTAGACAAATCGTCATTCGTGACAACGTTTTCTGGCACATAATGACCTAAACCTATAATTTTTGAGTTGTACATAGTGTAAGTTTGAGTAAAAGGTGTAACAAATATAAACTAAAATGTCAGTTTGTCACTTTTTAATATTTGGTATTTTTTTTGACTATAGATTTCCATATAACTTAAAAATCAACATAATTATGTCAAAAGGTACGATTAATGTATCCGTAGAAAATATTTTTCCACTGATTAAAAAATTCCTCTATAGCGATCACGAAATCTTTTTACGTGAATTGGTGAGTAATGCCACAGACGCCACTCTAAAACTAAAACACTTGACCAACATTGGTGAAGTGAGTGTAAAGTACGGAACGCCTAAAATCGAAATTAAAATCGATCAAGAGGGCAAAAAACTTCACATTATCGATCAAGGTTTAGGGATGACTGCGGATGAGGTTCAGAAATACATCAACGAAGTTGCGTTTTCTGGCGCCGAAGAGTTTTTAGATAAATATAAAGACAAGATCGATGATTCTGGAATCATTGGTCATTTTGGACTGGGCTTTTACTCTGCATTTATGGTGGCTGAAAAAGTGGAAATTATTACCAAGTCATTCAAAGACGAACCTGCAGCACATTGGACTTGTGATGGCAGCCCACAATACACGCTTGAAGCTTCTGACAAAACAGAAAGAGGAACTGAGATTATTTTGCACATCGCTGAAGATTCTACTGAATTCCTTGAAGAAAGCCGTATCACGACGCTTTTAAACAAATACAATAAGTTCATGCCGATTCCAATTAAATTTGGAACCAAAGAAGAAAATGATGAAACGCATGAACCTAAAACAACTACGGACAAAGACGGTAAAGAAACAACGGAACCTCAGCGTAAGGTTACGGTTGATAACATCATTAACAACCCAACGCCCGCTTGGACCAAGCAGCCTTCTGAATTAGAAGATCCTGACTATAAAAGCTTTTACCGCGAGCTGTATCCAATGCAGTTTGAAGAGCCTTTATTCAATATTCATTTAAATGTAGATTATCCTTTCAACTTGACAGGGATTTTATACTTCCCAAAAATGGGGAATGACATGAATATGCAAAAGGATAAAATTCAATTGTATCAAAACCAAGTGTTTGTAACGGATAACGTTGAAGGCATTGTTCCTGAATTTTTAACGATGCTAAGAGGAGTGATTGATTCTCCAGACATTCCACTAAACGTATCTCGTTCGTACTTACAAGCAGATGGTGCGGTTAAAAAAATATCGTCTTACATCACTAAAAAAGTGGCAGATAAAATGAAATCCCTATTCAATTCTAATAGAGAAGATTTTGAAGCGAAATGGAATGATATTAAAATTGTGATTGAATACGGGATGCTTTCCGAAGATAAATTCTTTGAGAAATCAGATGCCTTTGCATTGTATCCTTCAGTCGATGGAACGTATTATACCTATGAAGAGCTTTACAACAAAATCAAAGCGAACCAAACGGATAAGGACGATAAATTAGTCATTTTGTATGCGTCTAATAAAGATGAGCAACACAGTTATATTGAAGCTGCAAAAACAAAAGGCTACGAAGTGTTATTGTTAGATTCGCCTATTGTGTCTCATTTAATTCAGAAATTAGAAAGTGAAAAAGAAAACACAAGCTTTGTACGTGTTGATTCTGATCATGTTGATAATTTAATCAAAAAGGATGAGGCGACTGTTTCTAAACTCAGTGAAGAAGACAAAACATCGCTTGAAACTATTTTGAAAGAAATTGTTCCTTCAGAAAAATTCATGGTACAATTAGAGGCAATGGACAGCAATTCTGCTCCCTTTATGATTACACAACCTGAGTTTATGCGTCGTATGAAAGAGATGCAACAAACTGGCGGTGGTGGCGGTATGTTTGGAATGGGGAATATGCCTGAAATGCACAACCTTATTGTAAACACCAACTCTGAATTGGTCAGTGAAATTCTAAACACCAAAACAAAGAAAAAACAAGAACGTTTGATCACACAAAGCTTGGATTTGGCACAATTGTCTCAAGGACTTCTCAAAGGAGAAGCCTTGACCAATTTCATCAACCGTAGCTACGAAATGATAAAATAAGTCTCTTTATATTATTTTTGTAAAAAAGAGGTCGTCTAAAAAGTAGAATTTCTGTCATTCTGAACTTGTTTCAGAATCTCAATTAACTGAAATTCATTTTGTTTTAGAATCTGAAATAAACTTGTTTACCGACAGTCAGGATTTCCTGACGGTAGTCAGGTTCAGATTGACAAAGCAGAGTCTTTTTAGACGACCTCTTTTTTTGGTTTAAACTTAAAAAAAAATAAAAATAAGTCTCTAAAATAAAAACTTATATTAATTTAGAGCAAACTATGAGCATGTCATTATTTGATTCATCCGAAATTATAAAACTTCCGCTTCAAGATGCTAAAATCGAATACCATCCGCAGTTTTATGGTTTGGAAGAAGCCAGTGCACTGTTTGACGCATTGTATCAACATACGCCATGGATTGAAGAAGACATCAGAGTGTATGGAAAAGTGTATAAGCAACCGCGTTTGACTGCTTTTTTTGCCAACAACCAAAAGACGTATGGGTATTCAAACATTTCAATGACACCCCACCCCTTCACCCCGCTTTTGAATGCTATAAAAACAAAAGTTGAAGCAGCCACTCAAACGGAATTCTCGTCCTGTTTATTGAATTTATATCGAGATGGACAAGACAGTAATGGCTGGCATGCCGATGATGAAAAAGAACTTGGACTCAATCCTGTGATTGCTTCTTTGAGTTTGGGTGCTGAACGGACATTTCATTTGAAACATAAAAAAATAAAAACTTTAAAACACAAACTAAATTTACAAAACGGCAGTTTACTACTCATGAAAAACGAAACGCAACACCACTGGCTGCATCAAATACCAAAAACTAAAAAGCCGCTTGCAAAACGAATCAACTTGACCTTTAGACTCCTTAAATAACAGTACTATGACCAAACATATCTTTCCTTTTCTTTGCCTTTTTATCGGCATGACGACTTTCACTGATGCGCAAAATTTTTCTTCTACTGAAATTACGATCAACCCTTATGTGGATGGCACGCTATTAGTTCCAGAGTCCGTAGAAAATCCACCATTGGTCATTATTATTGCGGGCTCAGGCCCTACCGATCGAAATGGCAACCAGTCCTTCATGAAAAATGACATGTTAAAGAAACTGGCCGAAGGACTCTCTGAAAATGGGGTCGCAACTTTCAGATACGACAAGCGTGTGGTCAAACAACTCAAAGCAGGAATTTTTGATAAAAACATCCGTTTTGATGATTTTGTAACAGACGCCAAATCGGTGGTCACCTATTTCAAACCCTCTTATGACTCCATCATCATTGCAGGACACAGTCAAGGAAGCTTAGTAGGACTTTTAGCCAGCGAATCGGGAGTGGATGGATTTATCTCCTTAGCAGGTGCAGGGAATCCTATCGATCAAATTATTTTAGAACAAATTACCAAAACAGCGCCTTTTTTCACTGAAGATACGAAGCGTGTCTTAGAAACCTTAAAAAGCGGAAAAACCAACGCAGATTTCCCTCCAGCACTCGCCTCTATATTCAATTTAGACATTCAGCCATTTATGATGAACTGGATGGAATACAACCCCCAAGAACGTATTGAAAACTTAGAAATCCCTGTACTCATCGTGAACGGCACCAAAGATTTACAAGTGAGCGTAATGGAAGCTCAACTCTTAAAAGATCATAAAGCAGATGCTGAACTCGTTATTATAAAAAATATGAATCACCTTTTATTTGAAATTGATGGCGATGATTTGGTAAATACAAAATCATACAATGAACTAAATCACCCAATCATACCCCAAGTAATTACAAGTATGCTCAATTTTATACAAAAAGATAAAAGCACCATTGAAGAATGATGCTTTTAACTAACTAACCAACCAAAATATTACTAACAAAATAATATGTTTAATCTATTTTCAATTTCCGTGCCAAAATGTCTAGGTAATGGCTATTTAACTTAATTTTCACATAATGAACCGACTATGTTCCATATTTTAACATTCACTGGGAAGTAATGTAATGGATGTAGCATATTTGCTCTGAACTGCTTGCACTGAGCCTGCCTATCGGCAGACAGGTTTACCTACCGAAGGCAGGCGCAGTCGAAGTGTCTAAGTATGACTGTTTAAGATCAATAAATATTGATATGAAAAAGCATCATTTAAAAAAATGATGCTTTTAATCACTAACCAACCAAAATATATTACAAAAGATTATGTAATATGTTTACTAGTAAACAAACTTCGTGCCAAAAATTATTTTATTTATATTTGAGACCTAGAAACTAAAAAATTATGATAGATACAACGCCATTTTTCACAGACGATACCATTGTTTTCGGGTTACTCATGTCGGCCATTGCTCTGATATTTTATACAGAATCACGTCCAACCGGCTTTTGGTATAAATTTTATAAAATCGTTCCCGGACTGTTTATGGCGTACATGATTCCAGCCCTATTCACCACTTTGGGATGGATTGCTCCAGACTGGAAAACCCTCACTCCTACTGGCGAACTGACCGAACACAGCAGCAACTTGTACTACGTAGCAAGTCGTTACTTATTGCCCGCTGCGTTGGTGTTGATGACTCTAAGCATCGATTTAAAAGCCGTTGTCAACTTGGGATGGAAAGCATTGATTATGTTTTTTACAGGAACATTAGGCATCGTCATTGGTGGCCCGATTGCGATTTTATTAATTTCTTTAGTTTCTCCAGAAACGGTGGGAGGTATTGGACCCGATGCGGTTTGGAGAGGCCTCTCTACCTTGGCTGGAAGTTGGATTGGTGGCGGTGCCAACCAAACCGCAATGCTAGAAATATATGGATACAATCAAAAATTATATGGGGGCATGGTGTTTGTGGACATCGTGGTTGCTAATATTTGGATGGCACTCTTACTCATTGGAATTGGAAAATCAGACCGGATTAATAAATGGTTACGAGCCGACACCACTGCCATTGAAACGTTGAAAGATAAAGTTTCTACCTTCACTGAAAGTGTGAAACGCACCCCATCACTCACGGACATCATGATCATGATTGGGATTGCATTTGGGACGGTGAGTTTTGCGCACTTAGGATCTAGCTATCTAGCACCCTTTTTTAGTGAATATGTCGCAACATTTGAATCTGAAACGACAAAAAATATATTTACTTTTTTAGGATCTTCTTTCTTTTGGATGATTAGTATTGCAACAATTATTGCTGTGGGACTTTCGTTTACCAAAGCTAAGAACTATGAAGGTGCAGGCGCGAGTAAATTTGGAAGTGTTTTTATTTACATCTTAGTCGCCAGCATTGGAATGAAGATGGATTTAACCATGATCTTTGACAATACAGGATTGATTGCGATTGGAGTCGTTTGGATGACCATCCATGCAGTGCTGCTAATCGCCGTTGCAAAATTGATTCGAGCCCCTTACTTCTTTTTAGCTGTTGGAAGTCAAGCGAACGTAGGTGGAGCTGCTTCTGCGCCTATCGTAGCTGCTGCGTTTCACCCCTCTTTAGCGAGTGTGGGTGTGATTTTAGCCGTCTTTGGATATGCCATCGGAACCATTGCTGCCATTGCGTGTACAATCCTTATGGAATTAGCGGCCGCAACTGCTTAGAAATAATTATATTTGAGTCTAAAAATCAATCATGAACAACAGCTTATACTTTATCCTTGCCATCCTCATCACGGCTTGTACACAGCAAACCCCTAAAAACACAACCGTTAGAGGAAGTATTAAAGGCTTTCAAAAAGGAACGCTCTACCTTCAAAGTGTGATTGATGGTGGATTTACAACCTTGGATTCTTTGGTGATGAATAGTACAACCGATTTTGAATTGGGCTGCGACTTGGAAGAAGCGGAGTTGTTATTCTTAAGTTTATCAAAAGAGGTGGATGCCGAGCGCATTTCTTTCTTTGCTGATAAAGGACTTACAACTATAAACACAAGCTTAAAACGCTTCAAGTTCGATGCGAAAATAGAAGGCAGCAAACAACAAAAATTACTGGAATCCTATTACAAAAACATTGCCCGTTTCAAGGATCAAAAACTAGAACTCATTGAGGCGCAGTTAAACGCTCAAAAAGATGGCTTCTCAGCACGTGCCGATTCGCTTCAAATTCAAATGGATAAATTAGTCCAACGCAGCTATTTGTACAGCATCAATTTTGCTGTCAATAATAAAGAGAGTGAAGTCGCACCTTTTGTAGCGGTTTCTGAAATTTATGATGCCAATGTGAAATACTTGGATACCATAAACAAAATATTGCCTCCAAAAATTGCCAATTCTAAGTATGGAATTATTCTGGAGGCCTATATTAAATCTGTAAAGTCTGAGTAATTTAGAGCTTGTTAATCTTTTCGATTAAAGCTTTTCCTTTTGTTTCAAGATCGTTAGCGATCCCTTTGAAATGTGCTTTTTGATTTTCAACATCTTTAGCATTTACCATCGCAATCAATTCATCAAAAGTTGAAATCGCCTCGTCAATGATCGCTTCACTTTTTTTAGTGTCTTTGTCCGTGTTGGCATATTCCCAAATGTATACTGCTTCAATGATATCTCCTAATACGTAATTGATATCTTTTTTTAAATTTCTAACGTTAGCCATTGTATTAATTTTTGTTTTTGCAAAATTACGTAATTTTAACTGAACTCGTTTACACTTTTTGAATTGTAACGAAAATTAGTCAATTTTTATCCAATTGAAGTTTTTTTTAGTTGCGTAGCTCCGTTGCGGAAGTTAAAAAAGACAAAAAGTGGGTGAACAAAGGCCATTTTTTAGCCGATTGAAAAAGCTTAAACGAGTTCAATATAAACTTCTAAAAGTTTTGCATGATTTGCAGAAATCAAAAATCGTTCGATACAGGCAGGAATTAAAACCGTCTCCCCCATCGAAATTTCAGTGACAGTTCCGTCCACTTCCACAGTGGCTTTTCCTTCCACACACATATAAATTATAAAAGAATCGTGTGTGTTTTCTTTTAGAATTGGTTCTTTGACGTCCAGCACATTCGTTGTGAAATATGGACAACTGACCAGTTCGGTAGAAGTATTTGAATTTTTGGAATACTTCACTCTGTAATTATCCGGCATATCAAAGTCAAAAGCTTCCAGCGCAATGTCATTGTGCAACTCCCGTTCATTGCCATCGGCATCCACGCGGTCCCAGTCATACACGCGGTAGGTAATATCACTGGTTTGTTGAATTTCTGCCAAAAGCACCCCTGCTCCAATCGCATGAATCCTCCCTACTTCAATAAAATAGGTATCGCCTGCTTGGACAGCATCAAAATTTAAAATGCTTTGCAGCGTCTTCTCTTCCAGATGTTTGAGGTACAAGTCTTGTGTCATCTCCTGATTAAAACCAACTATCAAATTGGAATCTGTATCCGCTTGAAGCACATACCACATTTCGGTTTTTCCAAAACTATTGTGGCGTTCTTTCGCCAACTGATCGTTGGGATGCAACTGTACGGACAAATCTTCTTTGGCGTCAATAAACTTTATAAGCAAAGGAAACTTAGTCCCAAACTGACGAAAATTCTTCTCCCCTAACAAATCAGACGTATAAGTCTCCAAAAGGGTTTTGAGCGATGTACCTTCCAAAGGACCATTGGCAACCACAGAGGTATCGCCTTCCACGTCACTGATTTCCCAACTTTCGCCGGCATCCGTAGCCATGGTGGGTTTGTTTAAAAGTTGTTGTAGTTTTTGACCGCCCCAAATTTTATTTTTGAGAATCGGATGAAATTTTAAGGGATAAAGTGGTTTCATTAGTATTTTTATATTGACTTTTAAGAGCCACACTTCGACTGCGCTCAGTGCAGATATGGCAACATTTACTTGAGTTTAAGTTATGAACTTCATACTACTAGTTTCCAGAGTAAGTCACAAAATTACGAGGGGTTTCATAAAGCGTCACTTCCAAATCTAAATTTGATTCGAGGACGGCTTTTAGCTTATCGTAAATGACCACCACAATGTTTTCGGCAGTGGGGTTTAAATCTTTAAATTCTGGCACGTCCAAGTTTAAATTCTTATGATCAAACGCATCTTCCACTTCCGATTTGATAAAGTCTTTTAGGATTTTAACGTCCATTACATACCCCGTTTCTGGATCGATCTCTCCCGTCACACTGACCGTAAGGTCGTAATTGTGCCCGTGAAAATTAGGGTTGTTGCATTTCCCAAAAATGGCATCATTTTTCTCAAAACTCCAATCGGGACGGTACAATCTATGTGCGGCATTAAAATGTGCTTTTCTACTTATGGTGACTTTCATTGGTGGTGTTTATATGTTCGTAAAATTTTTCAAATATGATTTTAAACCATTCGGTGTACAGTGTTGGCTGCTGTTTGATATCGGCTTTGACGGCTTCCAAAGGCATCCATTTCCAGGCTTCCACTTCTTCCGTATTGATGACGGGAGCTGCTTCGTAAGAACCCACCATAATGTGGTCCAATTCGTGTTCGGTGAGCCCATTGTCAAAAGGCGCTTTGTAAATAAACCAAGTGGTTTCTTTGAGGGGCGTCACAAAACCCATTTCTTCTTGCAAACGGCGTGTGCCGGCTTCCAAATTGGATTCTCCTACCCGTTGGTGGGAACAGCAGGTATTGGTCCACAACAGCGGCGAATGGTATTTATGAGCCGCACGTTGTTGCAGCATCAATTCGTTTTGGGCATTAAATATAAACACCGAAAACGCTCGGTGCAATACCGCCTTTTCATGGGCTTCCATTTTTGGCATGGTGCCTATTTG
>Ga0115547_1001930_pt1 | contig 11858 bp, 9 predicted proteins | sample COGITO_mtgs_1004_3_FD_87185 | JGI IMG/M metagenome (GOLD analysis project Ga0115547, IMG submission 87185) | Pelagic marine microbial communities from North Sea - COGITO_mtgs_100420 | ecosystem: Environmental > Aquatic > Marine > Epipelagic | place: Germany:Helgoland, sampling site Kabeltonne...
ACGAATGGTACTGTTCAATGACTGGTCTTTGATAACATACGGGCTTGATATTTCTTTCCAAGGTGCATCTTCACGACCCCATTTAAAACCAAACAAACCTTCTTCTTCCAGTGACTCCTCAATGACCTCATAATGGTCTATACCCGACTGTTTATCAGTAGTATTAAATACAATGAAGTATCGGTCACTGTACGCGTTAGTTGTATTTTCTAAACTAATACTGAATTCTTCGGGTTCAATTTCATCTGCTTCAATAATTTCTTTCCACTGGTTCGTGATCGAGGGTCCCGGTGTTTTGGATAACTCTATAGACGCTCCGAGCATACTTAACGGTGCAGCAGTTCCATAACCATCATTGAGCAAAACCTGTGTCTGGTCATCAAAGGTTATTTCAGCGATATTGGTGTCGTTTTTCACTCCAATTACAAATCCAGGTGACTGAAAAAGTAAGTCGACCACAACATTTGTAAGACGAGGATCTCCAGCGATACGGCCACAGTAGCCATTTGGAACACCTCCTGCAAAAGAAATTGTTCTATTTGCATGGTTAATCACAGGATCTTCAACCCACATACTCATAATAGATGCGCCACGAGAAATATCTATCGCTTCAATATTTTCTGAGTAGTGAATAACTGCATCAACCACATTCACACATTCTTCATCATCAGTGTCTAAACGAACTGACAGTTTGAGTGTATCACTGCGATGGAGTGTCGTTTGAGATGGATCAATATACAACAGCGCAGCATCAGTATGTGAGGCAGAAAAAAACAACAGGCAGAAAAGAAATAAAATAAAACCCTTATTCATGTGTAGTTATTATAGCAATGTTACCCGCAGTAGAGAGAATTATTTATACACAAATTCAAAAGACATTTTAAAGCAAAGAAAAAACCCGTCTCGTGGTGGGAGATAGGGTTTTTTCAAATGCTCTATTCTATTGCAATTAAGAATGATGCAACTAGTTCACGTTGTGAATTAGTTTGTGAATTGATACGCGACTCAATTCTATTTCAGGCTAACCTAAAATGTTGGTGTTGCTACGTACGTAAGTGTAGTTTCATAGTCATCTCCAGCTTCTTGAAGCGCAGAGATTTCTACTTTATACCCTACCGTTGTTGTTCCAACTCCGACACCGATACCATTGGAAGGACCATTGTGTCCCATAATAGCTCGTGCGGTAGTGGTTGCAGCAATCCACTCGTCCGTTCCTGCGAACTCATCAGCTCCACGAGCAAACGTGGCATAGTCATCTGAGGTTACCCCCCAGTGGCCATATGTGTTTTCGAGTCCAAGTACATCGACTGGCGATGCCCAAGCTGCAGGATTGTCTGTATCAGACCCTTCAATAAACCCATCGATATCTGCTCCAGTTGATGACTGGAATGGTGTATCAATCTGCATAGTTACAACGTATCCATTGGATGCGTTTGTACTTACGGTGAGTTGTTGGGCTGTAGTAGATGCAGCTCCATCAGACAATTTACCAAAAGGAATTGTTGTAGATCCTGTTGGACCTGTAATCGCTTCCCCGTTAACTGTACCTGTTGCTACTCCCGCAACGGTAAAGTTGAAGATTGTATCAACAGCTGCTGAAACTGTAACTGCCGTTAAGACAACTACTCGAGTTGCACCAGAATCTTCTGTGCCTGCGGCAACAGTGATTTCGTAGGTTCCCTCGGCACTTGGATTACCAATTTGTGAGTCAGATGTAACCTCTGTTGCAACATCACCAATACGAATTGATGTTGATGCTGCAGCTGCAATTGAACCTGTGTCAATTGTGATTGTGATAGCAGTAGCAGTTGTTGCTACTGACCAGTTTGCTGCTAAGAAGTTTGAATCATTGACATACAAATCGATGTCTTCAGCCCCAATACCTGACAAGTCAAAACTTGCAGGGAATGTAACGACAATATCCTGACCATTGGGTACACCGGTAGGTGTTACAAAATCAATGGTGTGATCTGCGTTAGCACTCGGTGCTGAATCTGATATGGTGTCACTTATCGTAGTAACGTTCGCCGCTTCGATGAAACGGAGTGAAGGCAAACCAAGAGACCACAGTAGGATCGCGAGGCCAGCAATCATTGCAATAGATTTGAGCATTCCGACAGATTGTTCTGTTCGAAACATAAGCTCTACGTTGATTGTTAACTTACACCCCCTCTTGAGTTGAATGTTGTACGATCCAACTTTTGAAGTCGTTTTTTCGCTTTTAACAACTAAAAACGGCACAACACAAAAGTCTCCACCCCTTTGTGCATGTAAATATATGTAAGTATACTTGTTCTATAACACCCGGCTGAGGTGCCCGCCGCATACGCGACTACTAGACGCAGTGGTGATAAATTCCCACCTCTACAACAAGTACATATGTATTGTAACCTGTCACTAATTTTTCTAATGGTTACTTGTCCCCAAAATTTGTATTTTATCTAAAAAATGAATAAAAACTTGCATTTTTGAAAAAAAAATTTAATGTACCTTTCTCATTCGGGCATAAAACAAAAAATGCTGTGTAGATAAAAAGCGCCTTAAAGCGCTTTTGTTTTCTTCAAAAGAATCTGACCTATTCAATTAAGAGCAAGATAAGAAAATTGAATGAAACAAGGAGCGTGGCGACTATGTTGAATTTATGTCCCAATTTGTCCCTTCCTAGGGCAAATTGCTGGACCCTGACTTCTTACAGAAGCTGTGCAGGTTGTCAATATTTTGTGAACAAAATATCAGGCAACCTCTTGCGAAAGCATCTCATGCTTTCTCACTCGTCAGGAACGGAAAAAATTTGCCGCAGGGCAGTTCTAGTACTTACTGAACGGTATGTAGCACAGAAATAGAAAAATTGAGTGCGCCCCACATATTTCCTTGTCCTTGCGGACAGTAGAAATTCCTGACTCTCGTCAGGAACGGAAAAAATTTGCCGCAGGGCAAATTTTATCCAGTCCAGTTAAATAGGAGTATGGAGAAATTAAGTAAGACAAGAAACGTAGTGCCTATGTCGAACTTATGCCTCAATTCCTTCCTTCCCTAGAAGAAATTGCTAGGCCATAGACTTTTCCCAAACCAAAACCTGAAACAAGAATTAATTTTCTATACGGAATCTTAACCCGTCCAGTTAAACAAAAGTATGGAAAAGTCTTCAATCCCTACATTTCCATTTCCGTTAATATCCGCTGGTGGATCAGAATTTCCTCCCGCTGTTCCCCACCAAAAGATAAGAATTGAGAAATCAATCAAATTTATCGATCCATCTCTATTCAAGTCAGATGGTAAGGTTGATTGACCATCAACACCTAAGAAAATCTGCAAACTTGAACTAAACGTACTCTCAGTGATAAGTGACCCACTTCCAAGTATAAATCGGGCACGTGCCGTATACTGCGCCGCAGGAAGGCCTGATGTATCAACAGCAAGGTTCCAGTAGCCTCCACTATCCGTCGTAGTTTTTTCAATGCGTTGACTATCACCAATATGGAGTTCAATAGCGGTATTTGGCACCGCCTGACCTACAAACGTCACGGTATCACCAGGATTAACTGTTGCATCAACTACTGCTATAGTCGGGGGAATAAGAACTCCGGTAACATTTGTGATAGCTCCTTGTGTAACATCAAATGTGGTGTTGTAGGTAATCGAACGAACATTATTATCATCCTCAGTCCAAAATCCCATTGAAACAGTGCCTGGGGAAGCATCAGTTGCAAACTCAAACCGACCTGCACCATCCGCCCGAACAGATCCAACACTCTCAGCATCCAGAATAATATTCACTGTTGCACGCGGGATAGTTTGCCCGTTAATACTAATCTGTGTATCACCCAAATCTTCGGAACTACCTCCAGATGATTGGGATCCACCTCCTGAAGAACCTCCACCTCCTGACCCGGCTGGTTCAATAGTGCAATCTGATCCACAGAAATCACCATCGGCATTATTTCCGTCATCACACTCTTCAGAGAACGTAGTCTGCAAAATACCGTCTCCACAGTACGGTCCAAAGAAACAATCAACATCACATTGTCTGCCAACTATTGTTGTACTGTAACCTCCCGTTTCACCAAGCGCATCACAATCTTCACCAACATCAACTAGTTCATTTCCACAAATACTAGTAGTAAGCGTCGTTGTTGCAATATACCCTCCAGAAATCACTTGTGCTGAAACTTCTGAAAAGGGAGGTACGAATAAAAATCCAACACAACACACAAAAAGAGCAATCAGCTTATGTACAAAATGATAAACCGATTTACTCATGGCTTGCGTTAATTACGTCTTCGTCGACCTGAATATACGTATGAGAGAAGAGTAATAATTGCCAGTAAAGCCATCACCGGCAAAATAACAGAAACTTTATGACTTATGGAAAGGCCAGAAAAGCCATATCCAGCAGCTTGTATTGTCCCATAAGGAAGTATGTTAAGCCCCAATTCACCCTCATGTTTTACTGCGTCACCATTCATTATTTGGTACCGCGCTAAATAGGGGCCTGAGGGAAGCCGTGTTGGTATTGATGCTTGAATTTCTTCAGTTGCATACGGTTCAATTTTATCGAGCTTACCCTTGTTTTTGGTTTCTTCTAGAAGTAACGTTCCTGACGAGTCATATATTTTGAAATTCACTACTGATGGAGCAACATCTACGTTACCGGTATTCTCGAGCAACATATTAAATCGAACTTTTCCTGGAAAATATAACCATCCAATTTTTGTACCTTCATTCAAATCAGATACATCTATTTTTCTAACGCGAAAATCTTCAATTATTTTATCAATTACATTAAGCTCGATATCAACTTGCGCACCCAAAGAAATGTTTACGGCACCGGTACCAACCTGGTCATCAGTTGCACCCGTCTTGATCCGTATAGCGCCGGTGTAGCGTTTAAAATCTACATCATCAGGTACTGTTACACGTACTGTCATAGGAACTTTCTGTTCTCCTTTGGGGAGTATGAATGTATCCCCTTCAATAATCTCAATCCAGTCTTCAACTTCAGGAGCATCAACAATGACTGTTGCCTTTAATGGTACCGTTGGATCACCCCTAACAAGAAGAATTTTCTGTTCATAGGTTGAGTTACGCGTTAAGCTTGTGTTGCGCACAAATGGAGGGGTAACCCCAAAACCTGCCATTGCAAAATCAGCGCCAAAGAGTACGAAAAGTACTACAACTACAAGACTTGTTTTAGCAAATTTAAACATTACCTAACGCGAATTTAATATGTTAATTATCCCAAGCAAATGAGTATAAAGCAAGAACCACTGTTGGGATAACAGTGGTTCTTTTTCAATACTCTTGGCTTATTCTACCAGTCAGCTGGCTCAGCTACCTTCACATAAAACGTGTTTTCTCCAGTATATGCGCCTGCAAGGGTGATACTACTTGGAACTTCAATACCCCAGAATGTTACACCAAAGGCCTGCAAAGATGTTGAGGTTGATTTTTCAACATCAAGCTCCAGCTCAGTTTGTGTCGATGAAGACAGTATATATCCACTAGATGTTGCGGTTCCGTATGTAACCGATGAGGTTGCAAATACTTGATAGGTTTCAGGGATAGTAGATGATGCTGAGTTCGGACATGTTGTGGTTGAAGTATAGGTCCCACACATAGCTTCACCTGTTAATTGTTGATCAATTCCAACATTACCTGTTGCTAAAACAGTGGTAGTTGCTAATAGAGGATCAGTTCGGTCACCTGGTTCTAAAGCTCCGTAAGGGATGGCTGCGGTATCAAGAGACATGATTGAGAAACTCTCAAGCTCTTGCGCAATGGTACTCGTTGCAAGGGTACCCGTAGCATTATTGTCATCTACTCCGGTAACTGCTGCTGACCAATCTGTTGCATAATGGACTGTATTTGTTGCCCCGCCATCAGTCGGGTCTGCGATGTACCAAAGTGGGAATGTACAATCGAAACGCTGTGTTCGATCAAGTCCATCATCTGCGAAAGTACAACTTGTTGTTGAAGCAGTACAACTTAAATTCCACGTAGTTGTAGCAACTGTACTGGTATAACAATTGTTTGCATCGTAGTCCCCAGGAGCATCACACGATGAAGAACCAATGGTTGATCTAAATACTGAGAGCTCATATCCAGTGATTTCATCATCATCATCCGTGTTATCACAACTATTATCATCAGTAACATTAAAGAATATTTCAAATCCTGTAGTTTCACCGGCTTCAGTAACCAGTGTGAGATCAGACCCGTTGTTTAGTGTGATATCACTACCATTTACATATGGTACTGCATTAGAAACTGTTATTTCAGTAGCGCTACCTAAGCTAGCTGATGCAACATGTCCATGTTCATCAATCACAAATGCATAGGCTGCGTAATCATTATCCCTGAAAGGAACACCAACTGCGTAGGTTGCAGTTTGTGCAACTGGTGTCCCTGCTGAGTACGTTGAGGTTGCAAGAGTCACAGCACTACAACTTGAAGATGAAGTTTCAAATGAGTTTGTTGAACAAACGTGCAGCTGCATTGTATCTGCAGTATCTACTGTATCTGTATCAGATGAAGTTGCAGAAAATACAATGTTAGTACCTGGTAAGGCTGGCGAATCATTGGAGAATGCAGCTATTGAAGGTCGGTGGTTTACATTAAATGGAGAGGACGTTGTTCCTGTACCCTGCTTTGAAGCTGCGTTACAGCGAGGGTTTACCGGGTCATCATCACAAATCCATGCATACCATATGTTTGATTCTGAAAATGATTCGAGGGTTGTCGTTGCTGCTCGAGCCTGAGTACCACTGGTGGTACTTGCGGAAACAGCCCACTGTACGGTAGAAGTTGCACTACAATCTGGAGGTGCCGTACCTAAATCATTGCTACTAGAAGCAGCATTTGGTGTTGGAGTGTTTGCGGTGTCACAGATGAGTAAGAAGTACGGTGCAGAGTTTGAGTCTGTACCGGTACCTACCCATGACACCTCATCACCTGAGTTAGTTGGTGTTGTGGTTGATGATCCACTCTCTTCTTCAGCATCAACAGTCCATGCAGGAGGTGTATTTAACACGGTAATGCTTGTGGTAGCATTTCCTGCTTGTGCTTCTACTTTTTGGAGTTCTTTTGCTCCTACATTGAGCAGGAAAATAACTGCAAAAACGAACACTCCTAAAAGTGAAGTCAATACGGTTATCTTACCGGCTGTGTGTAAATATTTTGGCAACTCTTGCATGTTGTACGACATAAAATAATAATTCCTATATACATTCTATAGTAACTTTTGGTCAAAAACTGGGGTTATACACAATCTTCAAACAGTCGAGTAGATTACTCGTACCGAATAGCGTCCAATGGATTAAGTGTAGATGCTCGTTTTGCAGGGAAAATACCCGTAAGATACCCCACCACGGCTGAGAAAAGAGCAATGAAAACAAGGAATCCTAAGGGGAACGAAAACAGTTTTACCGACTCCCCTCCAAACTGACTTGCAGCAACGTTGAGCATAAAATTAACTATAACGCCCAAGGCAACTCCCATAACAATCCCGGACACACCACCAAGGAATCCTACAATGACGGATTCCGAAACAAACAGCCATTTAATATCCTTTGGCGCAGCGCCAATAGTTCTCATGATTCCAATCTCCTTTGTTCGCTCAAGGAGTGTCACGGTCATAGTATTAAACATACCAATAGCGGACACGAGCAATGCAATCCCTCCAAACGTAGCGAGTACTGCCTGAACACCTTGAAAGATTTTTGATGCCTGTTCAACCGTTTTGGAAAGTGCGGTTACTCGATACCCTGCTTCAATAAGCTCTTCTTCAACAGTGACGAGAAATTCATTTGAATCCACACGAACTTGAATTCTTTCATACTCTTCAATACCAACATGTGAGCGTAACTCTGGCAGCATCATCAATGCATTGAGTACACCTTCTTCTTTTGTAATACCCTTTACCGTGTATTCCTTATCAATAAATATTTCGTTGATTTGATCTGACCCTTCAGACTCCGGTACAAGTAAACGGAATTTTACTTTCTCACCCACAAAATCAGTCATTTTATCATCTTCAATACCAAACAGTTTCAAAACCGCAGGAGAAAGCATAATTTCTGTATCATTACCTAAATCTTCATCAGTAAATACCTCACCGGCAGACGCAACAACACCGGCGTATCGAATATATGGAGGCTCAGCACCTTGCACAAATAAGTTTCCTGTCAAACCTTTGTAGGTTACTAGAGCAGGGAAACGTGCAAGAGGCGCCGCATCAAGCACATGTTCGTTTGCTTCAAAGGTGGCAACTGTTTCAGAATTAAGTTCTAGATTTTGAGCTCCTGTTGCCGAAACTCCTAAGGACAACAATGTTTCCCCAAAAACAATTTGCTCAAGAATAATTTGTTGGAGCCCAAATCCAAGGCCTACAAGTACCACCACAGCCCCTGTACCCACCCCCATACCTAAAATAGTTAACCAGGTACGCATTGGGTTGGTTTTAAATGCTCGTGTGGACAATTGTGCTAGATCTTGGGTTCTCATTAGTTAAGTATATGTTACAAAGCTACGATTTATAACTTACATCCACACCTTGTGCGATTAATTTTTCAAAGTAGCGTGCTACATCGTCGGATTCTTTCTCTGACAAGGCTAATCCTCCTGTGGTAATACCCTTTTCAAGTCGCTCATGAAACGTAACTTCATTAGAAACTCCCACAACTCGATCGGCAATTATTTCAACTAGATTTGCATCTTGCTTCTGTGAAAGCTTCATCCTGTTTGTTTTCAATAGGTGGTCTCGTAAACGCTCAGCAAGTTTATGTTGATCAAAAAATACATGTGGTTGATCGTGATTTTTTCTAAAGCGTCGAATATCATCTGCCTGATTAAGCATCTTTGATGATGTCGTGGCCATACGGCGCGCATCACGCTCGGGGACACCCACCCCGCCGCGCTCATACGGCAGTATGAGTGTTTTTATAAGCGCATCACGATCAATTTTACCATTCATGAAAAACTTTACAGTTCTCTCCATACGTTCCAATTGGTCAAACGTGTAATCCTGTGTTAAAAAATTAACTAAGCTCTTTACTCTCAACGTTTCAATAGAATCATATGGGAACAAACGTGCCAACTGTTCAAGTTCTGTCACGATAGTCTCTCCTTCCTTCACTGGTTTGATTTGTTTCCTCTGAGGATTCACCACTTCTCGCACAATTGCTCCGTCTTTTAGGTAGTACACACGATGAGCATAGGAAAGGTGTGCAGCATTATGCGATACCATAATTACCGTTCGACGGTCAAAAGTATTGATCTCATCGATTTTGTCCATAACCTGTTGCGTGGAAACGGAGTCAAGGTTTCCAGTCGGTTCATCGGCGAGAAGAATTTTGGGGTCATTAACCATAGAGCGTGCTACAGACACACGCTGTTGTTGTCCACCGGAAAGCATGGGAGTAATTTTATGTGACACTGCACCTACTCCAAATCTATCCAAAAGTGACTGGGCCCGTCTATTACGGGTTGCTTTGTCTTTATTAGCGAAAATCATCGGCAAGGCAACATTGTCCAACACCGTAAGCGATGGAATGAGGTTAAACTGCTGGAAGATAATACCCATCACATATCGTTGAAAATAGACGCGATCTTCAATAGAAATAGCGTAAATATCTTCTCCTCCAATAAGCATTGTTCCGTTACCAGGGGGTAGTGAACCCTGAATTGAGTACATCAGTGTTGACTTTCCTGACCCAGAAGCGCCAAAAAGAATAATATATTCACCCTCGTAGATATCTGTACTGGCACCAGAAAGAGCCTTGAATTCATTACTTTTACCTTTGTTGTAGATAATGTCTAAATCTCTACAAATAATCAATGGTTTTGCCATACGTACAATAAGAAGCCAGATTTAATCTGCCAGATACCCATACTATTCATTTGTAATAATAACACTGTGTGCGTAACATCAGTAACAAAAAGCATGAATAACTTCCTTACCGTGTCATTACAGAAGTACATTCAGTACAGCAACCTCCATATCTTGCCTAAATAGCGGCAAATTTTTTAACCGTTGCCACCAGCATATTTAAATCAGTTGATGATTTAATAAAATATTCTGCCGCACCTCGTTTCATATTCTCCTGGATATCTGATTCTTGAGACTTATTTGAAAAAACAATTACGGGTATTTGTTTTAGGTTATCGGTAGATTTTAGTTCCTCTAAAATCATTTCTCCCGAGACTTCAGGGAGCATGAGGTCCAAAATTATCACATGTGGTTGATACTGTGTAGCGAGCTCTATGGCAACCTTACCGTCATTTGCGGAATATGGGACACATCCATCTATAGACAATTTTTCAAGTACAAGCTCGGTTATAAATGGGTCATCCTCAATCATTAATACCTTCACCTTGCCCAGATTACGTTCGGAAAACTCTTTGATTTTTTCTTCAGTTTTTGTAACTTCCATATATGAAAATTATATCACAATACCCTCGGTAGAACTGTAGTAAATACTGAACCCGTTGGATCATTATGAGTGTACTGCAGTGTTCCGTTATGCTGCTCAATAATTACTTTTGCTATATATAAACCAAGGCCAACCCCTTCACTATTATTTACATTTGAGTTTTCTACCTGTTGAAACTTTTGAAATATTTTTGATATGCAAATATCTGGGATACCCACTCCTGTATCGGCGATGGCAATTTGAATGTGTGAGTCAGTATAGGATGTGGCAACGTTAATAGCACCTTTCGCTGGAGTATATTTAATCGCATTATCTAAAAGGTTCACGAACACATCATACATTTTTACCTCATCGTATAAAATCGATTCTCGTTGTGGACTAAGGTCCATATACACCTGAAGCTCCTTATGCTCAATACGGGCACCCATTTCTTCCACTACTCCTTGTAATGTGTCCTCTATGATACCTTTCGTGGGAGCGACTTCTGTTAAATAACTCTTCAGCTGTTCTGGTGCAAGTAATGTATCAATAAGCAGTACCATTCGATCGGCACACAATTCTGCCTGCTGTATCAGATGTAACTGTTTTGCAGTTAAATTCATTTGTGTATTTTCCAGCAATAGTTGGTGTGTCAGACGAATCGCAGACAAGGGCGCTCGGAGTTGATGGGCAATCACTGAGACAGTTTCTTGAGAAACTGTCTCATCTTTCTGATTATCAGCTTGAGCCACTGATAGATTACAAACTGATTCTCTTTTTTTATTTTTCCAAAACATATTGCATTTAAATATTACTCAAACCTATGTTTAGATCTTAATATTACTATTAATTACACCGTGTTTAGCGTATATCTTTTTTTCATACACTGTTCTATATTCATCAGGATTTACCAACTCCTCAATGCGTACCATATAGGTACCAACAGGCACAATGGCAACATAACGGCCATGAATGTCTGTAATACGACTGAGGATCTCCTTATTATTACGTAATACGCGAACAACAGCATATGGCAAAGTAGTTCCAGACTTTTTAACCACCCCGTAAAGAACCATTCCACCACGTTTGTATCTCAGAACTAAAAGAAGCACGTAAAGAGCTACAATACTCCCTGTATATACATCAGGGTGCGTTTTAAATTGCCACATGACAGCACCTGCACCGATGTAAAATACAATGTCCAGAACTAATACCAAAAAGTGATCAAACCTCCGAATAAAGTAGGTTTGGTTGGTTCGCATTTTTTCTTGCTGGTTCCAGTCGAAACTTACCGGGTCTAGTGGGATATCATGTGTTACCGCATCAGTTATAGATACTTCCCCACCAAAATACAAATTGTTGTATAAAACATCTCTTTTCTTAATGAGTGATTTTTTTGACGGGAACTGGTAATTCACCTTACGGACATTCATGGTATACAACCCCTCA
>Ga0115547_1001955_pt1 | contig 11785 bp, 8 predicted proteins | sample COGITO_mtgs_1004_3_FD_87185 | JGI IMG/M metagenome (GOLD analysis project Ga0115547, IMG submission 87185) | Pelagic marine microbial communities from North Sea - COGITO_mtgs_100420 | ecosystem: Environmental > Aquatic > Marine > Epipelagic | place: Germany:Helgoland, sampling site Kabeltonne...
ACCGACACCAGTGCTCGCAATCATAACGGTAAAGGGAGAGGTAATATGAATAGCAACATAACATTAAATAAACGCAAAACATTACTGGCAACATTTGTTGCAATGTTTGCAGCTGGGGCCACCACTCAGGGGGCTATGGCGCAGACGGAGTCGGCGACGGAGCAATCGAAGATTGATGAGATTATTGTTACGGCGACTCGGCGTGAAACATCGCTTAATGATACGGCGATTAGTGTAGCGGCGATTGGTGGGGAAGAAATAGCCCGTAGGAATCTTTCAGAGATGAATGATTATTTGCGGACGGTGCCAGGGATTAACTTTGTTGAAGTCGGGGCTAGCTATAACGCAGTGATAACTCGCGGCATTGCAGTTAGCCCTCAAACTGAGGGAGCGACCTCAAGTGTTGCTACAGGCGTTTATTTCGGTGAAGTGTCGTTAGCTGGGTTAACTGTGACAGGGGGGAATTCAGATCTGAAGATGATTGATTTAGAGAGGGTGGAGGTGTTACGTGGTCCTCAGGGCACCTTATTTGGATCAGGAGCGCTGGCGGGAGTCGTGAGAAATATCCCCAAGGCACCTGATCTCAACGAGTTTGAAGGTAATCTCAAAACCAGCTATTCCGGTACAACAGAAGGCGGAGGCGATAATACCAAATTAGAGGGGGTGATTAATATTCCCCTGATTGAGGACGTATTGGCAATCCGGGCGGTGGCCTATCGCCACGATACCAGCGGCTATATCAATAATATTGCTGGTACCGTGCTGGCAACAAATGGCGAAATTAGGCCGGGTATTCTCGCTGCGGATCGCGTGGCTCTCACCGGTGGTGCCGAGCTATATCAAAATGATAGTGACCTCGGTAATACTGAATATACTGGCGGGCGGATAGCGGCTTTATGGAAGCCAAGCGAAGACTTTAGTGTGACCTTGGTTCGTGCCTATCAGGATGTTGAGCAACAGGGTCAGCCTTATGTTGAGGTTGGCACTGGTGGAGACTATGAGCAGATCACACTTCAGTTTGGCGATGTCAAGGAACTTGCTGGTGGGGGATCTGGAAATACGGATGAGATTAATATTACCAATTTAGTGTTCGAGTATGATTTGGGTTGGGCTGATTTGTTGTCTTCCTCAGCATGGTTGGACGGGGACAGTATCTTTCGCCAGGATGTGTCCAGTTTCGGCGGCTGGCCTATTCCTATATTGCGCGAAGGTAAGGTCGACACATTCTCACAAGAATTGCGATTAGCTTCTCAGTTAGATGGTCCGCTGCAGTATGTGGCAGGGGTCTATTACGAAGAGATAGAGTTAAAGCAGCTAGTAAAAAGATGGGGATCCACTAATGAAACGGTAGATTACTTTTTTCCTCTGTTCGGTTTTCCGTCTAGTCCATTTGGAAATGAAAGTCTTCTACTGACTTTGGAAGACTTTGATAAAGATATTGAGCAACGCTCTTACTATGGTGAGCTGTCTTATGAATTTAATGAGAAAATTGAATTAACAATTGGTGCGCGTTATTTTGACTACGAACGAAATTTTACTTTAACTCCAGAAGGCTTATTTGGAAATATTCCTACGTCCGGTAACTTCGAAGAATCGGGAACAAGCCTGAAGGCCAATCTATCCTATGCGCCCAATGAAGACACACTTCTCTATGCACAGTGGACAGAAGGCTTTCGTTTGGGCAATGTAAACTTTGAACCGCCTAGCGCAATCTGTGATGTAAATAATGACGGTATTCTTGACGGTACTAACGCGCCGATAAAAGATGGTTTTGATTCCGACACCATCGAGAATTTTGAATTGGGCGCGAAACTGTCTTTGCTGGATAACAGGCTACAGGTAAACGCCGCCGTTTATCGGATAGATTGGCAAGGTATTCCGCTTTTTGTGCTTGGAGGAGCGCTACCAGGACAAACACAGACCTGCTTCAACGGTTTGACAGTCAATGCCGCTGAAGCTCGTTCACAGGGTTTTGAGATTGAAACTACTTACCAGCTTACTCAAAGCCTCCGTGTTAACTTTGGAGGCGCTTACACCAATGCAGAGTTAACAAAAGATGAACCTCTTTTGAGTGGATTCAGTGGTGATCGTCTGCCAAGTTCTCCTGACTACAGTGTCAATGTTGGTCTACAGTATGAATTTGAATTAGGTGGTAACAGCTCCTATGTGATGGGAGACTATGCTTACGTTAGTGAATTTTATAATAGGTTGGCTGAAACTGGCTTCGAGCTAGGCGGATATGGTCAGTTTAATATCAGTGCAGGTATTGCCTTGGATAGCTTCAACGTAGAACTCTTCGCACGTAATCTCACCAATGAAGATGCGCTTACACATGCTGATACTGTTGCACCAGATAATCGAGCCTATCAGTTGCGGCCCCGCACTATTGGGCTAAATGTAGGGTATCAATTTTAGCGGCCCTATTAGCACAGTATTGGCTATTCCTAATCCCCTTGTAAACTACTTTGTGAAAGGCTTTGGGTTGCGAGTATTGCGTAGAAAAATCCTTGTGTGTATCTGCTGCGCTTTGTAATAAAAAAGCACGTTTTATATATCCTGAACTAGAAAATAACTGAGTGTAAATAATGGGTAAATTCCAATATAAACATTATTCATTAGTCTTACTGACCGTTGTTGCCGCCTTTAGCTATTTGGATCGAGGTCTACTTGCAATGGCTATGGAGCCCATTAAGCAGGAGTTTCAGCTAAGCGATAGCCAGCTCGGCTTTATGAGCGGATTTGCCTTTGCATTATTTTATGCAGTGGCAGGTATCCCCATCGCTCGTTGGGCTGATCGAGGCAATCGAAACCATGTCGTGTCTTTAACCACAATGTTGTGGAGTATTATGGTAACCATTTCGGGTTTAGCCGGTAATTTCGCCCAATTATTATTGATGCGTGTTGGGGTTGCAGTAGGGGAATCTGGCTGTATACCCCCGGCACAGTCCTTGATCTCCGACTATTTCCCTCGAGCAGAGCGCCCCCGTGCGATGGCAGTTTACTGGATGGCTAGTCCCCTTTCAGTAATTCTCGCCTATCTGGGGGGCGGTTGGCTGATCGAACAGTATGGTTGGCGCATTACATTCATTGTGATGGGCATTCCCGGAATCCTTTTGGCTATATTGGTCAAATTCTCCTTACGTGAACCAAGACTTAAAAAGACGGAAACTACTTATATACCGACAACCACATACGATAAGGCTTTGCCTAAGCAGCCTCCGCTAAACGTCGTATTAATAACTCTATGGCAAAAGACAGCCTTTCGTCATGTGGTGATGGCTTTTTGTATTGCTATATTTTTTGTCAACGGTATTGGGGCCTGGATTCCTGCATTTTATATGCGAACTCATGGTATGGATGCTGGCACACTGGGTACCTGGCTTGCATTGACCTGGGGTATTTTGGCTTTATTCGCTACCTTTTTTGGTGGTATTTTGGCAACACGCTATGCGCCTAACAAGGAAGGTTTGCAGATGAAGGCGATAGCTATTCTTATGACTCTTTGTTCCGTCTTTTATGTCTTTTGTTTTCTCTCGAGCAATAAGTACTTTTCCCTAATCTTTATATCGATTGGCTCTGGTGGATTAATGTCATTGGCCATGGCGCCGGCTTACGCCGCGATTCAAAGTCTGGTCGAAGAAAGAATGCGAGCCGTAGCACTTGCCTTTATCTTTATGCTCTCCAACTTAATCGGGCTGGGTTTGGGTCCGGTAGCGGTTGGCATGATCAGTGATGCCTTGGCGCCCAGCCTTGGGAAAGAGTCCTTACGTTATGCTTTGCTGCTGTTTTCTCCCGGTCTTATATGGTGTGCATTTCACAATTGGAAAGCGGCTAGCACTATAGAAGAAGAAATTCGATCAGTTGAATTAAAAGAAGACTCAACGGAATCCACTACAACGACATTAGAACCTGAAATTTCCAATAATTTTTCCACAGTAAACTGATATGCATAAGCCCGTTTTAAACAATATGCCACTAAGCTGCAAAAGCGAATATGTCACGATGAGCGATGGTGTTCGCCTGGCAGTAAGCACTTGGCTTACTGAGGAGAAACAATGTGTAGAGCCGCGTCCCGCAGTGCTGATAACCACACGTTATTGGCGAGCCATGGCATTTCAGCAGGATAATCCAGAGTTACAGGCGTATTACCCTTTAGCCGTCTCTCTATACGCGCAAGGCTATATTTTGATCGTTGCCGATGCTCGAGGCTCAGGGGCTTCTTTTGGTTGCCGAGAAGCGGAAATGTCGCCTGCAGAAGTAGATGATATTGGTGAACTGATTGATTGGTTGTCCCAACAAGACTGGTGTGACGGTCGAGTAGCGACTACTGGAACATCCTACAGTGCGAGTACCAGCTTATTTAGCTTGGTCGCCGCACCTTCTGCCTTAAAAATCGCAGTTTGCCGTGCACCCGATTTCGATGGTTATCGTCACCTTCTCGCGCCTGGAGGGATTGTGAACCTTTGGTTTGTTAAGGCCTGGGGCGCTGCTACAGCAGCTCAGGATAAAAATGATGTGAAAACCTTATTTGAAGGAGGGTACTGGTTACCGCCAAAACATGGCACTAATAATGTGCTGGGCGTCAAGCCAGTGGATGAAGATACTGACGGCTATTTATCTTATAGTGCTGAAGGCTCCCTATTAGCCTCTGCCATTGCGGACCATAAAGTCAACTTTAATCTGGCAGGCAAAGAAGACTCATTGACGTTTATTGATAATATTTTGTATGAGCATCACCGAGTTCTGTTTGATCCTGTTTATCAAAAAAGGGTTGAACAAAGTAATATCCCAGTGGTTATTCGCTGTGGTTGGCACGACGCTGGCACCCAGCTGGGTGCACTGTCGATGTTTAAATCGTTTAATTGTCCTATGCGCGTGATTTTGGGCCCCTGGAACCATGAGGGTTCATATAGAGCCGACCCATTCAAATCGGGTGATGGAGAAAGGGCTAAATCTTACATCATGGATGACTCGCGAGCTTTAACGGCTAAATCGTTGGATACCATTTTCAAGCAAGACAGATTGACCAATAACGACGAATTATTTGGTCTTGTGGAGTACTACACGCTTGGTGAAAATCATTGGAAAACCACTAAAGTGTGGCCATTACCACAAACTCAAATCCAACGCCTTTATTTGGCAAGAAGTCATCTGCTAACGGCCATTGCGCCAGAATCACAACAAGGCAGTGATCGTTATTGCGTGGACCCCACGGCAACCACAGGATTAGACAATCGTTGGCATGCCCAATCTCCAGACAAGCCAATCTTGTTTCCTGACCGACAGCAAGACGACAGAAAGCTCCTAATTTACGAAACTTTACCCTTGAAAAAGGATATTGAGATTACTGGCCATCCAGTGGTTTCTTTATGGATTCGCTCCACAGCAACAGACGGCCAGTTTTTTGCCTATCTTGAAACGGTTGACCGAGACGGCCGGGTGCGTATGCTCACCGAGGGCCAGCTTAGAGGGTTGCATCGAAAAGTCTCCGATGAAACACCGCCTTACTTTATGTTTGGCCCCTACCACAGCTTAAAAGAAAAGGACGCCCAGCCACTGATTCCCGGAGAAGTCACGGAAATCACCTTTGACCTGTTCCCAATCTCCGTATTACTCAACAAAGGACAACGGATACGCTTGGCCATTGCTGGCGCGGACAAAGACGTTTTTGCGCCTATTCCCGGCTGTGAAAACCCGGAAATCATCATAGAGCGTAATAGCGCTTATGCGTCTTATATTGACTTACCTATTGTATGAATGGCGGAGCTTATTTCAATGAAGACAACAGATACCCCTGTGATTGAGCTCAGTGGCACACCACGAGAGCGTGGTTGTTATTACGGCGAAGTAGCCAAGCCATTGATTTCAGATGTTGTGGCCAGTTGGCGGGCTGATCTTGGCAACTTCGGTCAGAATAGCGCGACTACGAATACCACCGATCCTGATGCATATCTCAATGATTTTTTCTCGCAAACCACCTATCTAAATAGCATAAAAAAATGGACGCCCGACCTGTTAGAGGAAATTAAAGGTATTGCCGAAGGCTCAGGTCAAAGCTTTAACAATATCTTGGGTTTGCAACTGATGGATGAAGAATGGATCTTTGGTCTTCGTCGTCAGCTTGATAGACCCACCACCAAATGTACCGCTTTTGGTATACCAAACCAGCATGCAGGTATTAGCTACGCAGGCCAAAATATGGATATTGGCAGCTGGGTCGATGGTAATCAGGTGATCCTGCGCATGATGTCCTCAGAGACTTCTCCTGAAGCACTGATATTCTCCATTGCCGGTAGTATAGGTTTAAATGGCCTTAACGCGAATGGCTTAGGGGTAACCTGCAACACATTGTCTCAACTTAATGCCTCCACTGGCGGACTGCCGGTTCTTTTTATTGTTCGTTCAATTCTGGAAAAACAGACCATAGATCAGGCAGAGCAATTTTTGCGATCCATCCAGCACGCCTCTGGTCAGAACTTTATTCTCTCTGCGCAGGGCGATATGCGTTGTTTTGAGTGTTGCGGTACCAGTGTTGTTCGCTATGCCCCAAAAGACCTTAAGGGCCGAGTCTTTCATTCCAACCACCCATTGGTCAATAAAGATATCAGTGCCATTGCGGAGCTAACCCGTGCGCGTTCAAAAAACACAGAAGCTCGATTGGATTCTATCTGCAATCGACTGGGTGATGTTTCACAGACATTTACTTTAGAGGAAATCAAGGAAGCGCTCGCGGCCCATGATGATCCGGAAAATCCCGTTTCCCGCAACACCAATAACGAGGGCAGTTCGATGGGTTTTACGGCAGGTGCTTCGATTTATGAGCTAAGCGCTACGGCACGATTGCATCTGGCAGCGGGCCCCCCTTGTGAAACAGCATTTGAAATTTTTGATTTTAAGTCAAGTCACCGACTTTAACGAAGGAAGAAACAAATGAGTAGACGCGTAATTCTCACTTGTGCTGTGACTGGCGAAAACCAGTACAACAAGGCACATCCTAATTTCCCAATTACACCGCAGCAAATTGCAGACGCTGCATTAGAAGCAGAACAGGCGGGTGCCTCGTGCGTTCACTTGCATGTGCGTAATCCTGAAACCGGCGAAGGCAGCCGAGACCCTGATCTGTTTTTAGATATGGCCAATCGTGTACGAGAAAACGGCGTCAAAGCGGTGATCAATATAACCTGTGGTGGCGGTGCGTATTATTGCCCCGACCCCGAGGATGAGAGTCGTGCTGGCCCAGGCTCTGATATCGCTTCGGCTGAAGAGCGGGTTAAACATATTGACATGTGTAGACCCGAGGTCTGTTCATTGGATGTTTGTACTCAGAATCAACTGGATGGTGAGAAAGCTTACGTTTACCTCAATACTGAATACACATTACGGAAGATGGCGAAGTCTTTTCAAAAAATAGGTGTAAAGCCTGAAATCGAAGTGTTCTCTCCGGGAGATATCTTGTTAGCTAATAAAATGCTGGAGGAAGGGCTATTTGATGCACCACCGATCTATCAATTTGTCACGGGCACTCGATGGGGATTGCCTTCCACGGCAGAAACCCTGATTTATATGCGTAACCTCTTGCCAAAAGGTGCTATCTGGGCTGCTTTTGGCGTTGCTCGAATGCAGATGCCCATGGTGGCGCAAGCGGTGTTACTGGGGGGCAATGTGCGTGTTGGTCTGGAAGATAATCTCTATCTAAGCCGGGGGATATTCGCCACCAACGGGCAGTTAGTCGAGAAGGCCAGAAGCATCGTTGAAGGCATGGGGTATGAAATTGCCACCCCGGATGAAGCCAGAACGATCATGGGTATCGGAGCTTGAGAGCAGGAAGTTTTTCATGACTGAAAAGAAATTAGCTATCGGTATTATTGGACTTGGTGGTGTTGCCCAAGCGCATCTTCAAGCCTTTGATTCACTACAAGGTGTGAACATAGTGGCTGTTTGCGATGTGAGAGCATGTGTGTCAAAAGCCATTGCGAACACCTATCGAGCACAGGCCTTTACCGACTATACCAAACTGTTAGCTGTTGGTGGATTTGATTTGGTCATGGTTCTAACGCCAGCGTCTACTCACCGTGCTATAGTTGAGGCGGTTGCCAGTGCCGGATTTCACGTGTTTTGCGAAAAGCCTCTGGCCGTCACATTCGAAGATGGTCACGCCATGGTCAAAGCCTGCAGGGAAGCCAGCGTTAAACTTTTTTATGGATCCTGTTACCGCTATCTTCCTGCGGTTAAAAAAGCGCACGACATTATCAAGGCCGGCACCTTAGGCGATATACAGCTGATGACAGAGCAAGTCATCGGAGGGAGTGGCCTGGCAGGCTATCAGCAGCTACCGGCAGTGCACTATCCCGAAGGCGGCCCTGGTGGCCCCGGTATGGGCATTGTTGATCACGGCATTCACTTGATTGATGTTTTCTCTTGGTTTGCCCAATCAGAGATCATCGAGGTGCGGGGCAAAGGTCAAATTTCGGGAGCCCCAGCTACCAGTGAATTTATGGCGATGGAATTTGCCAATGGTGCTATGGGACACCTGCTATATAACGCGGCCACCTTCAGCACCGTTTTACCGAAAGAAGGTATGTTCAGTGGCGGTGAGGGTTGGCAGGCGGATTGTTCTATCGCCCAGCCGGGATTATGGGAACCCGAACCAGGCTCAATGTCTGTTTATGGCACAGCAGGTTCACTGCGTATTTTTCACTACACCAATGCACTGTTTCTAAATACCGGCGATGGCCCCAGGCAAATTGCCTTAACAGGTCGTCCGGCCTTTGGTCATTTTGCGACACAGTTAGAGGACTGTGCCGCGGCGATAGCCGATGACACCGAGCCTAGCATAACAGGTGAGGTGGGGGTCGAGGCTTTGCGCGTACTGTTGCAAGTCTATGGTTTGTCAGAAAACCAGGGGCAAAGAGTATGAAAGGTAAACCGCAAAGAGTCGTGATTACAGCCGGCGCTTCCGGTATTGGTTTGCTTATCGCTCAAAGATTTCTAGCAGAAGGTGCCAACGTTTTTATCGGCGACATTGCACAGACCACGCTGGAATCAGCCCTTTCGGAAAACAGTGGATTACAAGGCGTTATTGCCAATGTTGGAGACCCCCTATCGGTAGAGAATTTATTCGCTGTGGCATTGTCCACGATGGGCGGCATTGATGTGTTAGTAAACAATGCGGGTATCGGCGGCCCACGGGCTGCCGTCGAGGAAATCGATTACCAGGAATGGGATGATTGCATTCGAATTAATCTTAGCGGGATGTTCTATTGTGTTAAACAAGTGATACCGGCCATGAAGGCCCAGGGAACCGGGTGCATCATTAATATATCAACAAGTTCTGCCAAAACGGGCTTGCCTAACCGATCGCCCTATGTCGCGTCTAAAGTTGGTGTATTGGGGTTAAGTCACAACCTGGCTCGAGAACTGGGTGCATCGAACATTCGCTGTAACACGATATTACCTGGTTTGATAGATAACCCCAGGGGTCGCAGCCTGGTCGCTAACTATGCAAAAGAAAAACATCTGGATCAACAAACTGCCGAGGCTGAATTTCTAAAATATATTTCGCTTAAAAGCTGGATAAAACCCAGTGAAATAGCCGATGTGGCTTTTTTCTTAGCGTCAAATAAGGCGCGTCATATTACGGGGCAGGAAATTGCCGTAGATGGTAACTGTGAGTGGGAGCAATAATTATGTTTTTATTTCATAAGGGCATCGTTCACCCGTGGCTGTGCGATGTCATGGGCCATATGAATGTCAGGCATTACTTGGGTATGTTTGACGATGCCAGTTTTCAATTATTGGCGGAAGTAACAGGTTGGTATGCTGGAGCAAAGCAATGGAAAGGGCTGGGGTGGGCGGATGTCAGCCACCAGATTGATTATCTGGGCGAAGTGCATGCAGGTGCAGTGCTTGAGATTAAGGGTGGGGTTATCGCTATCGGCAATAGCTCGTTTACCTCGCATTACGTGATGGAAAATAAAATGACGCGTGAGCGGGCGGCAACCATGACTGCAAAAGTTGTTTTCTTTGACCTGAAAGCCCGGCGTTCGCTGCCATTGACCGAAACCATTCGGCAACAGATAAAAGGCTTTCACATCGACTTGGAAGAGTCGGTGTCGTGAGGAGCCTATCATTTATCTTATTTTGGTAATTAATACTGGATCGTAAGGTATAACAAGAATGAAAATATTTACTGCAGGGATGTTAACAGAGTCCTCCGATTTGACGCCAATTCCAACGACAGGGCGGGAATGGAAAATCGAGCGCCCAGAAGATGCAAACGAAAAAAGTACGATATTTAGATCCATGTTGACACTTTTCCGCGAAATGGCAGAGGGGAAAGGCTGGGAGGTTTCCGAGAGCATTTGCGCAACAGCCCTCCCGCCAGGCGGACGCACCGTTCGTACCGTTTATGAAAACCTGAGGTCAATGATTCTGGAAGACCTTCAGCGGGCTATGCCAGTAGACGGGGTGTTGCTCCAATTGCATGGCGCGGCTATGGCTCACGGCTATGACGATTGCGAAGGAGACTTGTTAGAACACATTCGTAATATGATAGGACCGAATGTCCCGATTGGTGTCGAACTTGACCCTCATTGTCACATGACGGATAAGATGGTTAATAATGCCACGGCAATGATTTTGTATAAAACATTTTTACACACGGATATCAAAGAACGAGCTGTTGAGCTGTTTAATCTCATTACAGATACCATAGAGGGACGGGTAAAACCCGTTATGGCACTGTTTGATTGCAGAATGATCGACGGCTTTGATGAGCAACACGAACCCATGAAATCATTTTTGGAGAAAGTCTATGCGCGAGAACGTCAAGACGGCATTTTGTCGATTTCGCCAGTTCATGGTTTTGGTATGGCGAACATTGCAGATATGGGGAGCAAAATGCTTGTTGTTACCGATGATGACTTGGATCTGGCCCATGAGGTTGCTGAAGAATTGGCGATGGATTTTTATGGCGCTCGCGGGCAAATGATGAAATGTGGGGAACTCGATACCGAACTGCAACAGGCGCAGGAGAGAGCCAACAAAGGAGAGAAAGCTATCCAACTGGTCGAGTTCAGCGATTTAGCCGGTTGTGGTTTTCCAACGGATGGGACGGAACTTTTACGAGCAATGTTTGAACGTGGTATGACCAGTGTTGCTGTTGGGCTGATGTGGGATCCACTAGCCGTATCCATCTGCCATGATGTTGGTTTGGGAACCGAGATAATGATGCGTATCGGCGGTAAAGCATCACCGCTCTCAGGTGCGCCCATGGACCTTGGCGTGATCATAGAAAGGGTTTATAAAGACGTCGTTATTGATACTTGGTTAGGAGATATGAATCTTGGTGATGTCGCTAATGTTCGGTCTGGTGATGCCGAGATAATTTTAGTTTCTAAGCGAGTGCTGGGTTACGACTTGCAGGTATTTAGAGAGCTAGGGGTCGAGGTCAATGATAAACAATATCTATTGTTGAAATATGTTCACGAGCATGACGACGCAATATTCTTTTTCGGTTCCAGCCTTGACCATAGAAACTGGTCATTTACGAATATTGCGAGGCCTAAGTGGCCTTGGGATGAGAGGCCCTTTGGGTCAGGCTAACTAGTGGAGTTCGAACAGGCCGTTCTGCCGGGAGACATACGCCGGTATTACTCATTTCATAATGAAGACCTGAAGAAAATATTTTATTGATGCTGGAAATATCATTCTATGAACAAGCGATATAGGCTTTTTACATATCTAATATTACCTCTCCTATTGGCATGCCATGCCGTGGCTGAGC
>Ga0115547_1001972_pt1 | contig 11730 bp, 6 predicted proteins | sample COGITO_mtgs_1004_3_FD_87185 | JGI IMG/M metagenome (GOLD analysis project Ga0115547, IMG submission 87185) | Pelagic marine microbial communities from North Sea - COGITO_mtgs_100420 | ecosystem: Environmental > Aquatic > Marine > Epipelagic | place: Germany:Helgoland, sampling site Kabeltonne...
CCCAATTTTCGACTGGCGAGGCCAGTTGCCAAATACGCAACATCCGCATCATTCTGCCACCAGACATTGTCATAGATTTGGAAGCGTAATACCGACTTCAGGCACTTATTGAAATGCGCTGGGTGAGAGTCCGGCCCCACCCGGGCGGCATCAATAAAACCGATCACACCACGAGTTGGAGCTCCGAGGCAGGAGAGAATATACATCTCATCGCCGGCCGCTTCACGGTAGAGCGTATACAGCTCACGAAAGACTTGTAGGCGTGTCTTGGTCGGATCGACAAAGCGATTACCGATCCCATTGAAGTCGATCTTGATGTAACCGAAGCCGCGTTCACGCGCATCGTTGATGATGTTGAACAGAAATTTCTTCGACTCTGGATGATCGGGATTGATCCAGTTCGCACCTGCTGGGTGGAACGGATTCGCATTCATGAAACTCGCGATGCCTTTGGCATTGCTCTGAATGGCGTCCGGGTGCTCAGCAGCCCACGGATGCGCAGGATTGATCATCAAAGGCGCAAACCACACACCAGGAATATTACCTGATTCGCGAATACGCTTGGCAACGGACGCCATACCATCGGGAAACTTTTCGTTGGCGCTCCAGTCGCCATCCATTTTTTGGTAACCGTCGTCGATCTGAATGATGCCTTTGCCAAAAGTGTTTGGGTTAGCCTCGATGGTATCGGTAATGCCCAACACGTGGGCGGCATCGATCTTAGTGGTGCGATCATACCAACTACACCAACCATAGACCGCGCCCTTGTTGCGGCGCACACCATGTGTCGTCGCCACCCAGCGCGTCCAGATGTCTGTCGAAGTCGTCGACCGCTCAAACGAGAAGATCATCTCTTCACTGCGACGACTTTCGCCCGCACGCACGAGCACCCCATCCATATTGGCCGATGCGACCACCGCCTGCCCCACAAATTGGACATTACAATACGCCTCAGCTGGCCCGACTGGCCCCACGAGAAAACCATCGCCATTGGATCGATACAGCATCGCGGCTTCGTTCAAAGTCGCCTCCGCAAGATCAAGCGTGAGCGCTGCCTTATCCTGCATGAGTGGTGTCACGAGCCACTCCGACGCATTTTCGACACTGAACGTGCCGCCTGATTGGTTGCGGGTATCGAGCAAATCAAAGGCATTCAAGTTAACGTTCTGCTCACTGCGGTTATGAAAGACGGCCTGCACGGTAAAGGCACGCAAACTCTTCAATCGCTTCAACGTCAATGTGTATTGAAACGCATCATTGCCAAAAGTCACCGTGCTAATCACCGCATCACCAAACGGCGTGGTGCCGACCGTCTCGCTGACTGGGGAAAGCAGCGCAGTGCCCTGCATGCCCACCCGCTGTTTCTTTCCATCTTTGGAATACACCGCCGACGAAACGCCCTGAAATTCAGCAATGCCCTCCGCATTTACTAAGATCCGCTGCCCATCCTCGGACAAGCGAACCCAGGCCGCATCCGCAGCCACGGCAATCGATTGGAAACAGAACGCCAACGCGCCCGCTAATAATAATTTGGAATGTTTCATATGTATTATACTTTTCTAAAAAAAATTTAGTTAAGACTAACGAATAAAGGCGGTAGCTAATTGATCAGACATCACAGCCTAGTAATAACAGCTTCGTCTAGTATGCTTTTTTTTTCGAAGCATAAGGATGATCAGCACCGTAAATGCAACAATCAGGGCAACTGATCCGGCCAGCTCAAACGAGCTTTTATCGTGACCATCCATAACAGGCGATAATGATGCGTTTTCTTGTATCGATTGAGAACTTTGCAAGCTAGAGAGATACGCATAAGAATCGATTACCGCAGGATCGGACTGGCTTGAAGTGTCATATGCATATATGATCTTTTTCAATAAATAGCTCATAAATATCGACTGCTCGTGGCTTGATTGACTAGTTACGATGCGTCATCGAATACGGGAGGGCGCCTTCAGTCGTCCCCCAGTCGGATGGCTTGGAGCCCATCACAAAATCAATCGTTCCTCCGTCAACGAGCACGTCGTGCGGCAAAAAGTTTTTATCCCATGCCTGACCGTTGATCTGCATGCTCTGAATATACATATTCTCTGCGGAGTTGTTGCTTGCGGTGATCACGCAGGTATTACCATTGGGTAAATTCAGAGTGACTTCATCAAAAATGGGGCTGCCGATCGTGTATTCGGGAACTGAATGTAAATAAGGATAGAACCCCATCGCAGTGAAAATATACCACGCCGACATCTGTCCGGCATCTTCATTGCCACCGATCCCCCATGTATCATTACGATATTCTTTTTCCAAAACGAGGCGCACCCATTTCGCTGTCTTAGCAGGCGCGCCGACATAATTATAGGCATACAGCGCGTGCTGATCAGGCTCGTTGCCGTGCCAATACTGACCGAATACCTCGGAGCTATTACGCCCACCCTGCACGGTAAGAAACTCATCGAGTCTGGCTTCAAAAGCATCATCGCCGCCCATCAGGTTAATGAGCCCCTGCGTGTCCTGCATCACATGCCAGCTCCACTGCCAGGCATTGCCCTCGCAATAGTCGTCATTGCCGTGGCCCGTATAGGTAATCGGATCGAAGTCGTCCGGATAGGACCAGTCACCAGCCTTATCCTTGCCGCGAAAAAAACGCGTCTCCGGATCCCATAGTTTTTTATAGTTCTGGGCTTGAGTGTAGAAGAATTCAGCGTCTTCGTCTTTGTTCAAAGCTGCTGCAAATTGGCCGATATTAAAATCGCAGTAAGCGTGCTCGATGGAGCGAGTCACATTGATATAGGCCGGATGAGCCACATAACCGAGCTCGAGGTAATCCTCCAAGTGAGCGCGACGCCCCAAAACCGTAGCGTTCTTCTTCACCAGTGCAAACGCGGCCTCTGTATCGAAATCACGGATACCTTTGGCATACGCATCGGGAATCACCACGTCTGCCCAGGTGCCCGGCATGATCTGCGTATCCTTATTCGCAAGTTTCCATTTGGGACCCCAGCCGCTGTCGCGGTAGTCATCCAGCATGGTCTTGATGACGTCCAGTTGCACGTCCGGATTAATCAGCGTGTAGAGCGGATGCGCGGCACGAAAGGTATCCCAAAGCGATAGCACGGAGTAGTGAGTGTGCCCGGCGGTCTTATGCACCTTTCCGTCCATGCCGAGATACTCACCATTGACATCGTTAAAGGTCTGAGGGTGGAACATGACATGATACAGCGCAGTGTAAAAGTTGGCCTGTTGGTCTGGCGTGCCCCCTTTGGCGTCGACCTTTGCCAACTGCTGATTCCAATCAGCGCTTGCCTGCTGGCGAACCGCATCAAAATTCCAATGAGCTAATTCGGCATGCAGATTCAGCTTGGCATTGGCCTCACTAACATAGGAAATCCCTACTTTTATCAGCAGTGATTCACCGGCATTCGTCGAGAAGTTCACAGTGCCCCCCGCTTCACCTTGATCGACAAACACGACTGGCTTGCTGAACTCCATATAGAAATAGGTCGAGTGCTCACGCCATGCCGTCGTATGCGCGACACCACTGAGAGTCGTAGGGCTCTCCTGCCGCATCGCACCGTTCATCGAGCCCCGCCTGTGCCTCGCCCAGTGAACTCCCTTGTTTAAATCAACCAGCACACGAGCCGAATCCGACTTTGGAAAGGTATAGCGATGAATCGCAGCACGCGTAGTGCAGGTCATCTCAGCGGTGATGTCCATTTCTTGAATGACTGCCTTGTAGTAACCTGGCTCTGCCCACTGCTGACTCGCAGGCACCTTCACTGTCGTGCCCAGTTCCTTGTTCCCAGTGGTCGGGAGCATTACCACCAGTCCATACGAGCCACAACCAGTGCCCTGCAAGTGAGTGTGATTGAATCCAATCAGATCCTTATCATCATTATGATAACCACACGGCGCAGTCGTCTTATTGAGAGGCCCCGGAGAGATCATCCCGAACGGACGAATCGCCGCCGGGTTAATCTGTGCACTTGAGGCAGTGCCGAGGAACATATTAACTCGGTCGGTGTAGTCGACAGCGGCGACCACAAGGGGAGCCAGCGCAAAGAGGATGAGGGATGACAATTTAAATTTCATAGTATACGATAGAGAGGGACGATTTGATGCAAAGTAAAATACCATTAAGTTGCCCATCAGAACATACGCGTATGCGTAAACTTTCTATGCAATTGCGACAGCCAATGCTTCAACACACATCAGAGCTTAAACACAACGCCACTGCATCAGCCTAAACGTCGGCCTTATGGAAATCCGCTTCGATTTCCTCCAAAGATCGACCGGCTGTTTCTGGCATCCACTTCCAGACCATAAAAATCTGCGGCACCAGAATCGCGGCGAAGATAAAGAACGTCACAGCAGGGCCGACGGCTTCGCGTAGGCTTGGCGTGAATTGACCGACAATGGTATCGGTCGCCCACATTGTCAGAATGACAATCGCCATCGCATGTGAGCGAATATTGGTCGGAAAGATTTCCGAAGCGAAGATGAATTTGATCGGCCCGAGGGAAAACGCAAAGAACGCGACAAAGGCACACATCAATACAATCAGCATGGTGTTGGCTCCGCTATTAAAGCTCGCACCGATGCCGGCTAAGCAAGCGATGGCACCGATGGTGCCGAACTGCAGCAATTTACGGCGGCCGACCTTGTCCACAAAGGCCATCGCGATGGTCGTAAAAATCATATTACAAAAACCGATCACCGCCATGCCGCTCAAGGCTCCGTCCGCCTTCAGGCCGGCGTCTTCCAACATAGAGGTGCCGTAGTAGAACACCACATTGATGCCACTAAATTGAGCGAACGCCGCCAACAGCATGGCGATGATTAGGGGCTTGCGATACTTCTGACTAAACACATCGAGGAAGTTCGTTTGAGTGGCACTTTCTTTAGCCACCGTCTGCTTGATCGTTTCGAGTTCCTGCTTCGCACCATTACGAAAGATACGGTTGAGCACCTTGCCCGCTTGCTCGTGGCGTCCCACCTTGACCAACCAACGCGGGCTCTCTGGCAGCAGCGCCGCCAACACGAGGAAAAACAGGCCTGGCACCAACTCCGAGGCAAACATCGCACGCCAGGTCTCGTCGGCCACAAACCATTGCATAAAGCTGCCCTCAGCCGCGGTATCAGCAACCGAAGCCGCCCACTGATGCAGGAAATAATTATTAAACAACGCGATCATGATGCCCAGGGTAATCGCAAACTGGAACATCGTGACCAAACGACCGCGCAAGTGCGTCGGTGAAATCTCGGAAATATACAGCGGGCAGACCATGGCGGAAATACCCACACCGAGGCCACCCAACCAACGGGCAAACACAAGCAACTCAATATTCGTGGCCCATGCACTGCCGATCGCCGACAGTAACATCAACACCGCAGCGAGTAACAGATTGCGGCTACGGCCAAACTTGTCGCTCAACCAACCTGACAGGCCGGAACCAAACACCGCACCCAACAGGCCGGAGCTTACGAAGAAGCCCTCCATCGCTGGCGACAGAGCGAACTGTAATTTAACCGAACTGATCGTACCGGAAATGACAATCGCATCAAACCCCCAAAGGAGTCCTCCGAGAGCGGATGCGATACAGATAAATACCAAAAAAGGTAAATGAGGTTTATGGATTTCTGAATGTTTGGATTCGTTTTGCATGGCGTTATCTGGTCGTTGATTGATTTTCATTAAAATTCCCGCACGTCAGTCTTCTTCAATGTGCATAAAAGAGCGCAGCCGCACCGATCAATCCAGCACGGTTCGGATGCTGAGCGGCGACAATCTCGACCTGCCCCGGATCGCCCCAGATGAACTTGGCCACCGTCTCGCGAAAGCTCGCCAGCACTGGCTCAGGTGAATTCATTAGCCCACCACCGATGACAATTCGCTGCGGATCATACAGATGGATAAACGAGACCAGCGCCTCACCCCAGATGCGGTAGCAATGTTCTTGCACGGCACTGGCACAGGCATCGCCAGTAGCCGCATGCGTCAAGAGTTCCTCAAAACCGATCGCATCCAACTCCCGCAAGCTGCTCTCCGAATACAAAGCATGACTGCGTATCAGCTCCGGTAGCACCCAGCCCGAAGCCTCGCTCTCTAGGCAGCCCACGGCACCACAGGTGCACTGGCGTCCTTCGGAATGCACTAGAATGTGGCCACCGAGAATCCCACCGCTGAAATGTGATCCCGTCATGAGCTTGCCATCGAGCACCACTGCAGTGCCGATTCCCGTGCCAAAGGTCACCATCATCAAATCATCCACTCCCTGCCCGGCACCATAACACCACTCACATAGCAATGCCCCTCGCGCATCATTATCCATACGTAACGACAGGCCGGTGCGCGCGCGCCCATTTGCAAAAATCAAACCCGACGGCATCGTCGTATTTGCCATTGGTTGAGAGCACCTTCATCGCTCGATTATCGACCAGCCCCGTGCACAGGACGCCAATGCCCTCGCAAGACTCCAGCGTAGTCCGCTGCTCCACACATAACGCGCGCAGATGCTCCAGCACCTCATCGAGATGCCCCTCGAGCGAACCCTGCGCATTGGCAGGACAGGTCAAGCTAGCCATCACCTTACCATGATCGACCAAACCGAATTTAGTGCGGGTTCCCCCGAGATCAATTGCTGCAATCATATTAGGTTCTGACGTAGGCTTTCAAAGTCGCACACTCGTGCCCAACGGACTCACCGTAAGGTCGAATCGTGTAAGTGCCGACTACTGCGGGCACGATAAAGGTCTCGGCATAGTGCACGACAAAAGGCTCAAAGTCATTGGTCGGACTTTCGACAATCGCCTCGCGACCTTCGACTAGGTTGATCACGTTCACACCGCCCTCGGTATCATGCGGCACTGTATCCGTAAACCAATGACGTCGCGTCTCGATAAACTCACGTTCATGCAGGCCGGTGCGCTCCTCGCGCCAACCTTCACCGCTGCCGAGTGCTTGAATATTATTATGCAAATGCTCCCGGACGTAATGCTCGTCACGCTCCCAGGCGATATTCTTCGCACCACGCTCGACATTGATCGGGCGCGGAAGTCCATCGAGTCCAAGACGTCCCCAGTCCCACATTTTAAACGTAAAAATATACGGCGTGGCCGATATTTCGAGCACCATGCCACCATCGCCACCGCAATGCACGGTGCCTGCGGGAATCAAAAAATGGTCATGTTTCTTGGCGGGCAGGCAATTGACGTAAGTAGCATCGTCAAAGTCCTTCTCCCCTCTCTGTGCAGCACGCAGATCCTCCACCATAGCCTCACGATCGATATCGGCCTTAGTTCCGAGATACATGGTGGCATCTTTAGTCGCATCGAGGTAATAGTAGGACTCATCCTGCGTGTAATTCATCCCGAAGTGCTGCTGAATGTATTCAGTCAATGGATGCACTTGAAACGAGAGATTGCCCCCTTCGATGGTATCGAGGAAGTCGAAGCGGATCGGAAATTCATCACCGAAGCGTGCATGCACCTTATCGCCAAGCAGCGCCTGTGGCTCCTGAAACACCACATTGATCGAAGGCAACTCCATCAGCGTCTCGCCGAACTTTAGCAGCAGCGAGTTCTCCTCTGGCACACAGTCGAAGCCCCATCCATAATTTTCCGCACTACGATCCATGTCGCAGGCTTCCTTGATCCACTGACCGCCCCACGGTGCCGGATCAAAAAACGGTACCACACGGAACGGACGATGGGCGGCTTCCTTCAAACCGGCACGCACCGCTCCACCCTCGGCCATGCGCGGCTCGTTTGGTTGGTTGGTATCGAGCACGAAATCCCAGCGCCCCATCAGGTCGCGCTTCAAGCGGTCGCAAACACGCCAGTCGGTGAAGTAGGCGCGCTTGTATTGCAGGCTCCACTTCAAATCGTGATTCGCGACGCCCAGATTGGAAATCTCGTCGCGGCGCATACGTAACTGCGCCTCCCAGCGTGCGAGATCCGCATAGACCAGAATATCACCTGGATGGATCAAGCTTGCGCCATTGCCGATTACAACGACCAGACCACTCTCCACCTGCTCGATTGCAGCAACCAGCGATGTCACCTTATCCGCATCGATAAAATCCTCAATACGGAGATGGTTCATGATGCCAAACACTGGATCATCGTCGCCATTAAAAGTGCCAACTTTCGCGTCGATCACTTCCGGCTCAAGAAAGGCATCCGAACTACAGAGCACGCGGGCAGGATCCAGAACCTTCAAGGCCTCGGCAATCTCTGCCTCATTCACACCCGTGTAGCATTCGATCGTCACCACCGTGCACGTCGTGCCATGATCGGAAACCGCGTTGCTTAGCCGATCCGTGACTGCCTGCCAGCCATTCACGCACACTCGGGCCCCATTCGGCACGGCGACGTAGGGTTGTTTATCGTAATTTGATTGCATCATCGTAAAGCCTATCTGCGCTCTATAATTCGTCCGTATCAAGGGAACCGTTTCGGTTTTTATCCCGCCCATCAAACTGCTTGCCATACATCGTCTTGAATTCGCTCAGCGACGCTTTTCCATCCTGATTCGCATCCATGCTCTTGAATCCTGCCGCCGAGCCTAACTCGGTCACATTTAGCATGCCGTCGCCGTCCTCGTCTTGATTGCGGAACGCCTTGACCCAGAACCCGACAAACTCAGCACGGTTCACTTGCTCATCGCCGTTGTCATCCATCGCCCTGAACATGCGCGACGCTTCTTTCACGGGAGCGTGCGCCGCGGTCTCCATGACCTTGTATTGACGCCAGAGCGCATCCTTCGTCGCACCACCTGGCTTGACCGGCGGCAAGCCTTTACCCCAATTCTTGTTCGGCTCCGAGCCGAGCCACAGCTCCAGTAAGCCGCCGGCGGCAAGCTCTCTCTGATAGATCCAGCAGTTGTCCAAGCGCTTGCCGTTCAACTTGGCCTTCTGAATGTAGCAGTTCTCCGGTGAGTTATTATAGGCCTTAATCTTGAACGTCTTCCCCGAGTAGTATTTCGGATCGAGTTGGATCGTGATCTCGTCAAACTCTGGCGCGGTAAGCTCGTAAATCGGATCGGCCGCGCAGGCCCCTCGTTCCGAGAACAAGCCAATCTTCATCAGCGCGCTCAATGCGCCCATCTGCCCCTGATCTTCTTCACCGCAATAGCCGTCATGCGGAGTGGTGCCGCCGAAGGCAATCTGGCTGACTTTGCGCGTCCAATACTGCGAGAGCCACGGCTTGCCCGCATGATTGAACAGGTGCGCCATACCGCAGGATGGTTGGTTACCATAATCAAAAAGACCATGGTGCCCGCCGGCAAATCCACTCGACTCTTCGGTTTCAAACGCATGGGTGAGCATATCAGTAAAGGTGTCCGCACCGCCCATTAGATCAACCAATCCCAGCACATCATGTGGCACATACCACGTATAGGTCCAGGCATTTCCCTCCACGAAGCCATACCACTTAGCTGGATCGAAGTTCTCATACCAGGATCCGTCGCGCCGTTTCGGACGCATAAACCCGCTGGATGCATTCCACTGGTTCTTATAGTTCTGCGAACGTTCGATGAAGGTATCAAAATCCTTCTGGTCGCCGATCTTCTTGGCGAGCTGCGCCGCACACCAATCGTTGTAAGCCCACTCGAGCGTCAGCCCGCCAGTCATGTCAAACTCATCCTTAGTGTCCCACATCGGGCACCAGCCGTTATCAATATAAAACTGAAGATCGCCCCATTTGCGATCCATTCCACCACCGGGCATGTGGTTGCGGCTGATCACACTCATCACTTCTTCGGACGACCAATCATCCAGCAGCCCAAGATTGTGGGCGGATACGATCAGCGGCGTGGCCGGGCAACCAGTCATGATGAACGAATACCCGCCACCGTTGGGGCCGCGCGGCAATACCCCGCCCCACTTGTCGAGTTCCAGAAAGGAATTAGCGAAATCTTCCAACACATGCGGCCAACCGAGGCCCCAAAGGAGGTTCAAATTGAAGTTGGTCAGCCAGAAGGAATCGGCATTATAGTAGTTGTATTTGGCCTGACCGTTTTCATCCAATGGGAGTTGGCGAATCTTCAACTCCTCCGTATTGCCTCCCTTGCCGTCGGTGTAATCTGGGATCGCTCCGTTCACATCATTCAGCTTATGGCGGCCCATCAGGGCATGCCATAAGTCTGTATAGAATTTCGTGCGCAGTTCTGGCGTGCCTCCTTGCACATCAATGCGTCCAAAATACTCATTCCATACATCTCTCGACTCTTGTGCCACTTCGTTAAAGTCTCGACCAGTCGCTTCAGTTTCGAGATTCAAGCGCGCATTATCAATACTGGTGAACGACACCGCGACCTTCATATTGATCACCTCGCCCGCAGTCACATGCTCAAACTTCACTAGCCCGGATTGATCCTCAAAACCATTTGACCATGTCTCGAACTTCGAGATGGCTTTGTCCAATTCGATCACAAAGAAAGTGCGAACCTTCGGTGGACCGCCCCATTTGCCACCGATACGGTCGTAATAGCCTTCCAAGTGCTGATCGCCAACAGCTGTCACGTGACCGTTGATCATTTTCGCCGAGCCACTCTTGCCGCCTAAACTGACAATGATATCTGCCTGCCCTGCATTCGCATACGTATAGCGATGGTAGCCGACCCGCTCGGTGGAGGTAATCTCAACATCCATCGCATACTTGTCCAAAGTCACCTTATGGTAGCCAGGGCGCACCACTTCCGTGTCGCGACTGAAAGGTGATTTCCAGCCGTCCTTGTTCAATTCATAATCCCCTCCGGTGGTCGGCATCATATCCAAGCCCACCGTCATCCAGCCGTGCAAATGGCAAAAGCCGAGCACCTCGTTGAAGCGGTAGTTGTAACCGCCGCCGCCCTGGCCTTCGTTACTGGTGTCTGGAAATACATTCACCATCCCGAAGGGACGCTTGCCGGTGCCGAAGAAGAACCAGCGCCCCCGCGCCGACATGATATACGGATCGACCATATCGACATAGTCGGTGGGATTGATTGAAACATCGGGGCGTTCTCCGAGTGCGGCAGCACCTGCAGAAAGCACTGGCAATGATGCCAAAAAGAGACAGGCAACACGAGTTGCCTTCGAACGCTTTGAGGTATATTGTATCATCGGTAATCTTAAAATTCGTATACGATTGAAAATTGTGATTCTTCACTAAATTGAGTTAGATAGCCGCGAACGACTTACGGAGCAGTCTTCGCATAGAGGACAAGCACGGGCTCGCCTTCGAGATAACCGAGCGAGCTAAGGAAGCGATCCATACGTATCATGGTTTCCGCCAGCATGTTTCGATCGACCCAGAGATTGAAAAAACCATGTTCACCGCCTTCGTAAAGATGCAGATCGCAACGGCGACCGTGTTCAGCCATCAATCGTTCAAAGCGCCTGCCAGTTTCGGCCGGAATATACTTATCCTTTGTGCCGAGCACGATAAACGTAGGCGGCGTGTTACCACCGATGTGATCAATGGGAGAGATCGCTTGCCAATACTCGCGGACCAATCCATGCGAAAATCCGTTCGGTCCGTTATCAAATACGGGGTTAAAAAGCACCATTGCCTGCGGGCGACAACTGACGGAGGTGTCCTCCCCCGCTTCGTCAAAGGCTTCGACCAACGCGGTCGCTGCAGCGATGTGTCCGCCAGCCGAACCGCCACCAGCCAGGATCTTCTCGGGATCGACCCCCAACTCCGCCGCATGGGTGCGCACCCAGCGCATCGCAGATTTCCCGTCTTTCA
>Ga0115547_1001973_pt1 | contig 11722 bp, 5 predicted proteins | sample COGITO_mtgs_1004_3_FD_87185 | JGI IMG/M metagenome (GOLD analysis project Ga0115547, IMG submission 87185) | Pelagic marine microbial communities from North Sea - COGITO_mtgs_100420 | ecosystem: Environmental > Aquatic > Marine > Epipelagic | place: Germany:Helgoland, sampling site Kabeltonne...
GATGCCGTAGCCACCTTCCTGCCGTTCTCCTCCTTGATGGTGATGTCCTTGCCATCGAAGATGACGTAGTTGTATGTGCCTTCGCCAGCTTTTCTGCTATCACCATCCAGATACTTGATGCCTTTGATTCCTAGTGCTGACAGTGCTTCGGATGCAGCTTGTGAGTTACCAGCAGTCACCCCGCCAACATAAACATCGCCACCTAGTGACACGTATATCTCACTCCCTGTATCCTCAAAGTAACCAGTTTCCTTGCTAACATAGCCCATCTCACTTAACACATCACGCACCTTCTCACTCTGCTCGCTCAGTGGCTTGTCCCAGTCCAGAAGTTCGTCCTGCTCCACGTTGAGTTCTACTTTGTAGAGTCGTGCATCAAAATCCTCCACCAACTTAATATTGGTTAAGGTCTCTGGCAGTTTATTCACAAACTCAAGAGCAGATTCATAACCAAGTATATCGCTATCATCCAAGACACCAGAATCAATCAGAGTCTCTCTATTGGAAAGTATGTTAGCGAAGAAATCTCTGGCTTTTGTTACTCCCAACTCCTCTACCTTACGTGCGGCAAACACATCTTGTGGAGTAAATATTTTAACACCCAAAGGCTTACCATCCGACTCCATGTGGAATGTTTGTTCACCTTTAAATTTATCCCTATAACTCTCAGCCACCCCCTTATCCTCAGCAAAATACAAACCGTAACCATACGCCTGTGCGCCCTCGCCAGTGCCTATATTCTCAGTCTTAAATTTGTCCACCTTGTGCGGTGTGCCGTGCCATGCTCCGATGCTGAAGCTTGCCTCGCCCACCACTACGCCATCAGTAGTTGGGAACACCTGCGTGTTAGCGGTAGGTGTAATGTCTGCTCTGCCAACAGAGAAGGATACCCCAGCCATAGATGTCTCACTACTACGGGTAAGTTGGTGACCCTTTTTATTTTTAGGGTTGTCTACAACATTATTGATGTGGACAAACGAATCAAACAGTCCTATGCCCTCGCCCTTTATTACTATGGGATAAGACATATGCTCCTCTGCTCCGATATCTTTTGCCCTGCTTGACTTCTCCTGTCCCTGCTCAAATTGGATAGCACCAACTACAGTGCCATATTCAGCCCCGTCAAACATAGGATCTGCAAACAAGTCGATCATCTTAATGACATCTGGCATACCAGACTTTATGCTTGCTTGGCTTGCCAGTCTGCCCCCAGAAAACTCACCTTTAACCTTGGTTTTTACTTTGTTCTTAGTAACGACTTTTGGTGATGTGCTAAACATCGCTCCGCGTATCTCAAATGTGGCAGACTCCATTGCAGAGGCGAACTCCTCAACGCTTGTCCACTCATTTGAAAATGTCTTGTAGGATTCACTCTCCCTTGACACGGTGTGTTTGACTTTAACCTCTCCAGTGTCTTTGTTTTTACGCTTACTACTAAGACCCAACACTTGAGTTCTGGCTTTGTTTATAACAGTGAGCATGTCCTGCTCGGCAATTTGTCCAGACTCCAGTGCATACTTTAGTTCCTCAACGTAGGCTAATAGGAATGTAGGGTTGGCTCGTAAGTTGTCTTTTCCATACAGTGTTGTTAGACCTATGCCATCAGTAGAGTCCACCCTACCTTGGAATCTTGAGAACATCCCTTCAGTGGTAAAAGCCCATCCAGCTTTTCCTTTGTGTCCATCTATGTATGGATACAAAGCACCACCCTGTAGGTCTATGTTTATTCCGCTCTTCTCATTTAAACCTTTATATACACCAACCCTCGTCCAGTCACTGAAGTAGGCAAACTTGCTTTTCCCAGCAAGCGATGATCTCTTGATAACAGGGAACTCTCTAGACGTAGAGAACGATGTGCCTAATTCATCACTGAAGGCTTCGTCATCAATTTCAATATCTGCTAGAGTTCCAGACTCGTCTTCAATGCCTTCTTTGATTTCAGTTTCTGTTAGTGGTTCACCAGCTTCGTCACCACTCCTGTCCTTGTATGGCTTGCCAGTAGAGAACGCCGTGTCATCTATACCATAAGTATCGAACTCCTTCTTAGCCTCGCCAGCTATCTCCTCTTGGACGGTCGTCCCCTGCATCCACGACCTCACCTTGTCGAGATCCTTCTGGTCGATCTCACCTCTTCTAACCATTCCCTTGAGGGCTACTGCGCGAGACAGTGCTAGGTTGAAGTAGTATCGCATCGCTGAGATGAAGTTGGCTATAGTTGACTTACCAGCAGACCTAGCGTGGGCAGACATACTATCATTAAGTAGCTTCCTGTATGGGGCTAGTTTGCCTTCACCAAGGATGAGTGCTGAGTATAACTGTGCCATGCCCTCATCAACCATTTTGAATGTAGGCTTGTCCGTGTCTGGAAGTAAACGCATAGACTCGGCAGGTCTTTCAGACCCTTTAAATTTTATAGCTTTAGTGAACCTACCTTGGAAGGCTTTATCCACACGCTTGAGCAGCTTGACTGTATCATCGAAGTCAATAGTCCCATCACTGATACCCTTTTTAAAGAAGCCGTGTCCTGCCTCATGGAGAAGTGTCTCCACTGTAGCTCCTTGAAATAGCCCGTTGATAATCCTTGTCTGACCACCTTCACGCTGGACTTGGTTAGTTCCAAAGATAAGTCTAGCCATGCTTCCGTCACCGCCATTGATCATCTCGTTCCGCTTGGCTTCTTCTGCAATACTGCGAGCAGCGTCAGCACCCTGCTCCTTGAATCTGGTGTCAGTCATCTGCTCACCAAGACTAAGTCTCTGCACAAGCTCTGGTGCTTGCTGTGACAGCATAGTGGCTGCCTCAAACATGCTCTTCACGTAGATGAACTCGTCCTTGAAGTCTTCTTCCTTTTTTCCCCACCAGTCAAATGATGCCGCCGTAGCGTCAACAAAGCTGTCAGTCTCAATGATAATGTCGTTAGTCTCTGGATCGAACACCTTAATGTTAGGCTTGCCGTCTAACATCTCAACCTCCGACTTAGGGAACAGTCCCTTGTTTTGAGCGTCCTGTATTTCTAGGGCTTGGGAGGCTGCTGTCTCCTCCAGCCTTGTGATTGCCTCAGCAACCTGTGGTGACTGTCCGTCCTTATTCTTCTCAGCATCAATGTATGCCTTAACCTTCTCCCTTGGTGTCTTAGCCTCACTGAGTGCTTCAATATCTTTCTGTTGGTGACCAGCAGCCTGTCTTAGTAAAGGGGGTAATTCTGCCCACGCTGCTGCACGGTCTTCAACACTGAGTCCTCCAGCGGCAGATGCCATTGATAAACCACCAAGTGAACTGAACGTAACGATAGACTTAGCCCAGAAGTCATCGAAGAATGCTCCCTCGCCAAACCATTCTGGATTGTCCATCTCGCCGTCTATTGCGTGACTTAGCTCCTTGAGTGTCTCTGTCCACGCATCCTGTGTCCACTCCTCAATAGTCTCAGCAGTAGCTGTTGCGGCAGCCTTAGACCCAAAGCGCAAAGCCCTGTTTCTGATGGTAGCGTCCATCCTTGACATGACCTTATCCCAGTATGGAATCTTTCTGGTGAAAGTCTTTACCTGTAGCATCCCAATGGCAGCGTGGGGAACTGCCCACACCCTATTGAGTAATCCCCTAGACTTCTCGGAAGCCTCATCAAATCCCATACCACTGTGCAGGTAGCCTTTACGTTGACTCTCGCTTATCTCGCTTGCAGACTGAGTAAGTAGAGATGATAGACTAACAGCACCTCCAGCGACCTGCAACCATGCGCTCGCTCCTGCGGTAGCCCAAGCAGCAACCAGCGGGACAACTATAGAAGCCGCAACCTGTGGGGACTGGTAAAGGATACCCTCCTCAAGCAAACCTAACATTGTGTCCTTCCTTGCAAGTGGCTGAATAGGATCATACTCCTCATATAACATCTCACTAAGCTGGCTCTTCATGTTTGTCTTATGAAGCTGATCCTTATATTCCTGCTCGAAATAGGAGTGCATTAGTTGACCGTATGGAACGTATGGAGCATAAATCTCTGATGCGTTCACGTTAGCCTCATGGAATAAATTCTTCAGCCAGTTGCCTTGGCGAACAAACACATCCCCGCCACGCTTACCAGAACGCTTCATGTTCAAACCGAACTGAGAAAAGAAGTCTGACGCTTGAGCATTCTTGTCTGGGTCTGCTGCTATCCGTTCCCTTAGACCAGCGACAAAGAGTCCCTTGTCCTCGGAGGACATGTTCTTAGTGTAGCTCACCATGTCATCTATGATGTCATCGTATGTGGTGTCTAACTCTTTTTTATCAAGGAAATCTTTGTCTCTTAATGGGCTAACATCTTTGTCCACCTTCTCAGTGGTCTTCACTGAGTTGGCAGCCTCCATATACTCGTTAATCTTGTTAACCATAGCTGGAGAATATCTCTCCGTCTGAGCCTCTGCTCCTTGGTTATAGGCAGCCTTAAGTATCTTAAGTCTGTCTGGGTCGATGTCCTGTTGTGCTATAGACTGACTCCAAGAATATTTATCTGGAGAAAACTTAGACTTAGCACCAGCCTCAAAGTATTTCTGTTCCTCATCAGCCTCCATCTTGTCAGCCACAAACCTCTCCTTAACAACATCAAAGACGGCATCGTAACTTGGGGCTAGACCTTCCTTGCCAGCACGTTTCCACAGCTTATCCATTCCGAAGCGCATCTCGGTGTGGCTCTTTGGCAGTCTACCAGATGACTTGGTTATCCAGTTCTGGACAGCGACAGCCTTCTCCTCTGGTGAGTGATCTTCACGCTCCATCATGCCACCCTTGATGGCACTAAGCTCACGCCTCTTATTCTCCACGTTGACCTCATGGAGCTTGGAATTAACGTCTAACTCTTTCTGTTGAGCCACCTTAGCCTCTTCAACTAATGGCGCATACCCAAACTCCTCACCGATACCACCTGCTATGGGCATCTGTGGTAGTTCTGGAGAAGGTGTCTCCTCTGGGGCGTTAGTGTATACTGGAGCTAGTTCTTCTTCAATCATGTGTCTGTTAGTTTTGGGAAAGTCGTGTATCTGGATAGTCGGAAAGGAGCAGTTTGGCAATGCCAACTTCACTGTCTCCAGTGTCGTCATCTATAGCCCCGTTGTCTCTAGCAGTGTGTGGCAGACCTATGGTCGCACCAGACAACATGCCAAATGACTTATCAAGTATTCTCTGATACTCTGCGTGTCCTTCCTTGGTCTTGAGATACTCTACCATATCCTTATCGGTAATAGCATAGCCCTCTAGGTGGATGACTCCAGCAGACCCTCTCTGCTTTGTCTTCTCGCCACGGTATGTAGACTCCGCTCCAGTGACCCTAACAGATCCCTTAAAGTTTCTTCCGAACTTCCTGTTGTGAAGTGCCGCCATCTCGCTGGCGTATACATTAACAGCATCGACCACAGGTTGTGGTGAGTTCGGTGGGATTATTGCGACAGGTTGAATGATGGGAACACCATCAGCCTTGTTGGCATCGTTAGATATATAATACTTACCATCCTTGAAGTCTGCCATCCTCTGGCTGGAACTGCTAGACCTGTAGAGGTCTGGCTTGATCAAGTTCTGAGATGTCTTGTTATCCTTGACCTCCTGTATCTCCTCATCGTGCTTAAGCTGCCGCAGGAAGTCATCGTTATAGTGCTGCTCCATCTCACGCAGCATGTCACTCTGCTCCTTGAGGGACAGGTTATCCCAGTCTTGATTGCCAAGCTCTGCCTTCAGTCCCTCTGCAAACTTAGACGCTTTGTATGTGTGGAACTCCTGTGCCTCTCTGTATGCTGTAGATTGTCTTGGGTTCGTGTAAGCAATAGCAGCAGCATTTGAAAAGCCACTGTCAGCAGCCTTGGCGTAGATATTGTATTCCCATGTGGACATGTCTTCTGGCTTCTTCTTGAAGGCATTATTGCCAAGCTTGGCTATTGCTTTTTGATATAATCTAAAGCCTTGTCTAGGATCACCCGCCTTACTAAAAGCGTTGGAGATATCCTCTGCTTGACCCTCTGGTATGTTAGTCATCTTACCAAGCCAGTGCTGGTTGTATTTCCCCTCTCTGGCGTATTGACCGTAAGAAGTCCCTTCTGGCTTTCTAGGCTCAAAAGGCTTAAGCTGTTGGATGGCGATAGATTCTATCTTTTTAGAGACGGTCTTGTCACCAGTGACATTTTGCTGGATGAGTCTATCAAGCTCCTTTTTATCTGCTGGGTCAGTAAGCCAAGCCATTTCTTTCTGGATGCCAACCTTCTCCTCGTTGTAATAATTGTCCTGCGGATCTAACGCCTCAATCCTTCTCAGCAAACTCATTCGCAGATCCTTCTGCATCTTAGGAGTAGACATCCGTTCCTTAAGGTTCTGATCATTGAAGTCCTTCAAAAAATCATACGCCTCCCTAACCTTAATCTTTGAAGCCCTTGGATCAAACAGCTTGTCTATCATGTCTGGGTGAACTATTGACCCGTCAGATATTCCTTCAATCGCAGCCATTGATGACTCTGCTGTCTCCTGTCTCTGTGCCGACTTGATGGCGTTAGTAGCCACCTTCTTCTCATGCTCGGTCGGAAATCCATAGCTGTCTATATTGTCTTCTGCTAGATACGGGTTGGATGCTATGTCCTCCTTAAGATTGAAGTTTCGTTCGTTCTTATCTATATTGTTGAGTGCTGTAATCTTCTCGCTTTCGATCAGTGGTAGACCGTTGATAATTTGACGAGAGGCATTGAAGTTGCCGTTCTCTTGATAGATCCCTGCCAGCGCAACACCCTCTTTAATGTTGTTAGTAAATCTCTTGGAGTGTGACGACTGACCTATACGGTATCCCTCGTTACCCTTCCACCCATCCCAGAGCATCATATACTTCGCCCTGCCCTCCTTGGTGTTGAACTTATACTCGTTATTGTGAGCCTCAATATTTGTTAGACCTTTCTGGAAGTGGGTGTCCCAGTCTTCTGGAGTGTCTGGGTTCTCCCTCTCAAAGTTGAGTTGGTTGCCCTTGGCTTCCTGCCAACGCTGCTGCATCTTGAACAGAGTAGTCTCGTCCTCTTTACGTGCAGTCTCCTCCATGATCCCAGAGATGTCCTTGCCTGTTACAGCTAGTTGCCGCCCAAGTCTCGCCATCGCATTACCACCACTAGCAGCAATGTTAGGATTCATGTTCACGATCTGGTTCACCCCTTGAACCATGCGGTAGTCTTGTTGTCTCATGTTAGTAATTGGTTGGAGGTAATGCCTTCAGTGGTGTGCCTTGATTGGGGTTTGGCGTTGGTGCGCCACCCCCATACTTCATTCCAATACTGGCGAGGTCGCCAGCAGCTCCTATGGCAGTTCCCCACATAGCGGTCTTGGCTGCCTCCTTGCCTACCTGTCCTTCCCAGATACTCATGTTAGCCTGTGCGCGTCTTGTCTGTGACTGTGTGGATGCCTTCTCCCAGATATCGTCAATCTCGGTCTGGTGACGCTCAGAGGCTTCTATGAGGTTGTCTGACACCGCGCCAGTCTCCATCAGTCCTCCTCTGGCAGAACTAGCCCTGCGTCTGGCAAGCTCACGCTTGTTGTTCTCACGCTCCCTACGCATGTTCTTCTGGGCAACACTCTCCTCGTAGGCTGCCTGTTTACGTTGCTGGTCAGCGTTCCACTCAGCAGACTGCTCGGCAGCCTTGGCTGCTTGACGCTGTCCGTGGATGGTCATCGCCGCCCCAGCCACTGTGGAGACTGTTGAAACTGTAACTGCTATTGCTATCCAAGACATGATCTTATTCTGTTATTGATTTGGTGTATCCACATGGGATCTCTTTCCCTGCGGCTGCGCTGATGAGTGACATATCTTTTGGCTCTAGAATTTCTTCTGCTATCTTAGCAATGTCTGTCTCGTTTGTAACGTGAAATGTTGTCCAGATAGTATCTGTTAGTGCCTGTGCCGCCCTCCTTGTGTTAGGTTCTGTTATGCCAGTGTGTGGTGCTTCTAGAATTATGCTGCCCTCGCTGTCAGATGTTACCTTGATCTTTCCTTGTGAGATCACGAACGGGTGCTGGGTCTTGTGAGTCATGGTGGTGACCATAGTCCCTGCTGGGACATGAAGCTCACGGATATACATGCCAGTAGTAAAGCGATCTACGACCTTGAGATCAGCCTGTGGCATCTTAGCCATAGCTACCTCAAGCTCATCTAGCAGGTCGTTCTTGGATGGTGGGTTTAAAGTAATATCGTTCATAGCATTAGGCTCATGTTAACACTCTCTTCATCGATGATCTCAAATCCCCACCGCTTCTTGCATATCTTGGCTAGTGTTAGAGACCACGTAGTGCCTCTGATGATCTGATAACCGTCATCTGCTAGATCCTTGAGGATGCGCTCCATCATAGCCACCACTGCCCTCATCTTAGCCATAGGTGACTTGATGGCAGGATTGGTAATGAGATGCTCTAGGAAGGCTACTGCCACTCCCTCGCTCTTATACGCCCACACAGCACATGCTGGCTCATCGTCTGCGTATCCGATCACTCCAAGTGTCTGGAGTTGTGATAGGTGAGGGACAGGACATCCTGCCTCTAACCACCAGTTAGAGATCATCCCGTGATCTGAGTCTGTAAATAGTCGTGTCTTCATGTTAGTGTTTAGATACAGTAAAGGTTTGGACGACAGCTTGCAAGGTGAAAGGGTGCGGTTCATCGTGTTGGATGCGCCAGTATTTCTGTCTGCTGTGTGCAGATTCGTGGAACACTTCCATGTATCCATCTTTGAGAGGAACGGACTCGTCCATTGTCTCACCTGCTGTGTGGTAGATGAGGTCTTGGTAGTCCTCGCCATCGTGAGCAATAGACCCACCAAGGGATCTCCAGACCATGAGCTTAGACTGATAAAGTTGCTTGCGCTTGCCGACACTCTGCTCTGTCTCCAGATCAAACGGCTCAAACGTGGATGTGATTGGTAGACCTACAACCACGGTGTCGGCTGCCTTATCCAGTGTGATACTGCCAGATGCTACTACGTAGATACCCTTGATGCCGTCAGCTAGGACGCATACGGTCTCACCCTCAAGGTGATCAAGACCAGACACGGATGTCAGTCCAGTTCCTGTGGCTTTTACAGCAGCGTCTAGGTAGTAAAGGTTGTCAGAATCGTTGTCCTCCTGCTTGGCAGTATTGCCCGTTGTGAAGCGTTCAATGTGTCTGCGCGTTGTGCCATCTATTGTGCGCTCTACCACGCACCACAGGTCGTCCTCGTCCGTTGTAGACCCCCACAAGGTAGCGTCATCCAGACTGGATGGTAGGACAGCTACTGACTCAAAGTTTCCTCCTTGGGTAGTGTATTTACACCAGCCTGTCACTTGGAGCTTTGGCTCGTATATCATGTGGCAGATTGTTCCGTCCTCGGTGACTACATACGCTCCCGTGTAAGGCTCGCGTAGGTGTGCCATTTGTAACACACCACTGGAGAATATCTGTGGACATAGCAGACTAACTTCCTCGCCTGTATATCCATCCTTGTCGATAGAGTAGGACAGCATGTTAAGCACCGTGCGACCACGCTGGAGGATGAGTAGGCTGTCACGCATTGGCAGTGCCGCCCTGTGTGCTGATCCCATGCTCTCGTTCCAGCGAACGATTGGCAGGTTCTCTGGACTCTGCGCCTCGTCCTGCTTGCGTGTCGTTAGCACACCCTCAACGGATGCAGTGCCGACAAATAGTTCACGTTGTGCTGTGATCCACTGGACTGCTGACTGATCGTCTGAGAGTGTCTCCACAAAGAACGGAGCGTCTGCTAGTGTGGTAGCTGCTAGAAAGTTGTCGTAAGTATTGATCTCAGAGTAGAAGAACGCTTGCGGCTTCTTAGCTGTGCCAGCAAGTAGCAGCCTGTTGTCGAACAGTGCGATGGATCTTGGATACCCTTGGTAGGATGAGAATGCTGACTCCTGCCATGATACACAGGGGTCTAGGCTTGGCATGTCTGTGGTAACCGTAGCCACCACGTTCTGAGCGTCTGTTACTGTGGTTACGGTTGCCACGCCGTATGATGGAGTAGTCAGCGTGGTTAGTGTTACATCGTCTTGATAAGTAGTGGCTGAAGCTTTCATCAGAACTCTGATCAACGCTGATACACCACCCTCATCTTCCTCGACTAAATAATTGGAGTCATTGGCAGACGTTAAAGATTTAATGGTAGACCACGTTGCCCCATCGTCCAAGCTACGCTGAATCCACCACGTTCCCGTCCATGTGCCAGTGGTCTTGAAGCTCCACTCGCCTATTACCTCTTGCGGCAAGATGGCAAAGACTCCAGCCTCCCAATAAGCGGGAGCGTCTAGTGGGTAGACAACTTCATTCCAGCTTGCCGTGTCTACTGTGGGATCGTCCGTGTCTGAAGGAACTCTAGCAGCAGTGCATATATAAACATCTCCAGAAAAAGTAACTAAGTCATCAACAGAAAAAGTGCCAGCAGCCCAAGCTGTTGATGGGTCGTAGTCTAGGATGCACGTTGCCATCTGCTGGACAGATGCTTGTGTGTATCTAACCCTATAATAGTCTGTGGCAGGTGTGGCGAGAACAGGTCTTGGAGTATAGGTATCCGTCTTCGTCCAAGAAGTGACCCTGTCAAGTGGATTAGAGTAGTCATCTGGGTTGTAAACGTCTGGATTCCAAGAGTCATACATACTTGAAGAAACCGATGTTCCCTCAGTCAGATACTTAAGTCTTAGCTCGCTGCCGACATGGTCTGCGTCAAACGCATCTGCGCTTGCAGCTATACCGATACTTCCTGTCAGTGCGTCTGGTGTTAGCGTCACCACTGTCGAGTTAACGTCTGGATCTACGAACGGAAGGGAAAGATCAGCTACGGCATACGTCCAGTTAGTATCACTCAAGCGTGTCAGCTTGCCGACAGGATGGTTAGGGTGTGTGATGTAGACGATATCATTTACCGCCCGTGTCTGGATCTCGTATAGCTCTGCCTCAAGGTAGGGTGTGACAACCTCTAACGGAGTTGCTGGTGCTGACTCCACTTGCAGGTCGTTACTCCAGAAGCGGATATACTGGTCGCCCATCTCCAAGATGAACTTGGTGTTCACTGAGAACTGGAACGGAACTAGCACACACTTCTTGTCGTCATTCTTGGCGAACCCTAAGTGCTTCGTGCCAGCACGTTTCTCCACCTGTCCGTAGCGGGTAGGGATGAAGTTCTCACATGTCCGTGCAGCAGACTTGTAGTTGCCTAGATCATAGCGACCTTTGAGAACATCGCTCCAGATGCCGCCGTTAAATTTTATGTATGCTGAGTCCATTATGTCCAGATGTCGGAGTAAAAGTTACCGTTGCCTCCGTTGTATAGGCTAGTGCTAATCTCGTCAGCGGTGAGTACCGTGTCCCAGATGCCACACATCGTCACCTTGCCGTCAAACTCGTTTACAGTCTGTGTCGCCCGCCTGCCAATCTGCATAGCGACTGCCGTTTGCTCAAGAGGTGTGCCTACCGATGCGTTTGTAGAAGTAGCAGTCTCTACCCCATCCTTATACATCCTCATGGTTGTGCCGTCCCATGTGAATGCATAGTGCGCCCATGTCGTGCCACCAGTCGTGAGGCTTGCCGTGTCATCGCCAAAGGTGTTCACTTGGTCTTGTCCATCGTCCCATAACTGCGCGAACACGTAATCCGTGGTTGCTGGAAATCCACCTAGCCCTATCAATCCTGTGGAGGAAGACCGCCACTCAAATAATGATCCACCATTTGAGTCAAGTGCATCATAGTTCGCCCA
>Ga0115547_1001975_pt1 | contig 11718 bp, 13 predicted proteins | sample COGITO_mtgs_1004_3_FD_87185 | JGI IMG/M metagenome (GOLD analysis project Ga0115547, IMG submission 87185) | Pelagic marine microbial communities from North Sea - COGITO_mtgs_100420 | ecosystem: Environmental > Aquatic > Marine > Epipelagic | place: Germany:Helgoland, sampling site Kabeltonne...
GAAAGAGATTGGGGGCGCTTCAATTTATTTATAATTCGACTGATTAAATTATGTGCTTCATCCACAATAATAACTCTATTAGAAAATGGATTAATAGTGAAATTGCGCGATAATGCTTGCAAATCATTCATTCTCATTCCATTATAATTAATAAATTGGTATTTTGATTGAATCATTTTATTTAACTGATCATTTAAACTCGATTGTTTGGCGCTCGATAAGCTATCATAATTCGATTTGTCTTTGCTTCCATCGATAAACCATGCTCCACCATTTTTATTAATATAGTCTAAATCGAGGCTCAATATTCTAGATAATTCTCCAGCTAATACCGGATTACTACTTGTTGTCAAGAATTCCCAATGATGTGTCTTTTTATACATAACATCTCCGCATTTTTTCAATTCTTCCATATAATTTGCGCGGAGTGATGCAGGTGTCATTATAATTACTGGTAAATTATGTTTTAATCCTTCGGCAATTCCTATACTGCTACACGTTTTCCCTGAACCGAGGCCATGATAAAGCAATACTCCGCGATATGGGGTATAAATATTTATATAATCTCTCACGATTTTTTGATGAGTTAATGCTACAAATTCATCGGATTTCTTATCGCATGAGTACACTGGATTATCGGGATCGTCATCAACCATTAAATCATGTTTATATGATTCGAATAGTGAATTAATAAAATTGATGAATATCTCTCTATTATTCATGTAATAATTCGGAGATTTAATAAGTAATTCGGGTTCTTTATTTGGTAGTCGATTGATTAATTCTTGATGTTGTTTAATTTCTATATCTGTCATTGGTCCTTCAAATACCTTTATTCCAGGTACAGTTGGCTTTTTAGTAATACGTTCCTTTTTAAATACAGATGTATCTGTAACAGCATCAATATCTATATCTTGAGCCAACGATTCTTTTGTAATTGTAAATTGCACAGTTGTATTCTTAATATTTATAATAAGGGTAACAGTTAAACCGGGTTTTTTAGATTTAGCAACAGGCAATTGTCCTTCTTCTTCTTCTAAGTCAACTTCTTTGGATTCAAATACTTTCACAGATTCAGGAGCAACAATAGGTTTCACATCCATTTGAGAATATAAATTCTTTAAAAAATCATCTCTATTAATTGTATTATCTGAAACCCCGGTTTTATCCAAAATTAACGTTTTTAGTTTTACGTCGGCATTGTCAAACTCGCCAGTTTTATCTGGTTTTTTCAAAAGTATCTCAATAGTTTCTATAGATTTTGGTTGAGGTTTAATTTTTAATTTGGATAATAATTCTTGTTCCATATATAAATTTATTACATTAAAATATTATTAAATTAATGTAATAAGTATAATAAATCATGTAATAAAATAGTAATTTTCCCTAAATAACAAATAATATGCGTATATAAAGTAAGTATAAATAATAATATGTATTAATAGTAAGTATACATAATAATATGTATAAGAATTTCGATGTAAATTTCCCCAAGTTATTTAAATATATTGGTTCATTTAAATCATCAGTATCAATGCTATTGTCAAATGAATCTATTAAAGGATTCATTTATTTTGGTATATATAAGTTTATTTATAATACTATATACTTTTCTGATAACTATATGGGTACTAACCAACAAACTAACCAACAAACCAACCAACAAACCAACCAAGAAACCCAAACCGATAAACCAGCAAAAAAACTGAATATTTCATTGAACAGTTTTGAATCGCTCGATAATCTATTATTATATGATATCTCAATCGAAGATATTACTATTGAAGATATGCTACAGATTGAAGACAAAAACAGAAATAATATTGGATATATCGATAAAGGTATACAATGTGAATTAAATATAGAAGAAATGGTTAATATAGGCGATTTAGAAATTCAATATTCGGTATCAAACGATATGTCAAAAGCTACGTCACGATATAGATGGTTATTTTAACATATTAATTTTGATTATCCTATCTTTTAGATTTTCTTGATCTTTTAGATTTTCTTGATCTTTTTGATCTTTTAGATTTTCTATATTTTTTTTTACGATTTTTGTGTTTTGTTTTTCTATTGCCTGCGGTTTGAGTTTCTACATTCGACACCGGTGTATCTTTCCTGAATGTGACTAAATGAATTGCTCTGCCCAACAAATTGCTATCGCGCTTACATTTTCTTTTTTTTACATAGAAATAGTGAGAATTTTGTATATTATCTGGCGGGGCGCACGTGTTATTGTTTGGTGTATAATTAAAGAAGATACTCTTTGGGGGGGCCATCCTTTTCCCCCCCATCAAAAAAGTAAATATAAAGTTGGTGTTGACATTCAAGTCGAAGAAACTTCCCCAAAGTTCGTATTAAACGACCATTTACGTCTGTTTCATCATAACATTCATTTATATCCAAATTCTCCTGATTTACTAGGGGTAATTTTATTACCGTACTCTCAATGTTATCATATACACTACTATTCATTATATATATATTATATGTATATTATATGTACTTACAAATTATAAAAAATAAAATTTTCATAATATTCTACATTTGTAGCAATTTAATGGCTTCATCGCATGTCATCTGTTCGGCCTTCTTCTTAATTTTATGAGTTTGCTTGGTAATAAAAACGAGAAATTTCCCTCGCTTCAAAAACTCTTCATGAACCTTGGTAAAACTTCCCAATTTTCTATAATCGGTTGCCGAACGAACATCCATATTATAAATCTTTTCTCCTAAACAAATGTATAATCCCATAGTATAACCCATTTCATCATTAGCAATTTCAACATAATCAGGAGTAATCTTGAATTCTTTTTGGATAATTACTTGCAATTTATTTTTATAATTATCATCATTATTTATAAGACGATCCCAGTCAATCAATTCTTCTAATACATTTTCAATAAATATTTGCGACATTTGAAATCCAGGTCCAGTTACAAATATATTTTGAAACCATCCCTTATCATCATCAATGTCGATTTTATTGAAATCCAAAAACAATGCACCTAGGAAAGCTTCAAATAAGCACCCGAGTTTTTTTAGATTTGTCCGTGTGTTTTTCTCTTCAGCGTGTTTAGATACAACATACCATTTATGCAGTCCCATTTCATATGCCAATTTCCCAATATGCTCGTTTTTTACAATGGCGATTTTTTTTTCGGTCATAAATCCTTCGTCTGCTTTAGGGAATCGTCGATATAAATAGTATTTAGTGATACATTCTAATACTCCATCACCAATAAATTCCAGTCGTTCATTAGATTTTGTTTTTAATGGCATACAATCGTCCGTTTTTTCGACAATAGTTATATTAGCTTTAATATTTTCGATATTAGGTCGTTTAGTATATGATCGATGAACAAATGCCCGTTGATATAATTTCATATTGAAAGGTTTACTGTGAATTCCAAATCTATTTAGTATATTTATTACATCTATCTCTGTAATTTCTACATTTTTATTATTATATGGATTAAAAATCAATCCTTCATTAGTAGATAATACATCGTTATCATGTTTTAGATCTGGTACGTTAATAATATTATCATCATTCATAATATTATTAGATTCTTCATCATCGCTTGATTCTATCATCGTCGTCATCGTTATATTAATATAAAGAAATGTGTTTAAATTATTTTTTATTATTATTATTATTATTATTATTATTATTATTATTATTATTATTATTATTATTTATAAAAAATAATATTACAATGTATAACAAAGATGACTTCGTGGTTTACAAAAAAATCTAGTTTAGATGATTTAAAAACAATTTTAAATACTACAATGCCTAATTCTTTTATTTATAAATATTTAGTAAAACCATTAATTCAAAATGTCGATTTAATTATTATTGGTGGGGCTACTTATTATTTAACAAAAACATATGGATCATAATTATTAAAATAAAATACTTATTAAAAAATAAGATAATTATTAAAATAAAATAATTATAAACATTTATTAATTAATTAATTATTTAATTATTTTATTTTATTTTGTTATACTATATTATAAAATGGGTATATACGCTGGTGCAAAAACGAATAAAATAGCGAATAGTACATGTATTTTCGGAAGTATGTCTGGACTTCCTCCGCGCGTTGGCGTTCCGATAAGTATTTTAGTTCAACCAAACTATGGTCTTCATTGCAGGGCAACATCATCAAATCCCAAATGCTGCTGTTTGCCAATTTCGCATACATGGCATCTTAAATGTGGTGCTGCTAGAGCATATTTAAAAGCGCATGGTTTAGACAATAACACCAATCAAGTTTACTCTGGTTCGCACCCAGGAAACCGAGTCCTTAATCTGAAGATGTAAGTTGAGCATTTTAATTAATAATATATTATATCTTATCTTATATCTTATATATTATCAAATAATTATTTAAAGCCTTTATAAATAATTATTTAATTATTAAATTATAAATGAAGCTCTTAATCGATAACCGCGAACCTCCAGCAATAATCAAATATTTAAATGCCATAAATGAATCATCGAAAAACAAGATAACAATAGAAATATGTACCTTAGATTTAGGAGATTATGTTTTCTATGATGAAATTACGGAAACAAATATAATAATTATAGAACGCAAATCTCTCCAAGATTTAGAATCATCAATTAAAGATGGACGATATGCAGAGCAATCTTTTCGTTTAAATGATTGTCCCACACATAACCATAACATAATTTATTTAATAGAAGGAACAATAATTAATTATCGTAAAAAGCCATTTATTGCAACATTATATAGTTCTGTATTTTCACTTAATTATTTTAAGGGATTTTCTGTTATAAATTCTGTAAATCAAATAGAAACCGGAGAGATTATATATAATTTCTCTCAAAAATTATTACGTGAGAATTTTAAACCAGGATTTTATTCATTACAACCAACACAACCTGCACAACCAACACAACCAACACAACCAACACAACCAACACAACCAACACAACCAACACAACCTGCAATCGACATATCATGTGCCCCAATTATAGTAGAAGAAAAGAAAGCTTATACAGAGGCAATAAAAACCACCAAGAAATCATATATAACAACCGATAATATTACAGAAATAATGTTAATGCAAATACCCGGTATAAGCTCACAAACAGCCAATGCAATTACACAAAATCACTCTACAATGGCAACATTAATTGAATCTCTCAAAAATAATCCCGAATGTTTAGATGGTTTAAAGATGCCAAATGGTAGAAAAGTTAATCGAACAGCTATTGAATCTCTCAAAAAATACTTAATAGATACTTAAAAATAAAGTATAATAATATAATAGTATAATAGTATAATAGTACAATAGTATAATAGTATAATAATATAGTATGGCACAAAATATAGATTTTTTACAAAAAAATTTGGATATATTTAAAATCAAACAAGATAATCTGAATAAAGAACGAGAGAAACTCTTTAAAATAGACGGGTATTGTGATCGTTTATATAATAGTGGAATAATCGATGGTAATAAATACTATATAAATAAATATAATTGTGAATGCATACCAGAATTAAAATCATTAATGAATAAAATATCAGTTAACAAAGCATATATTAAATATATGTCTTATGAAATAGATAATATATACGATAAAGAACGTAGAAATTTATTACTTGGATAGCAAAATAGACCAAATAATAAATAATATTTTTTATATCAAGAAAAAAAAATTGATATAAAAATAAAACAATACAATACAATACAACACAACACAACACAAGACAAAATATGGAACAACCAACACAAAATATGGAACAACCAACACAAAATACGCGAGTTTGCTGGGCATCAATTGATCCGATGAGGAAGAGGGTGGATATGTATCCGAAACATGTAGCTCTGCGATGTGAAAAATCGTATGGAGAACGCGATAAGTGGGAACCCCAATCATGTGTTTTAGGGTCAGATTTCTTTAATGCCACGGTTCACTTTCACCCATCCGGATCGTTGTATCAAACAACACCTGGACTATCGATGGGAAGAGCTGGTTTTAAACAACCGGGTTATAGAAGTGTTATGAGAATTGCAATAAACGATGAACATACTGATGCGAGCGTATATACTATTTATTCAAAACAAGTACATGGAGAATGGAGAAACGCATATAATCAAGAGGACAGTGAAACAACATTTGAAGAAACAATCGCCCAAGAATTCATAATTGATAGTGATGCTAATTCAAACATAGCTATAAATACTACATCGTGGAAACCAGAAGATTTGGATAGTGATTCGTTAGATACATCTGTTGTCGTGTGGCAATGGTGCAGGGGCACACTAGAAAAGAACGGTAATATCATGGCATTAGGAAAAGAATGGTGGATACCATACCTATATGAGCAAAATACGGCTATCGAATCTGATTTTTCACAAAGTTCACGAGAAGCACATATAGTCGTTCCATTTGATAATAGTAATCGAACGATTCAATTCACGTATGGTTCATGTTATGCTGTGCAAAAAGATGCATCGCGACATAGGATAAGACAGGTTAGACGTATCGTTGTTTCAGTTCAAGAATTGAAAGAAATGTTGGACCGAATGAATCAACCCTCGAGCCCAAGTATGTTAACGCAAATTACAGATCCAGATACTATTCCTCATGAGTTTTATTGTTGTATTAGTCAGGATATTATGGTTGATCCAGTAAAGACAATAGACAGTTTTACATATGATCGCACATCAATCGAGAGATGGTTTCAAAACAGTTCAAAATCACCACTTACAGGGTTGTCATTATCGAGCAAAGCATTAGTACCGAATACAGATCTCAAGGATCAAATCGATAAGTTTTTACTGGAATCTATAGCTTCGCTCAATATTTCGGCCGAGCTAACATAAATAAATAAATAAATAAATAAATAAATAAATAAATAACTAATATATTGATATTTAACTTCCATTTCCATTAAATTTATAAAAAATAATAAAATAAACACAATTCTATTATTTTTTATATGTATTTTTATATATAATGCAATTTAAGAATTCAACAATACAATGTATAGCATATGGGTTATTAGGATTTTTTGCGCTAATAATTTTGATAAATGGGTTTAGTATTAAGCATAATATATTAAATGCCATGTATGGTTATAAAGATATAAATGCATTTAATACGGGAGAATATCAGTTAAATACACGCGAAGGATTTATTGGAGGCAAAAAAGATAAAAAAAATGAGAAATCAATAAAAGATGATAGTGTAGACGCATGTATTATTAGAAAAATCGATGCAACACGCGACGAATTAGGAGGAGAAGAAGGATGTAAAGATATAAAAAAAATATTGAAAGATGTTAAAGAATCATGCAATTTAGAAGCAGCGAAATCAATGATGAATTTGCTTTCGAGCAATAAGAGCGCAAAAACCATAAACTTACAAAACGTATTAAATAGTGAAGATGAAGAAAGCAAAAGTTTCCAAAATTATACTGAACTATCTAAAAATTTACAGGACATAATCGATAATATTTAATAGACATCGCGATTGCAACACATTAATGGATACATAACAATTCTAATAATATCACAATAAATGTCGGATACATATATTAATGTATTGCCCGCCAAATTATAGTTTTCACGCGAATATAATAGATTTAAATCGCTCAATATGTATATTGAAAATATACTTGATCCAATAGTTGAAAATACCAACTCATACATATTATAGTCAATTATAAAACCAATCATAAAAACCACAACAAAACCAATTAAAGCACCTATAAGAAATATGGAACGAAACTCGATTTTATAATTATCAACCGCACATGTATAGGCATATATTGCAACAAAACAAAGAGTAACAAATGCAGATATTAATGAGAGGAAAATAGCATAAGACGAAAACGGTATTACTGTTATTCCAATAAATGTTGAAAATACAAATGTAAATAGTAATATACTTGGTATAATAAAATATTTATTATCTTGAAAACACCACATTATAAATGCAGTTAATACAGTCAACATAAATAATGTAATGATAAAAGGACCATACCTATTATATTCACACGAATTATCTAAACACAAATGGTATATTACATTTTTTCTGTGAATATAATATATACAATTAATCGCGGCCATAATAATTAATTGAATACATATTGCAGATAATACTCTTAGCACAACCACGGCCTTTATAAGTTTACAATTCACTTTTATTGTTGATGGGCTTTCAATATCTCCGGTAGCTACAGGTATGCCGTTAGTATATAATATTTCATCATTTACAGAAACAGTAATTGGATCAGCATTTAATGATTCAGTATTTAGATCCAACATTGGTCGTATAGATTCAGATGCAAACACCGATTTTTTATATATAGTTGAATTAAGCAGACCAATAATGGTCATAATGAACTTGAGAGATTAAATGTATATTATAATAACACTCTACCATTAAAGGAATAATATTTCAATTTTATATTATTTAGTTAAAAACAATTTAAACACAATAGTATATAATATTATATATATACATACACATATACATACACATATATATCTGCACGAATGCCCGAGTGGTCTAAGGGGTACGACTCAAGTTCGTATGTCGAAAGACGCGTGGGTTCGAACCCCACTTCGTGTATTTTTTTTCGATTTTCGAATTTGAATATTTTATTATTAAATAAATTATTCAAATACTTTCCTTATTCACGTTTTAATCACGTTTTAATCACGTTTTAATCACGTTTTAATCGCGTTTTAATCACGTTTTAAGACGAGCAACGACAGATTGCCCTGCATAATGATCATCGCCTCCAGCAGAGGAATCATTGTATGTCTTATTTTTTGCGGCCAATTTTAAATATCTGACATAATCACTCGTATCATATACTTTTTTGGGATTACCAGCATAAGATGACTGACCATTGTTCAATAAAGTACTATTGCTTAATTGATTAAAATGATTGACATTTAAATTATTATGTTCAAAACCGTATTTTGTATTTACTGCTTGATTAACTGTTCCTAAAACATCACCAGCATTAAATGCCGAGCGAAACGAACCACACTTACTTCCGCCGTTATTAGAATAATACAATGGTGACTTACCTAAACCGGTATTATGCATATTTCCAAAAGATCTTCTTAAAATACTTCTATCAATTGTTCTATTGTTTCCATCCATGGAATCTTGATATAGACCACCGATTGGTTGAGCACCTGGACGTCCTTTTCCTAACATACTCGGCATAGTATCTACTATAAATCCTGACATATATAATTAAATAATATAAAAAATTAATATAATTAATTAAAATAAATAGAAAAGAAAATAAATAGAAAAAGAAAATTAATCTATTTATTTTATTTTCTTAAATCTAGAATTCGTATATTAAATCTCGATTCGTATCTTTAGTTTATTATAATTACTCAGTAATAATTCTTGGAGCAATATTCATTGTTATTAATTCTTGAAATAATAACTTGCACGCATACGGAATTTCGACATATTTAAAATCTGTCCTATTATCGCACATATTACACATATGGATATGTTCCTTATTATTATATCTCCCAATCATTCCACACTTATTGCAAATATGTACCGAAAATGAATCTGATACATTATATAATCGCTCTTTTGTAAATCTGGAAGCCCCATGTGCTATCATAGCATCACGTTCCATTTCTCCAAAACGCAATCCTCCATCTTTTGACCGGCCTTCTGCTGGTTGCCGTGTCAAATTAACCATTGGCCCAATGCTTCTACTATGCTGTTTATCATTAACCATATGCTTAAGTCGTTGATAAAATACCGGTCCAATAAATATACCACATTCTAATTGTTCGCCAGTCAACCCATTATACATTATTTCATCTCCGTTTGATTCATATCCAACCTCTCGCAATTTCTTACATATATCCTTAATTTCAAAATCACCAAAACTAGTTCCGTCGCCAAATAATCCTAAATGCAACAATACTTTTCCTAAAACGGTTTCTTTTAATTGGGCAATTGTCATACGACTAGGAATCGCATGAGGATTAATAATGATATCCGGTTTAATTCCATCTCCCGTAAATGGCATATCTGCCTCGGGAATTATATTTCCAACAGTTCCTTTTTGACCCCTTATACCCTAAGGTTTCCCATAGGGAGTAGACTGTATCTTAAGCCTCCTCAGATTAGCTAAATCTTCATCGGAGACCGACACCCGTTCAGTCGTTGATGGCCTACCATATTCTTGCTATAGCGAACACAGGTAGTGACCCTGCGGATTGCCCAATCACTAACATTATTACCATTGGGTTCGGCTGTTAACCGAGTTCCTTTTATCAGTTTCCCAATAAAAGTGGTAGTTAGGGCTCTAAGGGGTTTCCCGCATCAAGGTATCTCGCATTTTGGGGCTATACTTAACAACTCCAAAACACTAGCATCTGTCTATTACTAATACACATGTATCAGCATTAGGAGCACAATTGTTTTCCCCATTCAAGAGCCTAAATTGAATGGGCAAGATGCTTTTCGGCACAATGGTCTATGCCTACTACTAAGTTTATCCCCTATTACGGGTTGTCGAAGAGTTCTTAATTTCACTTTACAGAAATTATATCCATCGCCATTTTTATCAACAAGATTCTTATCTATATATGTTTCTTCGTGTGTTTTATACATTCGACTATCATCTTCGTACTTAATTACTTTAGTAAAATCATTTTTATTTTCTTTAATAGGAAGTACTTTAGAAATAATAATATCGCGATCTTTAATCAATGTATTTACATTTACTACCCCATTACTATTGATTTTTTCATAATTCGCAAATTTAATTCCTTTTGTTTTAGATTTATCTGGTTTGCATCTAATTTCTTCATTTCCCGAAATTTTCTTATCTTCATCTTTTTCAGTATGATATATGGTAGCCTGAAACAATCCGCGAGCTTTCGATCCTTCATTAAAAAGCACACTATCCTCTTGATTATATCCAGTATTACTCATGATGGCAACAATCACCATTTCTCCCGATGGAATCTCATTTAATCGAATAATATCCATTAGACGCGTGTCTACTAATGGTCGCATAGGATAATTCAAAACATATGATGTTTTATCCATTCTATGCATATAATTAGTTACATATACACCCATAGCTTGTTTACCCATCGCCGCCTGATATGAATTTCTAGGCGATTGATTGTGATCGGGAAAGGGAATGCACATTGCCAATATACCAAATATTGTACTCGGGTGAATTTCACAATGAGTATATTTATAAATATAATGTTTGTCTATTTCTAATAAATTTGGAGGTTTCATTGCTATTAATGCGTTATTTTGTTCATAACTATCAATATATTCAATTATAGTATTCGGTATTTTAATATTCATACATAAATCATCCCATTCAAGTTCTCCATTAGTCAATTTAGTCACTACATCTTGAGTTAATTGTAAACGGTTATTTTTCACAATTAAAATAGGTCGACATAATCTACCTGCATCATTACATACACGAATTTCTTTCAAATTATAATTAAATATTACAGATGTATATATATTAATTATACCGCTGTGTTTTTTGGATTTTAAATCATTAAATAATTCTTCTGGAGTATAGCTAATACCAACCCACAACCCATTAATAAATACTTTAACATAATCAAATAAATCATTTGATGTACAATTTTCGATTGTTATAATTTTAGCTTCGATATATTCATACAAAGGTC
>Ga0115547_1002010_pt1 | contig 11619 bp, 10 predicted proteins | sample COGITO_mtgs_1004_3_FD_87185 | JGI IMG/M metagenome (GOLD analysis project Ga0115547, IMG submission 87185) | Pelagic marine microbial communities from North Sea - COGITO_mtgs_100420 | ecosystem: Environmental > Aquatic > Marine > Epipelagic | place: Germany:Helgoland, sampling site Kabeltonne...
AAATATCGCCACCATGCCAAGGACCTCGGCATAGATAAACAACAGGAACAAATCACTCAAATTAACTGTCATGCTATCAACAATACGAGCAACCTCGATTAATACAGCGCCGATAGTGGCTAAGGAAATTAACAACAATATACCTTGCTCACCGAACGAAATTAACGTTTGAATCAAGTTTTTATCTTTAAACATAGGTGATCACCTTTTTTATTATCTAGACGACAAACTTGGCATTTACTCAACTGTGACTGACTTGGACATAACAGAAAATTAGATGTTTTGTAGTGAGATCCAATATGGAAACTCTGTAAACTACTTTTTAAATGCGATAAAAGCCATTATCACTCCTCAGACCCGGCGTCATTTCCACCCACCTCGGCCTTCAATCGCTCGATCTCTTCTCGCAGCAAGCCATACTCGACCTGCTTGCGTGCAAGAAAACTCACCGTGATCTCGGCCTTCTCAGCAACCCCCTTTGGGGTGAGCAAATAGGCGTACCCTAGCTTATTGTCACTACGGCGAAAGTTATCCAACTTTACCCAACCCAGGCCGACTAACGCCTTCACTACGTAGTGGGTTTTACCCAGGCTTACCCCTAGCTCGGCGGATAACTCACGCTGAGATAAGTGGGGATTGTGCTCGAGCAATTTGAGCACCTTAAGTTGAATATCCTGATCGGGCATAATTTTGCATGTGTATCGGAGTAATTTATGACAGGCAGGCTACCGCCAGGGTTTTACACACAAACCCTGGCAGCGCTAATATTATCGCCTAGATGCGTTCAACAGTTGAACGGTGGCGAATAATAACATAGGAAATGAATTAATACGCCCTAAACCAGTCTTTCCAAAGACATCACCTGAAGGCAATCAAATGTCCCTACCCTACATCGGCATATTGCGTTTTGGGTTGAATAGACGTTAGGTACTTTAGGGTAGCAAGGTAGATTAAAAACTCAACGACAAAGGCGATATACCAAAGATCACTATCGGGTGGAAGTAGACCAACCACATAGATCAACAACACCGCGCCCGATGTTGATCCGCTAATAATAAGGCCAGTGAAAGAATTTGCCATTACAGAAGATCTAACCCTCAACCTTATAAGCTGATGCAACCGGTTGTGGAGATGCCCATTATCAGCTGAGAAGGGAGATCGACCTGCTCGAAAACGACGGATAACGCTCACCATAAAATCAACACAGGGATAACAGAATAGGGCAGCCATAAATCCCGCAGAAAAATGCCCATCAGCGACGCCCAGTAAACCGTAACCGAGAAGTATAGCGCCGAGCCCATAACTCCCCGTGTCGCCCAAGAAATACCATCCCGAAATGACATTGAATATAAAGAATATTGAACAGGCAAACATCAGCGCCCCGTCCATTGGCCTGCCGTATTCCATAAAAAACACAGCAAATGAGGCGAGAGCAATTCCCGGCACTAGACCATTGGCGCCATCAGCCATATTGAGTGCGTTAATAAACCCGACAGCAAACACGGTCACCAAGACCCAACCTAAAACGGGCAAGTTGAGCAAAAAGTCGACTGCAGGAACACCAATAGTTAGAGGAATAAGCGCAGGGGACAGCCAAAATAGAGCCCCTAACACTGCAAATTTGGCACCAAGCCTTAGCATGGGGGTCAAAAAGTCCGGTTTAACGTCTTCTGCAAGTCCCAATAGGCAGCAGAAGAGAACGGCGCACCAGAGGTAGAGGAAAGTATCGTCCCTCTCAGGGCCAGAGGTGTAGGGCGACATGAGAGAAAGGCCCGCAATGTAGACAATCACAATAATGGCTATTGCGACGCCACCCAGACGGGAGGACTCTGCAATACTAATCCCATGCTTGCCAGCCCCATCCTTACCTAGATGGGTGTTAGCGAGCAGGGTCATTAGCAGCATAGCGCCAATGCCGGTAGCGCCATAGGTCACCGCAGCCAATAAAAACATTAAGGCCAGTTTCTGAGCTGTGGGGACTAAGCAGAAAAGCTGAATTTGCTTTATAGAGGTTGGAAATGAGTCAATGCCGAGCATGATGCTCACCTATTCGCGACACGCTATTTTGGACCTCTTGGATTTCCAGAGAAGATAGGACTGGGTAGGGAGAACTCCTCATTACCGTCAATAATCACTGTGTCACGGCCATCAGATATAATTTTTGATACGACCAAATCCCCAACTAGCCCTACAGCAAGAACACGTTGCATAGAGCCGTGTCCATGGTTGAGCACATGAGCATCGGAATATCGCTTAAAATCTTCGACACTGGAAGAAGCACTTTCAAGCACGCCAACCCAGATAAGGCCTATAGCAGCAATAAAAGACAAAATGACCCGCATCGATATCCTTAGAGAACTAACGTCTCATCTTATATATTCTTTGTAAATCACCTATTCATATTAGAGTAGACAGTTACACTGAGTCAACTTTTAATCTGCGGCCTAGCAGCCAATAAATCAAGCCATAAACAAAACATTGGGTTAAAAATACAGATAACCAGCGCCCATCAAGTGCAGTTAACCAGCCAAAATAATACAGACCCACAGAGAGTCCCGAAGTTACCGTGGTTATAGCAAGCCCAGTTAAAGCGTTGGGTAATCCAGAACCCCTCAGGTACTGCCGAAGAAGATCGTGCAAGCGATTATGTAAGTGATGGTTATCAGGAAGGAACATAGACTTCCCGCTAAGGGCTCGCCGCCCCATGCTAACTAGCATTTCCAAGCAGGGATACGAAAGAGTAGCGGCTAAAAGCCATGGTGATGTTTCACCGGCCTGAACTAGGAATAAGCCACCGAAACTCAGCAAACTTGCCACTCCATAGGACCCTGCATCACCCAGAAATAAGCGGCCTGAAACCAGGTTGAAGATCAAAAAGATACCAAACCCAATCACTAAGTAGCCCCAAACTGGAGAGCTATCCAAAAGACTGAAAAAGAAAAATGACAATAGGGCTATGCCTGGAACAAGACCGTTTGCCCCATCAGCCATATTAATGGCATTTAAAAAACCAACACAGAAGATGATGGTTAACACCAAGCCAATCAAAGGAATAGACATCACAAAATCTAAGGGGGCAATCCCTAGGGACGAGGGTATTAATTCAGGCACCCCGACCAATACAACTGCATAGACAAGTGAGAGAGTTACAAGACGAAATTTCGGCCGCAGCCCGCCCACGGAGATATCGTCCCAAAGACCTAGGGAGAAACACGAAATAAACAGGAAAAGAGAGTAGTAATAGATCGATGGGGATTTGAATAAGACGGCTCCCGGACTTAGATAATCAGAGAAAGCCATCAAAGAGCAGGTAATGACAAACACGGCAACGCCACCAAGGCGAGATGACGGCCTACTTGAAATACCATGCTTTGCAGCAGAATCTGGGGCGTAATCCTGTCGCAGCAACCACTGCATAAACAGCATCCCCAGGATCCCCGCCAAACCAAAATAGATGGCTGCTAAGACCAGCGTAATAATTAGCTTTCGAATGTCTCTACTTGAGAAGGGAGAAGCACCCAAAAAATTACCCATCTAATCGGTTTCACTAAAGGCATAACGCCGGACCAAAACCCACAATACCGACAACATTCCGCCTAGGAGAGTACCCAGGATACAAACAAGTGCGCGCTTAGGCTGTGACTTCTCTTCGGGCACCATTGCCCTGCTCACCGTTACGAAGGCATATTCAGGGCTGGCTTCCGCCAACATTTTCGACTTGGTCTGCTCTTCAATCAGCTGATAAAACACTTCACGCATATCGGCGATCGCGGTCTTCTCAATTTGAATAGTCAGGTATTCAATGTTGCGATTGACCTGCTCTAGCTTTCGGGCGCGCATATACTCATTAATAGTACTGATAAACAGGTCTACCCACTGCTTGGCGATCTGCGGCGAGTAGTACTCAACGCTGATATTGATCAGGCCGGACTTTTTATCCTGAGACACGGCGACTCTTTCATTGAATGCTTCATACAGCTCCCAGCTGCTCGGCGCACGGTTTTCAACGCTTTCATCATCTTCAATCAGCCAACGCTTTGACGCCACATCATATAGGTCATTATCTAGTTTGAGATTATTAGAACCTTTGTCCCAACCAATGGCCGCATATACCGGTACCTGCAAATCATGGGTCTGGATAAACTCTTCCATAAAACCCCAGGACTGCATAATTTCCATTGCTTCTTGCGTTTCATTACTTTCCCCAGAGCCAATATTAATGCCCGCCAGAGACGCCAGACCGCCGAGCTGCCCGGCCATTGAACCCAGAGATGAGCCACCAGAATCTGCCGGTGACACAACAGCTGAGGCTTTATACTGATTGGGCAAACTCAGCGCGTAGATAACAGACACAACAGCAAACACTGCCGTCACGGCAACTATCAGCTTCTTACCGGCCCATAACACCGAGAATAGCTCTCGAAGGTCTATCTCATCATCGTATGTTTGCGGCGCTTGAATCTCGTTTTGCACAGTCTCTCCTTTGAATTTGTCAGGCAAATTTATCTAGCTTAGCTTGTGAGTCGGGCTAGGGGCTCGAAAAACTGTTAATGGCCGCGGCACCCAAGGCTAATTCATAGATCATTCGACTCACTTCTGCCATTAACGGAATCACTTCTACAGGGCCTTTAGTATCAAAGGGAACTACGATGGTGTCGCCCGGCTCAACTTGGCCCTGCTTAGACTTAAACTTGAACAACCCTGAACGCGGAATAACAACCTCACCACTAGATTTAATCAGATACACACCGCGCTTATCGGCATTTTCTGCAAAACCTCCGCTCATCTTTAAGTAATCCTTTAACTTGCCACCTATGCGAAACAGATGGGATGACGATCTCTGAACCTCACCTATCACCGTAACTTCCTGTCGAAACTGCGGAATAATCAACTTGTCGCCCGAGTCGAGCCTAATATCATTCTCACGCTGATCTAAAATCGCCTTCAGCGGAATCACCAGACGCCCTACTGCCTCGGCATTAGCAAGGCGCGCGAGAGTTTCTTTCTGACGAGCGACAGTGTTGGCATCTAACTGGTTTTCATTAGAGCTTAGCTGATTCGCCGAAAGCTTTCGCTCAACCCTCTTTTGTAATTCAATCAGATTTTTCGCCTCAGTGACACGCAGAGCTTCACGGGTGAAAAAGGCCGCGTTAATATCAGCAAACTCGGTAAATCCACCAGCTCGCCCAATGACCTCAAGCAGAGTCTCGCCCCGAGCAATAACATAGGTACCAGGAAACATTATCTCCCCTCCCAATGTGACAGCTTTGCGTTCACGGTACTCTGGAAGCACTTTTATCGTTACCAGGTCGTTTGCCTGTAAAGTTAAGCGTTCACCGGTTTCGGACAAAACGTCAGACAGATTAGCGACCTTAATTTCGGTCATAGCCTGCTCTGAATCAGATAGATCTTCGCGAGTAATCTCTACGGAACCCATGTAGGCGCTTTCAGTAAGACCGCCGGATGCCTTAATGATTTGTCTTATATCCATAGAATTGGTCAGTGGGTATTCGCCAGGGAATTTAACAGATCCACTAATCTCTACAATCCTAGACGGATTATCGAAACTGCGCTGAGACCTCAACTCCATGAGCAACGCCCCCAACTGCCCTTCTCTGGGTAAATCTTGCCCAAAGAGCATAACCCTGTCTCTAGACTTGAGTGTAAGATCTGCGTCACTGCCCGGCTCGGCAATTACCGCACCTGGACTAACCAGCAGCGCTGAAAGCTCACCGGTCAACGAGTCCTCACGGGAGAGAATCGCGTAATCAAGATCGAGCCCAGGAGGAAACTGGTCTAAGCCTGACATCAGATCTGAGAGCCGCATGCCCTCCTTCCAGCTGAAGCTACCGGGATAATAAACATGACCTTGTAGAGAGACCATGCTCTCCATGCGATCTTTTATTGCTGACACGCTTAGCCCATCACCTGACTTAAGTAATAGTGTGCGGTCGCTGGCCTTGGTGAGGTCCAGATCCAGTACAGTTAAAAATCCACCGTCCTGGATGCGCTCAATACTGGCATTGCTTGCGTAGGCTTTTGGCCCCAACCCACCGGACAGCGCGATTAAATCGGATACGCTTTCACCCCCTTTGAGCTCATAAATAGCCGGGCGCAACACTTGACCATCAACTGATACCAGCTCGCCCACTGTGGGAATGAAAATCACATCAGCAGGCTGCAACCGGATGTCATGGGTAGTATCGCCGCGCATCAGCAGATCATAGAGATCAAGGTTCGCAATTGTCATGCCTGCGCGCTTCAGTTGGATATTTCTTAATGAAGCAATATCGCTGACACCGCCACTGACGACCAAGGCATGAGTGATAGTCGAGAGAGAGGAAACCGTATAGGCACCTGGCTTGTAGGCTTCACCTAGGACAAATATCTGCATTGAGCGCAGCTCGCCCATACTGATACTGGCCTGCACACCAATCATTTGCGCATTGATTCGAGTTTGAAGCATATCCTTGGCTTCTTGGAAGGTTAAACCAGCTAACCCAACTGGACCCAAATCGGGGAAGTTAACTGTGCCATCACGATTAATTTCGAGTCCAAAGGAGCTGTTAGTCTTGCCGTAGAACATCACCTCAAGCATGTCGCCCGGGCCGAGCAGATAATTCGGAGACACTGGAACATTAGTCACAGGTGCAAAGGTATTTGGACTTCCGGCAAACAAGTCATAACCGAAAGGCTTTAACGCCTTTGCTGGCGGAGTAGCGTTTACACCAACAACTGCCGTTGGAGCAATTTGATCGGCAACTTTTTCTTGCGCCACTTCTCTGCGATCAGGAATCGCAGCAGGTTGAGGAGTCGCGGCTCTTTGAGGCTGCGCGGCCAAACCGGAACAGAGTGCATCAACATCATAGCCAACGCTCTTGGCCATGGCTCGATTGGCCGGCGTCACATCATTGCACAGTGCGCTAGCATCGACTGACTGTGACTGCCCGTGCAACGGAAAGAGTAGGGCTATAGCAAAAAGGGCCGCAGCACTGGCTTGGAACAGGGATTGAGTTTTCATTGGATATCAAATTCTCTACTGATAATGTCACGAGCAAGTAATGTGACTATTTATTAAGCTAATTTAGCTTTTCCACTAAAATCGAGTTCAATGTCATCAATGACTTGCGGGACTAAGCTACGCTATTTTTCACTCTACCCTGAGTCCAAGATTCTTCGCGGCCGAGTATACACTATTATTTCAGAGTAACTCGACTGGCACCAGCAATTCTATTCACTAATGATTAGCCTTGTTTTAAAGTAATTATAGAGTCGAAACAGTAGGCGAAGATGGTACCAAAAGCCCACTCCGACAGAATAAAACAACGCGAATACTCTGATGTTAGGTGAGAAATTTAATGCTAAGTGAACAGCTACTAAATAGCCTAGTGAAAGCCTTCAGCTACCCACAGCATGACTACTTGGGTACTCAAGTAATATAGGGATTCCAGTCAATATATTGGGATTTGAAAATCGCCGCCGGGAGCGTCTTTAATTACAATACCAATCCAAGGTTTTAATAATGCCACTCTCAAAAGTCTCTTGAGGCAGCCAATGCAATTCATTTGAAATCTTTGTGCTATCGACTGCGTAGCGCCAGTCATGTCCCGGGCGATCTGAAACAAATTCAATCAACTGCTGAGCAGGCCCTGCAGTCATTGCTCGCTGATCCATCAAGTCGCAAATCTTGCGACATATCTCGATGTTAGCCCATTCATTATTGCCGCCTATATTGTAGGTTTCACCGATCTTGCCACTGCGCACCACAGCGTCAATGCCTGAACAGTGATCTTCAACGTAGAGCCAGTCACGGATATTGCTGCCATCACCATACACAGGTATGGCAGTCCGTTGTTGGCAGGCCGCAATAACTGTAGGGATAAATTTTTCGGCGTTCTGATAGGGACCATAGTTGTTTGAACAGTTACTTGTAGTAACCGGCAAGCCGTAACTGTGATGCCATGCACGCACTAAATGATCTGAACCAGCCTTGGATGCTGAGTAGGGAGAGTTGGGTTCGTAAGCTGTAGTTTCAGTGAAAGGCTTATCGGCGGCAGCTAGGGTGCCATAGACTTCGTCAGTTGAGATATGGTGGAAACGGCACTGGGACTCATCAAACCCTTTTTCCTGAAGCCAACATTCCCGTGCGGCTTCGAGCAGGGTGAAGGTGCCTATAATATTGCTGGTAATAAATTCTGCAGGGCCAGTAAGCGATCGATCAACGTGACTTTCCGCGGCAAAGTGAACAATGGTATCTATGCTGTATTGCTGCAGCAGCTGCTTGACCAGCGCTTGATCACAGATGTCACCCTGAATAAAGTGATGCCGTGACTCATCTGGAAGGGCACTGAGGTTTTCCAGCGAGCCTGCATAGGTGAGTTTATCCAGATTGACGATCTGGATATCTTTGTCATTAGCAAGCATATAGCGCAGGTAGTTACAGCCAATAAAGCCTGCACCGCCGGTGACTAGAATATTTTTGGGTTGATATCTATTCACTAGTTTGGTCATTGTTTTGCTCTATATTGAATGTTAACGCCTGAGACTCAAGTACCGAAAGTGTCTGACTAAGAGATTGCTGCCAATTAGACATGCCTAGACCAAAAGTCTTCTGTAATTTTGTAGTGTCCAGTGTCGAATTAGCTGGGCGCTCCGCGGGGGTTGGGTAGCCGCTGGTTGGAATGGGTTGCACTTCTTTAACGATTAATGGAATGCCCGCTGGATGGTGCCCTGCTGTGTGGAACACCGCCTGAGCAAATCCGTGCCAACTTGTCACATCTGGCTGGGCCAGATGATAGAGGCCCCAATGGTTGTGGTGCTTAGGTAAAATTTCCAGCACCACCCTGGCTATTTCTCTTGCACAGGTTGGCTTGCCTATCTGATCACTAACTACGCGCAGCTGCTCACGGGTTGAGCCCAGATGCAACATGGTCTTAACAAAGTTATGGGCAAATTCAGAGAATACCCAGCTGACGCGAAAGATCATATGCTTGATGCAAAGTTGCTGCACTGCCTCTTCACCGGCCAACTTGCTGGCGCCGTAGATACTTAGGGGGCCTGTTGGATCAACTTCGGTCCAGGCGCCCTGTTTGCTGCCATCAAATACGCAATCGGTTGAAAAGTGAATTAATGGGATATCGAGATCCTGACAAACTTGCGCAAGATTCGCAGGACCAATCTGATTGACCAGATAGGCCTTTTCCGTTTCTGTTTCGGCGAGATCAACCTGGGTATAGGCGGCGGTGTTAATCACAAAATCTGGCTGTTCTTTACCTATTAGCTGTCGAACAGTATGTTCGTCGGCGATATCTAGATCACTGCGACTGCAAGCAACAACGGCAATATCCGGATGGTTTTTAATCTCGTGGACAAAAGCCTGTCCCAACTGCCCTCCAGCCCCGGTGATCAATAGCTTCAAGCTGACAGCTCCTTAAAACTCAACCCCGCCTTATCTTTGTCCGATAACAACGGATTCTCTAGGGGCCATTCTATGCCGACATGCGGATCATTCCAGATCAAGCAGCCCTCATCTTCTGGATCATAGTAGTCAGTGCACTTGTATTCAAAGTCAGCGCTCTCGGAGGTAACCACAAACCCGTGAGCCAGACCAGGCGGCAGCCAGAGTTGACGATGGTTATCTTCTGATAACCATACCCCCTGCCAGCAGCCAAAGGTTGGAGAATCTTTGCGCAGGTCAACACCCACATCAAAAACCTCTCCACGGACTACACGAACTAACTTGCCCTGAGGTTTGGTTTTTTGGTAGTGCAATCCTCGCAATACCCCCTTGGCGGATCTAGAGTGGTTATCCTGCACAAAAGGGTGATCGATTCCAGCTTGATCTAAGTACCGCTGCACCTGATAGGTTTCAAGAAAAAATCCACGGGAATCACCAAAAACTGCAGGTTCAATGATCACTGCGCCTTTAATTTTGGTATCAATAATGTTCATTAGTATCCCTCCAGAACGCGCTGCAAATATTGTCCATAACCGGTTTTCTGCAGCGCCTTAGCTTGCTCTTGTAAGCGCTCTGCGTCGATCCAGCCTTTGCGGTAGGCAATTTCTTCGAGGCAGGCGACCTTGAGTCCCTGACGATGCTCAATGGTCTGGACAAACTGGCCGGCTTCCAACAATGAGTCGTGGGTACCGGTATCAAGCCAGGCAAAACCACGCCCGAGCAGACTGACATTGAGATCTCCACGCTGTAGGTAGGCATTATTGATACCGGTAATCTCAAGCTCACCACGCTCTGATGGTCGAATGGTTTTGGCGACATCAATCACATCATTGTCGTAAAAATAGAGGCCAGTTACTGCGTATCTGGATTTTGGAACAGCGGGTTTTTCTTCGATACTAACTGCCAACCCATTACTGTCGAATTCCACAACACCGAATCGCTCGGGGTCATTTACATGGTAGGCAAAGATAGTTGCGCCCTGCTTTCGAGTGGCGGCAGCGATCAGCTTTTCACTAAAGTGCTGGCCATAAAAAATATTATCACCAAGAACTAGAGCCACGTTAGCATCACCAATAAACTCTTCACCGATCACAAATGCTTGGGCCAAACCGTCTGGAGTAGGTTGCTCAGCATAGCTGAGATTAATACCAAATTGACTACCATCTCCCAGCATCCGCTGAAAACCAGGAAGATCGGTGGGTGTTGAAATAATCAGAATATCGCGAATGCCGGAGAGCATTAATACCGACAGTGGATAATAAATCATCGGTTTATCATAAACTGGCAGTAGCTGCTTAGAGGCTGCTAAGGTGATCGGGTGCAGCCTTGTTCCAGAGCCTCCAGCCAAAACTATCCCCTTGTAACCCTGAGTTGAAGGGCGCTTAGCTTGACTGCTGTTTTTTTCTGCAACATTATCCATATGTTTTCACAAATCCTTTGTGGTTGTTGGCTCCTTTGTTCAAACCCTTGACTAAAATCTATGGTTTAAGGATGCCGCCAAGCGCAACTTGTCTTGCTGACGACCAAAGTCGTCGACTAACCGATCGGTATAACGCCCTTCAATTTGTAGCTCTCCCCAATCAAAGGCGCGCTGCCATTTTGCTGACAGCGAATTAAAACGGCTGCCCACTGTTGTAATTGAATGCCTTGACATGGAACCAGTGTCGAGACTGTCGATATTTAATTCGCCGCTACTGTAGCGGAAATCGATGCTGTCGCCGTTGCTCAAATAGCCAATCGCTCCGACGCTAGTTACCGTTGAATCGTTGTCCCAGGTTGAACCAACTGAGCGACCCTGATAGCGGTAACCGGTTTGGTAAATACCATGATTGTAGAGCACGTTGTAGCGACTGGACGACGAACTGGTGCTGGTATCATCGTATTCGACAAAGCCAATACCGTTAAACCAAGTATTATTAAGATTTAACTGCAGACCAACCTGACTGGCATTCTTTGCAGGTAGTCCACCAGCCTCGTCCTCACCCACTCTCTGGCCGTAAATCGAACTATTGAACCAGGGCAGATCCCAGCGAAAATCAATACCACCCAGCTGATTGCCTGGTTCATCTGCTTTACATGATGGGTCACCGCAGTTATCGGCAAGACCAGTCACCAGCTCAAAGAAACTTTTGCCACTCTGTGGCCGGCCCTCGCCACCCCAC
>Ga0115547_1002018_pt1 | contig 11603 bp, 6 predicted proteins | sample COGITO_mtgs_1004_3_FD_87185 | JGI IMG/M metagenome (GOLD analysis project Ga0115547, IMG submission 87185) | Pelagic marine microbial communities from North Sea - COGITO_mtgs_100420 | ecosystem: Environmental > Aquatic > Marine > Epipelagic | place: Germany:Helgoland, sampling site Kabeltonne...
AAAGAACATAATATAAAAAGAGTTCAAACTGCAATTAGAAAAGATTTTGCTCAAGGTAAAAGATTTGCAGAGTGGTTAGGTTTGGAGAACGAAGGTTTAATGAGAAAATTTGGTTTTGATGGTTCTGATCAATATATGTATGCGAGGATATTCTAATGAAAATTTATAACAAAATCGTTTATGATATAAATGATAATATTATAGAAGAAGATTCTTACGAATATGAAGGACCATTAACATTAGCTGATCCTGTTTCTGCAGCAGTTATAGGTGGAACTTCTTTGATGCAATACCAAGCACAAGGAAAAATTGGTAAATATAATGAAGCAGCAAATAATAGAAGTGCTGAAGTATTAGAAGGTCAAGCTGCACAGATAGAACAAAAAGCAGAATTTGATATTGCACAATTTAGAAAAGATTATTATAGAATGACAGGAGAAACTACTGTTGCTCTTGCTAAATCTGGAGTACAAGTTGGTAGTGGTAGTGCATACAACATTGCTTTATCAAATGCTCTTGAAAAAAGATTACAAGAAAATTTAATATATTATAATTCAAGAGTTGCTGCGGCTAACAAAAGAGAAGAAGCTAGTTTTGCAAGAATAAAAGGTGTTATGGCTAGACAATCTGCTAAACTTGCACAGATTGGAACTGTAATACAAGGTGGCACAACTTTATTAACAATGGGTGGTGGATCAAAACCAAACACAACAGGACAATTTGGTTCTACAGCCAACAATGCAACATTTAGTAATTATTCATAATGCCAAAAATACCTACATTTAAAGCACAAGGATCAATAGAACAATTAGTAGGAACTACTAATGCTCCTCAAATGCGATTAGATCAAACACTAGCTACTGCTATAGCACCTGCTACTAAAATGATTGTTGATCATCAAATACAAGAAAAAAACGCACAGAACCAAGCAGAAGCATTAAAGCTAGAAAACGATTATATAACTGATCAAATAAAAATATCAGAAACTATTAATACTGATAAAGTTATGTCTACTAATAAAGATATTGCTAACGAATATTTTAAAAATCAAAATAATATTTTAATTAATAAATACAAATCTTTAGCAACTAATAATAATGTTGCAATTAAATTTGAAAACTATGCGTTAGCAGAAACACAAAAAACAATATTTAGAAATGATACACAAATATCAAAAAATATTTTAACAAATTTATTTGCTAGTTACGATAAACAAAAAAACCTTTATCTTATAACAGCTAGTACAGATCAAACTGGTATGGCTAAAGCAACTTTAAAAACAGATTTAGAAAAATTAACAATAGATACATTTCAATCACAAGTATCAGCACCAGAATTAAAGGTTATGATAAATTCTATACCCGGTGAAATTGATCTTATGGATGGTTTAAAATCTGTTCAGACAGAACCTAGAAAAACTTTTTATTCTTTAAAAGATAAAAATTATTTACCTAATTTAACTTATGAACAAAGAGAAAAAATAAATAAAGAAGCTCTACTAGCTATAAGACCACAACTAACTACAGAGTGGGAAAATTATACAGCAACAGTAGCTGCTGGTAAAGAGCCACCAAGATTTGATTTTCAACTTGCAAAAGAAGTATTTAATTCAAGAGTGTCTGATAAAATGATTCAAGAAGATACCTTTACTAGAGATCGTGTTAAAAATAATGCAGTAATACTTAATGCTTCTAACGATACTGTTAATGAAGTTGTAGAGGGTATTATAGACGAAGGTAATGAATTGTATGGAACATTACAAGCTAATGAACAGGAAAATTATTACAAAGCTGTTTTAACAAAAAGAAACAAAGATATGAAAGATGATATTGTTAGTTATATTACTACTAACAATTCTGAAATTTCATCTTTATATGAACAACTAGAGGGTGATGAAAATACAGACAGTAGATTAGCAACTAAAAAACTTATTACAGAAGCATTAATTGAAGAACAAAAAAGATATGGCACTAGCGAATCTTTTATTAGAATAACAAGTAAGGCAGAAATTAATCAAATTAAATCTACACTTATGGATGTAGACACACCTTACATAGAAAAAGAAAAATTTATAAATGATATGATATTATTATATGGCAATAAAAACATGGGTAAAGTTTTGAATCATTTACAAGCTGAAAAGTTACCTGTTGAATATATCACAGCTATAAGCACTAATAGTGCAGAATTAAAAAAACATATTCTGTCTGGAGAAACTGTAGAAGATTTAGAAAAATTTGTAAGACTTAGATTGCCAACTGATGAAAAATTTAACAAAATTGAAAGAGGTGTTGCAAAAGGAATGGAAGATTTTGAAACTGTAATTTTAAATCAAGGAGAAGGTTCTAAATTAAAAACTGATTATTTAGCATCAATTCAATCAGCTGTTTATAAATCTGCTTTACAAAGAGTTAAAAGTGGAGAGAATATTACTGAAGCTGTAGATAATGCAGTTACAAGTTTTACTAAAGATTATTTTATTGCACCGGATAAAACTTTTATGATTCCTGTAGATGTAGGTGGCAAGTTTGTTAATCAACCTATAGTATATGATAAATCACAAGCTCTTAAATTAATGGTTGAAACAGGTGATTATATAACTCGTTTTCATGGTGAAGATGGCTATATGCACTATGCTGCTTTAGCTGGAGTAGAAAATTTAAGCGAAGAAGAAGTAAAATCAAGAATGGAATTTACAATTAAAAACTATTCTAAATGGTTAATGAATGGTGATGGTACTGGAATTGTTTTAAATGCTGAATTTACAAATGGTACATACCCTATAGTAAATGCTAATGGTGATAAAATAGAATTTTTCTTTACAGACACACCTAACGATAAAGGTATCTACAGTATAGAATTAAAAGCTCCAGTAACAGGAGAGGATATAGATTTAATACCTTTTACATCTGATGTAGGTGCTTATGAGTTTGAAGAAACTAATTACGATAATACTAGCGAAAACAAAAACCTTCTAACTACAGCAATAGATAGTGTTGGTAGAGTAATAGATACTGCTGGTGATACTTTAATTACAAATAATAATGATTAATACTGGATTAGGTACATTTGAACCATCAGAACAAGAAGTAGGTTCTTTATATAATCAAACTAGAACTGGTTTTTGGGAAAGTGCTGGTGCTACATTTTATAATGCTTGGAATTATAACCCTACATCTTCTGTATTTAGAGCAGTAGATCAAACACAAGCCTATCAAGAAAGTAATACTTATATAAATAGAGACGAACTAAACAAACAATATGGATATTTAGGTTTAACATTTAAAGAAGATACTAGAGAAGGTTTAGTTAATTATTTAGTTGAAAGAAAAAAACTAGAAAGAGAAAGAGCAGATACTATTTCAAAAGGACCAGATGGTAAGTTGGCTAAAAGTTTTTTCTTTTTAGAATCTCTTGCTACAGGGTTTTTAGATCCAATAAATATTGGAGCTTCTTTTATACCTGTTGTTGGTCAAGCAAGATTTGCAAACATGGTTGCTCGTTCTGGTAAAAATGTAGCTAGAATGAAAAAAGGTTTTGTAGAAGGTTTAGTTGGTAATGCCGCTGTTGAACCTCTTGTTTATGGTGTGGCTAAATCAGAACAAGCAGATTATGATATGTATGATTCTTTTACAAACATAGCTGTAGGTGGTTTTATAGGTTCTGCAGCTCATGTTGGTTTTGGTAGAATAGGAGATTATCTTGCAGAAGTAAGAGGTAAGCCAAATATCTATCAAAGATTAGCAGCAATCTCACCAGAAAATCAACAAGCATTATTAAAACATTCTGTTGGTAGAGTTGTAAGAGGAGAAAAAGTAGATACTGGAAATGTTATAGTTGAAAAAACTAGAGTAGGTGATGAACAATTAAATAAAATAGATGATCAAATAAAAGAATTTAAAACTTTATATAAAAATTCTTTAGAAGGTGGTGATAGAAAATCAGCAAAAATATATTTACAAAATATTAGAAACTTACAAAAAACAGAAAGAGATATATTTGAAGCTAAAAGAAGAGCTAATGATGCTGCTAAATTAGCAGAACAAACTGGAACTAATACAAGTAATAAGAAAAAATTAACAGAGCAAGAACAAATAAGAATAGAAAAAACTACATCAGAATTAGCTAATGAAGCAGAAAATATAAGTTTAAGAAATACACAACAACAAAAACAGTTAGATGTTAAAGATCAAGATTTAGGTGAAGAGTTTGTTGCAGACAAAGCTAAAATTAAAAAAATAGATGAATCTATAAAAAACAAAACTACTGTTAGAGAAGCTATAAAAGCTGGAACTAATTGTACTAAAAGGAACTCATAATGGTAGATATAAAAACAATTAGTAAATGTTTTAAAGAAGTTAAAAGATTAACTGGTGATCTTTTGCCAGACGAACAAATAAATCAAATTTTAGATGAAGCTAAAATAAAAATTGAAGAAAACAAATTTCAAGATTTAGAATCAAAAACAGACAAAGTATTAGCACAAGAAATTATTGATAAGTTTGAATACGATCAAGTTTCTAAAAAAAGAAATATAGCTGAAAACAATTTAAAAGCATTGGACACTTATCAAAAAGTTATTGATGCTGTAGATTTATCAGAAGGAAGAATTACCCCTGTGGAAGCTGTAAAAGCAATATTAGTTGGTATGCAAAAATTTTCTAAAATTACTAGAGATTCTATTGGTGCAAAGCAAGAAGCATTAGAAGATGTTTTAATAACTAAACTTATTAGACAACTTAATGACATAAGTGATACTGCTTTTAAAGACCTTGGTGATGGTAAAATGGATGTAGAAATTATGAATGAAATGCTTGGTATACCTACAGGCATAAAAGATGCAGCAGAAATTGCTAAAGTATTAAAAGATTTTCAAGCAGATTTAAGAGTAAGACTAAATGATTTAGGAGCTAACATAGGAGAGTTAGATGATTGGATTACAAAGATGTCTCACGATACTGAAAAAATGGCAAGAGCAGATGTAGGTTCAAAGTTAGTTGAAGATAATAGATATGCTTGGAGAGAGTATATAAAAAGTAGATTAGATTTAAAAAGAACATTTAGAAATGTAAATGATCCTATAAAAATTGATGAAATATTAGATAGTGTTTATGACAGTTTAATGTCTGGAGACCACAATAAATATAGTGGTGCAGATAGTGTTTATGCAACAAAAAATGTTGCTAATCGTTTAAATGCAGCAAGAGTTTTACACTTTAAAAATCCAACAGCTAGACAAGAATATAACATAAGATTTGGACAACCTTCTTTAAAAGAAAGTGTATTTACTACATTAGCTACAAGCTCAAGAAATATTGCATTAATGTCAGAATTAGGAACTAATCCCAAAGATACTTTAAATAAAGTTTTATCTTTATTAAAAAAAAAATATAAACAATCAAATCCTAAAATGGTTTCACAATTAAATTTTAAAACTTTTGCAAATCAATTTGCTGAATTAGATGGAAGTATAAATGGTGTTGCTAATGATCTTTTAGCAAGAGCAGGTATGGTTGTAAGAGCAACAGGTAATATGGGTAGACTAGGTATGGCTACTGTATCATCATTTGGTGATTTAGCACAATACATGGGAACTACAAGTTTTCAAGGAAGAGGATTATTAAGTGGTTTGTTTGAAGCTATGACAGGATTGTTTAGAGCAAATGATACAGCTGCAATGGAAGTTTTACAAATTACCAGTAACTCTGTTGCCGCTAATGCTTTTAGAGAAAATATTTATGGTGCAGCAGATGACACTTGTGACAGAATGGGTAGATTACAAAACACATTTTTTAAATGGAATGGTATGAATGGTTGGATTTCAAGTTTAAAAAGTTCAATGGCACTTGGTTTAGCAAGACATTATGGAATGTTAGCTGATACAAAATTATCTAATTTAACCACAAGAGAACAAAATTTTTTAACATTGTATGGAATAGATGAAGGAAAATGGAATATGTTGCGTTCTATAAAAACTTTAGCAGTTGATGATAAAAGATATTTAACAGCAGAAGCCGTAGATGATATATCTGATAATGTTATTAATGCTTATGTTGGTAGAAAATTAAGTGCAAGAGAGATTAGAAATTTTAAAAAAGACTTACAATTAACATGGAAAAATGTTTTATCAGATCAAGGTAAACATGGATCACCAGAACCAGATGCTGCAGTTAGAGCTATAACAAATCAAGGTTTAGAAAAAGGCACTCCAATGGGAGAAACTCTCCGATTTGTTATGCAATTTAAAAGTTTTCCTATTAGTATGTGGGTAAAAATTATTGGTAGAGAAAGATTTTCTTATGGACCAAATGAAAGCAATCTTGCAAAAATTGGTGGTTTATCAAGTATTTTAATATTAGGTACTTTTTTCGGTTATTTAGCAATGTCTACAAAAGACATGCTTCGTGGAAGATCACCAAGAGATCCTAAAAATAAAAATACTTTATTACAAGCATTTGCACAAGGAGGAGGTGCTGGTATTTATGGTGATTTTTTAATAAGTGAAATACAAAATGAATATGGAAATGGTATTTTTGAAACTATACTTGGACCAACAGCTTCTGATCTAAAAAAATTACTTGATATAACAATGTCAATGAATGAACCTAAAAAATCTGGTAAAAAGTTTCTTGAATTAATAGAAAGACATACACCATTTTTAAACCTATACTATACTAAAGCTGCCTACGATTATCTAATTGGCTATCAAATTAAAGAGTTACTTGATCCGGGATATTTTGCTAGGATGAAAAACAAACATGAAGAAAAAAGAGGTCAAAATTACTATTTAAAACCCGGTTCTATTATACCGGATATAAACTAATAAAGAGTAGAAAATAAAATGAAAAAGCATTATAAACAAGAATATTTATTTACAAAACCCTCAACAAGTAATAAAGGTTTTTAAGTTATGACAGTATCAAGCACAACAGTAAAAAATTCCTACTCCGGTAATGGCAGTACAACCGAGTTTGCCTACACATTTAAAATATTAGTTAATTCAGACTTACAGGTAATTATTAGATCATCTACAGGTACAGAGACAACTAAAACTATAACTACACATTATACAGTAGCTGGTGCGGGTGATGCTAGTGGAGGTTCAATAACTTTCACATCTGGCAATATTCCGGCTTCTGGTGAAACAGTTGTTGTTAGAAGGAATGTCCCGCAAACTCAAGCAATAGATTATATTGCTAATGATCCATTCCCTGCGGAGACACACGAAGAGGGTCTGGATCGTGCTGCTATGGTTGCACAACAATTATCTGAAGAAGGCGATAGATCAATAAAACTATCAAGAACAAATACAATGAACTCTACAGAGTTTTCTGTAGGTGCTACTGATAGAGCTAGTAAAGTTTTAGGATTTGATGCTAATGGTGAACTAACAGTTACACAAGAACTTGGTACAAATAGAGGAAACTGGTCATCTGGTACAGATTATAGTGCTAGAGATTTAGTTAAAGATACCTCAACAAATAATATTTTTTTAGTAAACACAGCTCATACATCTTCTGGCTCACAACCTTTAACAACAAACGCAAATTCTGCTAAATATGATTTAATTGTAGACGCAGCATCAGCAACCAGTTCTGCAGCTACCGCTACAGCTCAAGCAACAATCGCAACTACAAAGGCTGGTGAAGCAGCAACATCTGCATCAACTGCTACAACAAAAGCAAGTGAAGCAGCTACTTCAGCAAGTAATGCATCAACAAGTGAAACTAATGCGGCAGCATCTTTTGACAGTTTTGATGACAGATATTTAGGTGCTAAATCTTCTGATCCTTCAGTAGATAATGATGGGGATGCTTTAATAACTGGAGCATTATACTTTAATTCTTCAGACAATGTAATGAAAAATTACACAGGTTCTGCTTGGGAAACTTTAAAACCCTCTTCTGTTGAACAAACAAATATTAATACTTTAGCTGCTGCGGATGTAGTAGCTGATATGGCAATACTAGCTACAGCAGACATTGTAGCAGATATGAATACTTTAGGAACAGCAGACGTTGTATCTGACATGAACACTTTAGCAACTGCTGATGTAGTTTCAGATATGAATACTCTTGCAACTGCAGACATTGTATCTGATATGAACACTCTTGCTACAGCAGATGTAGTAAGTGATATGAATACATTAGGAACTGCGGATGTTGTAACTGATATGAATACTTTAGGTACAGCAGATAATGTAACTAATATGGCAACAGTTGCCACAAATATTACAGGAGTTAATTCTTTTGCAGAAAGATATAGAGTTGATAGCTCTGATCCTACATCTAGTTTAGATGAGGGAGATCTCGCATTTAATACTACAGATAATAATTTAAAATTTTACAATGGAACAGCTTGGACATCTATTTCTCCGGGGATAGCAAATGTTGTTGATGATTCTACTCCACAACTAGGTGGTAATTTAGATGTACAAACCAATCAGATTGTAACAACAAGTAATAGAAATGTTAAAGTTTATCCTAATGGTACAGGTGTTTTAGAAGTAGGTGGTGATGGTTCATCTAATGATGGTACTATTCAATTAAACTGTTCTCAAAATTCACATGGTGTTAAGATTGCATCACCAGCTCACTCTGCTGGACAATCATATACATTAATTTTACCAACATCAGTTGGATCAGCAAATCAAGTTTTAGCTAGTAATGGTAATTCTACAAACCAATTATCTTGGATTGATGCAGCAGAAACTAAACCTACTGTAGCAGATGTATCACAAACAATACCACCTGCAACAGCTACAACAATAAATATTACAGGAACAAATTTTGTTTCAATACCTACTGTTGAATTTGTTAATGGTTCAACAGGTGCTATTACAAATTCTAATACAGTTTCTTTTACAAATGCTACTACACTTTCAGTTAATGTAACTTTAGCATTAGGTAATTATTATGTAAGAATAGAAAATCCAGATGGAAATGCTGCAAGATCAACAAATAATATTTTAACTGCATCTACTGCTCCATCATTTAGTACAGCAGCAGGATCATTAGGTACAGTTGCAGGAAACTTCTCTGGTACAGTATTTACAGTTGTAGGTTCATCAGATAGTGCTATTACTTTTACAGAAACAACAAGTGTTTTAGTTGGAAGTGGTGGCAGTCAAGCTAATTGCAGTTTGGCTTCTAATGGTGTAATAACTACAAGTGATTTTGGTGGTAGTTCTACAACACCAACTACATACAATTTCACACTTAAAATTACAGATGCTGAAGGTCAGTTTGTAACTAGAGATTTTAGTTTAACTTCTAGCTTCGGTGCAACAGGTGGAGGACAATTTAACTAATCATGGCTAATACATATTTAACAAGGACTTTTGGAACAGATAATAGTACTGTATATAAATGGACATACTCCTTTTGGGTAAAAAGAAGTAAATTAGGAAGTTCACAAACAATTACATCCCCATATGTTGATGCAAATAATCTTGGTTGGATTTCTTTTCTTAGTTCAGATGCGTTAGAAATTTATGATTATCAAATTTCTAATGGGGGATACAAAATGAGAAAAGTAACAACTAGATTGTTTAGAGATACTTCAGCTTGGTATCATATAGTGATTGCGAATGATAATTCAGTTGCTTCACCAGATTTAAAAATTTATATTAATGGAGTACAAGAAACTTCATTTAGTACAGATACTGAATACGACCAAAATAAAGATACTTTGTTTAATAAAAATATATTGAACAGCATAGGAAGGTATCCATCTGCAGGATATTTTGATGGCTCAATATCACACTTTCACTTTATAGATGGCACAGCTTATGACGCAACAGCATTTGGTTCAACAGATGCAACAACTGGAGAATGGAAAATAAACACTTCTCCAAGTGTAACTTATGGAGCTAATGGTTTCTTTATTTTAAAAGACACAAATTCTGGAACAGACCAATCTGGTGAAGGTAATAACTTTACAGTTGGTGGTGGTACACTTACAAAAACAGAAGATTGTCCAAGCAATGTTTTTGCTACTGGTAATCCTTTATCATCAAATGTTACAATGAGTAATGGTAATTTAACTTTTTCTGGAACATATAATTTCAAAAGCACATTAGCTTTTAGCAAAGGTAAATACTATGCAGAGTGTAAAGTAACAAATTCTAATACTTATAATCCACAGTTAGGAATCGGACAAGTCGGAAGTGCAAATATTGATAATCCTGCAGGAACTGGTTATGCTGGTAATACACCAAATTCTTATCATTATGAAAGAGATGGAAAGATTTTTGCTAATGCCAATGGTACAGCAGTTCAAACAGGTTTAACTACTGTTGCACAAAATGATATAGTTGGAATAGCAGTTGATTTAGATAGTGCTACAAAAACTATTAAATGGTACATAAATGGTACTTTATCTGCCACACAAAATATTACAGAAACAGCTTCTGAACCTTATGTTTTTTGGACATATGCTTCTGGCTCACAAGCAGGAGAGGGTAGTTGGAACTTCGGTAATGGGTATTTCGGAACAACAGCAGTATCTAGTGCAGGAACTAACGCAAGTGGAATAGGAATATTTGAATATGATGTACCAACAGGATATACTGCTTTATCAACAAAAGGATTAAATTTATAATGGCTTTACATTCGTTACACTCATATAAAGAAATTTACAATAAGGAGATATTTTAATCATGGCATACACAACAATTAATAAATCTACAGATTATTTTAATACTAAACTTTATACTGGTACAGGCTCTGCACCTTTAAATATAACAGGTTTGGATTTTCAACCAGATTTTAACTGGACTAAAAATAGGTCAACTGCTGGAGGCTATTCTCATAATTTATGTGATGTTGTTAGAGGAACAACAAAATATATTAAATCAAATAGCAGTAATGCAGAACAAACAGATAGTAATAATATAACATCTTTTAATTCTGATGGTTATACTTTAGGCTTCAGTACAAATGGAGAGCATAATGTCAATGGTCATACTTACGCATCATGGAACTGGAAAGCAAATGGTGCAGGTTCAGCTAATACAGATGGAGATATAAATTCAACAGTTTCAGCTAATACGACAGCAGGTTTTAGTATTGTAAAATATTCTGGAAATTCTACAAGCAATCAAACAATTGGTCATGGATTAGGTTCAACACCTAAAATGATAATTATAAAAAGATTAACAAATACTAATAGTTGGATTACATATCATTCTTCTTTAGGTGCAACTAAAATGATTTTTATAGACCAAACTTCTACACCTACAACAAGTGCCGCACCTTTTAACAATACATCTCCTACTAATAGTGTATTTACTGTAGATGGTAATGGTGGATATAATCCAGTTAATGTAAGTAGTAATGATTACATAGCCTACTGTTTCGCAGAAAAAACTGGTTATAGCAAGTTTGGTTCTTATACTGGTAATGGAAATGCTGATGGAACATTTGTTTATACAGGATTTAAACCTGCTTTTATTATGCTAAAAAATACAGAAACTGCTGGTAATAATTGGGTTATGATTGATAACAAAAGATTAGGATATAATGTTGATAATAATAGAATTTATGCAGACCTTTCTAATGCAGAAGATACAACAGATGTCATTGACATAGTTTCAAATGGCT
>Ga0115547_1002020_pt1 | contig 11600 bp, 9 predicted proteins | sample COGITO_mtgs_1004_3_FD_87185 | JGI IMG/M metagenome (GOLD analysis project Ga0115547, IMG submission 87185) | Pelagic marine microbial communities from North Sea - COGITO_mtgs_100420 | ecosystem: Environmental > Aquatic > Marine > Epipelagic | place: Germany:Helgoland, sampling site Kabeltonne...
CCACCACCACCACCACCACCACCAAACACGGTGGGCACATTGGACGTTTACCCCACCCACCCGTTAGATATACGACGTATGGTTCAAAATGGCACAACTTTAGATGTGTATCTCGCTTTTCGGTATCGTCGCTTCGTGTGCCTTCGGCGAGTGTTCGTATGGTGTCGCCTTCTTCTACCACCGGCAGCAGCAGTAACAGGCGGGTGTGGTGCTGGTAAAGTGAATATAATTCGATAGGTGGGGGGGAGTTGTTGCGGTGGTGCTGTAGCGGCGGGTAGTTCATACGAGGTGAGGTTGCGATGTTCTCCCTGATATGCATAATGAATTCTGATGGGGGATGTATTAGTGTCTGCTGCTTTCGATACGATCTGTGCGTACGGTAAACCCTGGTTTGACTTGTCATCAAACTGGTCAAAATTTTGATAATATTTAGTCGTATCTTTATCGGCGGCAGTCAACACGATGCCACCAATATTTAATACCGGATTATAACTCAGAATAGTATTCACACACCGATACTTGGTATACACATTATTTAACATTAACGCAATTGCGGCATTTAGCGTATCATCGGTGTCGGGGGGGTCACTCATCTTAAGATGATAGGATTTTAAAGCGTGATTGATATTCGTAAAAAAACCGAAAAAGACCGTGTTATCTGTTAATATTTGTGGTACATCCTCAATATTAGTTAGTTCCGTTGTCGCACGATAAATGGGGGTTTTGTCGTCGGTTGCATCACATACGATGATTATACTAAGATTGTCCTCGCCCGATGTAGGGGGGTATCTATCACATTGCATCGTCATACCGTCCCGATAAGAATGCATGAATTTAAGTACCTTAATCTTAATATTCAATCTTGTTGATATGGTGTTTAATATGGTGGCGGTGTGTACTTGAAAAACCTGAACAATATTGGGGTTGGTACGTGAGAGTGTCTCAACAAACCCTGGAGTTATTCCATCGGATGTGCCTAGGGCATTTCGTAATTTGCCGATGGTAGCGGTGTCCAATGCGATCACCTCACGAGAAGCGTCCATTATGATATTAGATTTTATAAATATGGATACAAATTAATTGTATGCAGATGTGATAGCATTTCGTCCCGAACGATATTGTTGACGCGGTTAGGATTTACACAGCGGACACGGGTGCTGCTGTGCGACTGTGCCACCGTGTGTCAACCAGTCTAATTTGCAATGCAGGTGAATACAATGTCCGCACCCCATAAACAGGGACGGTTCGGTACTTTGCGAGACGTCTTCGTAGCACACGGGGCACGGGTTGTCTTTGGCGAGTCCACCCACGCAGTAGTGCGGGTGGCGTTCGGGCACGCACATCTGGCACGCGGCACAGTGGGTGTACTCCGCGCGCGTGCCAACCCGACAGATGCGGCAACCCTCGCAGTGGTAAATGTCTTTGTGCGGGTCGTGCTCCCACAGAAAGCACACCGGGCAATAGTAGTGGTGCGCCTTCTGATAATGCGTGCACTCCGGGTTTTGGCAAGAGGCGTGTGGCGGTTGCACGCAGTGGCAGAACGAGCACTGCATTTGCGTGACGTCATACCGCAGAAATACCGATTCGAACCGTTCGTTTGCGCACAACCGGCACGGCACCGGCACGTGTTCCAATGGGTGGATGGGTTGCATCCAATGGCGATAGTGCTCACAAAGCATACTTGTGTTGCGGTGTGTGTGTATTTTTGTATTTTGTGTTTGTATTTGTATTTGTATTTGTGGGCGTTGTGCTGTGTTTATAACTTAGCGTGCGCGTGCACGTCGCGTTGCTGTGCGACGGCGACGGCAACCTCCCTTTGGTTGTGGAAAGGGTACGAACAGCGGTGACGACGCAAGTGCTTTGCACGGTGCTTTGAAGGCCGACACATCCACCTCCGGGATGCAATCCGGCACTGTCGGTGCGGTGGCAGGCACTGCGCAATCGGGTTGGTGAGTCGTCATCAGGCAACTGCTACTGCTGCTGCCACCACGTGCGTGCCGCCTCCGCCGGCGTGTGTAGGCGGTCGTCGTATGGTGTGCTCCGCGGTTTTTTGCGGAGCGGCGAGATGCTCGCGAGTTGGTTCTGGAACTGGTTCTGGTCATTCGTTGTGAGTTGTATTATGTATTGGTGTATGTGTCTTATACATTCCGTGTGAGATTTTATTTAGTTGGGTGTTATATTGGAGCGGCGACGTAGTTCCGACGTGACTGATAGAATCGTATCAATATCAGTGTGTATCTGTTTCAAAAAATGCGAAAGATGCGATGCGTAGGCGGACGCCTCAGTCGATCCCAGAAAGGTTGTCTTCCAGCGAGCGTACCAGCAGGTTGTCTGCTCGGTGTGAACTGGTGCTTGCATATGCACCACGTGTTGCACGACAAAATCGGTCGTGCGTAGAAAGTGTGCGTTGTCCATACACCGGTGTTTGACCATTTGTGTAAGCAGCTGCACATCGATTGCGGTGTGCACCTGGTGCTGGATGTCTTTTTTATGCGGGGTGAGTTGTTTTAGTTTGGAAGACAATTCTTCCAGCAGCAGTTGCAGTTGGTCGGTGTGCCCTTCGTTGAGGCGGTGCACGAAAGCGTCCCAGAAAGCGCGGTGAACCGTGTTCTCGATGGTGTCCACCGCCACCGAGTGTGGTGGTATCGTGCGAATTGGTGGGTATGTGTCTGCCGCAACTGAGGGTTTTGGCCAAGAGGGGTCTTGTTGGTGCAACAGCGTGTCTAGTTGCTGCAGCTGTGCGGTGATGTCAGCGACCGCACAGTTGGCAACGTCTGACGCGCACACGGCACTGACCTGTCCCCTAAACACGTGTTCGGCAATGTGCAGTTGCGTGGCTTGCTGCACGAGTTTGGTTTTCATCTTCTCGGCATCGGGGAGGTGCACCACCCCGGCCGTGTCCACCACATTCACGTACGAGCGAACCAGCGCGTTGAGGAGGGCGCAGGCGTCTTTCGTTTTCCATTTTTTGAAAGTGTGTACGAATGCTGCGAATGCGTGGTGAAAGGGTTGTTTACGGAATGTGTGATTCGTAGGATGACGAACGAGTAGCGCATGCGCCTGCTTTGCGCAGTCGATGACTCCAGTTGCGGTGTCGTCTTCCTCACCCGGTGGTCCGAAGAAGGCGGCAGGGTACACCGAACACGCGATTGCGAGCAACGCATAACGAACGTCCTGCGAGGTCGGTTGTGCCAGAAAGGCGAGCAATTGCGACTTGCAAGCGCCCTGGTGTTCGCTGCTTTGCAAAAACGCATGTACGATTTGTATTTTAGCACCTTGGGTGGGTTGCGCATCGAGGTTTGTTTGCAGGTCTGAAATAAATTGCATATGTGGTGTAGGCAGGTACGTTACGAATGTACCAACACGGATGTATGTGAAGTGCTTGTTATAAAAAAAAAGGGTGTGTGTGGGTGCGTGCATGTTGATTGATTAGGAAGACGGCCCTTTTGAGAGGGATATGAGGTCACTCGGACGCAAGCGAAAGTAGAAGCCAAATGTGGACTGGGCACTCGCTCCGACTGCTAAAGAGTGTGCGATGCCTTTGCTGCTACCGAACGTCGCCTTCGCTTGGAACGGGGAGGTGTTGTAGGTGTGCCCAATCACGACGAAGTTCACGAACAAGAAGAACCCCATTAAAATCATAAACATGTAGTACGGTCCCGAATACACCGTTTGTTGGACGACTTGCAGCTGCTGTGTCCGGTCTGTGTCCACTGCCCCGGTGGCGGCGTCGTACACGGTATGGTTGAACGGCAACAGTGCGATTGCCAGCGCCATCCAGATGCTAGAGATATACAGCAAGAATGTTTGCACCAGGTGGTTGGTAGTGAAATCATACGCCGCAATGGCATCTTTGAGGGGGGTTGCGTACAGCGTACACGACAACACGGTGGTGAAAAATCCTAATGCGATGGTGGATATAACAATGAGTATTTTGAATAAAATGAACTTGTAATCGGCAATGTACGAATAGGACGAGTTGTTCATCGTAATAAACATGTAGGAGGTGCACAGTGCAAAGATGAAGAAGGTCGTCGACAGCGGTGTCAAGTTGTTTTGCATCGTTGTGATTTATATGTAACTTCCTTTAATAAGAATATTTTTCTACTTTCTTGTGCTTACGCTTGTTTGCCATCAGATTCAATTCTATGTCGCACTCCTTGTTTCGCGTTTCAAACTTCTTTTTGGCAATCGGGTACACCTCTTCGAGCGACACGGTGCCTTGGCTGTGTTCCCATGCATCCGTGTAGTATTGGTATAAAAATTGTCGCCACTCGCTGTCGTATGCTTCAGCGTACGTATTGTGTGGGGAAGTTGTCATTTCGTATAAGAACTGGTGATAACTTAATACTTTATAAATTAATAAAAATATATAAGTAAACCCGACACAAAAATAATCATTTATTCGCACATACGCAAATGAGTGACGACGAACCATATGTATCGAGCGACGGGAGCGCTTCTGATTCCGAAGCAGAAGAGACATCCGAAACACAACCTTCGTCAAAAACGGGAACGGAACCGGATCCGATGCTGGACAGTCGCTCCTTGCAACATTACTTACTCCAGGAGAAACACACGGACGCAGCTGCCGATTCGTTGCGGATGACAAAGTACGAATACGCACGCATCAAAGGTGAACGTTTACAACAATTGTACAGCGGTGCCATACCGTGTGTGCCTTACACCGACGCAGACACGAGCGAGACACTTTTTCAACGCGAGTTCAAAAGTGGGAAACTGCCATTTTTAGTGCAAAGAAAAACTCCCGATAGTAAATCTGCTTTCATTAAGATCCGACAATTTACGAATCGTGGTAGCAATATGTTCGACTAAATCGTTACTCTTTTGTTAATAATACACATTGCATAATACACATTGCATACACGGTAAAAACACATTTAATGTACTTAATTGGACCGGGGTTTCACCGGAACGGTACATATTCGGACAGCGTTGTCGATCGCACCCAACAAACGTATTTGATTTTTTTTTCCGGATGCATTTTTTTGAAAATAAAAATTACATTTTGATAACTTAAAAAGTGATTACATAACAATTCACAATGCATTCTACAAAATCATATTCTGCTTCTGCTACATCATCACCGCTACAACCGTCTAGCAATCAAATGGTGAATGTGAATCAAACTGCGCATAGTCAGCAGTATACGACATTGCAATCTTTTTTGCAAGCGCATACTGTGAAACACAAAAATGAGGTGACTACCCACACAGCAATGAGTGGAGGGAAATACAATATTCCATTTGATACGCGGGTGCAGTTTCACGATTTACTCGCCAAAGCGTGTTTCGGTGCGAATCAAGCGATCAGTCTTGTGGAACGTCATGTGGATTATGGACCGATTGTGGTTGATTTGGACATTGAATATGAAACCGATACGAATGAGAAACACAAACGGATTTACACGGAAGACACGATAAAAAACTTCTTATCGACTCTAATCTATTTCATTGAATATAGTTGCGTACTCGCAGATGATCGTAGATCACGCTTGGTGTATGTGTTTGAGAAAGCGGAACCTACTCAGAAATCGGTTGCGGAAGACGGTAAAACGATTTGGAAGGATGGGTTGCATATTATGATGCCACACATTATAACTTCGCCCGAAGTTCAACAATTGATTCGTAACTTTGTCTTGACGGAGTTTGATGACATTATTCAAGACTTTGAAGAGAAGGGGTATACGGTAGTCAACAAGAAGGAGGACATTTACGACGAATGTGTGATTTCTCGTAATGGGTGGATGATGTATGGGTGTCGCAAACCCACGAGACACCCTTACGTATTTACACAAATGTGGCATGGTCAGTCAGATGTGCTACACAAGTACACCAGTAGCGATGCGGGTGCTCACACTGAAATATCAAAAGAAGAGATGATGTTGCATATGCGGCAACACAGTATATATAAGGGTCCACATAGCGCTGCATCGTTGTTCATAGATCAGATGTCGATTAGTAGCAACAACAACAAATCCTACACGGAAGACGATTGTGTATCGTACACGTCTACGTGTATGATGGAATTACAAAAGATTGAAGACCAGCAGAAGAAACAGTTTCAGAAAAGAAAGCATTCTAACCCGTGGATGACACGGTGTGAAACACCGGAAGATCTGGAGTTCGTAAAAAATTTAATTGATTGTCTTTCACTGGAGCGTGCGGATAGTTATTTGGAATGGATTAAAGTAGGATGGTCCCTACATAATATTCACAATGATCCCGATAATGATGTTCTAAAGTATTCCTACATTGAGTTTAGTAAACAGTCCTCAAAATACACTGATGACGAAGCCGAACAGTCGTGTGAAAAGATGTGGGGTGAATGTCGTAAACACGACGATGATAGACAAAAGATTCAACTGGGTTCATTGTGCCATTGGGCAAAATCGGATAATCCGGAACTATACAAGAAAGCCCAGTCCAATTATTTGCGAGAGCTTATGCGCAAGTGTTGCAATAAATTCATTCCGCAAACGGAGTCACAAACAGACGCGAAGGGTAATGTGAGGGAAGGCAAACTCATAACCAAAGCATGGGACGATGTGTGTTATTACTTGGTGGAAGTGTTGTATAAGAAATACAAACTGGATTACGTGTGCTCTACGTATGGAAAAAAGATCTGGTGGGAATACAAAAATCATAGGTGGACAGATTCCACAATCGGTTTGCTCAATGTGCTTTCGGATGACGTCAACGAGTTATTCAATGAATATGCAATGGAATATCACAACAAATTGCTGACTGCTGGTCCACAAGATAAGAACCGACGTGAATATGAAAGGATGCGCAAAGCGGCGCTTGGTATTGCCGAACATACTCGCAATACAACGAGCAAAAGCAAAATCCTGAATGAATCTGCTGAGAAATTCTACTGGAGTCGTCGCGCAGAAGACAAACTGCACAATACGCAATTCGAAGTTCTTTTAGACCAAAATCAGTATCTGATTGGTCTCGAAAACGGTGTCTATGATTTAACCGAACATCGTTTCCGCGAAGGATGCAGTGAAGATTATATTTCACGGTGCACTGGCAATGCGTGGCACGCTCCTGCCGACCGATGGAATGACCCACAAGTGAAAGAGATTATGAATTTCTTCACACAAGTGCTCCCAGACAAATCGATTCGTGATTACGTGCTTACATTGTTCGCTTCCTTTTGTGATGGCAAGGTTCAAGAAAAGTTTCACATCTTTGTGGGTTGCGGTGGCAATGGCAAAAGTAAATTGATTGATTTGTTTCTGAATGCGATGGGGCAGAGTAGCGATGGAAAGGGATATTGTGGAAATTTGCCTGTATCTGCCCTCACCGGCAAGCGTACCAATTCGAGTGCCGCCTCACCAGAATTCGAAAGACTGAAAGGTATGCGGTTTGTGGTTGTTCAAGAACCAGACCAAAAGGAAACAATGCAAGTCGGTCGACTGAAGGAGCTGACGGGTGGAGATACAATCCAAGCCCGAGGTCTGCACAAGGAACCGATTGAATTCAAACCTCAATTTGGAATGGTTATGGCAAGCAATGTTCTACCGACTGTTCCGGGTGATGACGGAGGCGTATGGCGTCGTATGAGAGTGGTTCGCTTCAACAGCAAATTCAAAGATCATCCTGATCCAAGTGACCCAACCGAGTTTCCCATTGATTTAGATCTGTCAGCAAAGTTGCACGAGTGGAAGCAAACCTTCTTTTGGATTCTTATGCAATATTATCACATCTTCCGCGAGGGAGATACTAACGAAGAACCTATTTTGCAATACGCAGAGGGTGAACCTCGTGCACCAAAAGGACTTCGCAAATGCGTATTCGTGGACGAAGAAACCGACCGTTACCGCAACCGGAACGACAAGTTTAATACGTTTATTCAACTGAATGTGAATCCGAATCCACCGAACGCATCAAAAGCATATTTGAATATGGACGTCCTTTGGCAGCGTTATATCGTATGGTGCAAAGAGCAAAACATTCGCCAAGATATGAACGAACTACAAGATGCGATGGAACTTCGCTACGATATTATGCAAGATTTTAACGGATTCCACGGGTGGAAAAAAATTGCGCTGTGGACAGATGTTGAAATGCAGCAGAAAATGGAACACGCAACGGAAAGTCCAGAAACCAGCGACACCAAGCATTGCCCTGCCCAATAGTGTGTGTGCTTGGGGGGGGAAATTCGTATGTAAATGTAAATGTACCGTTTTTTTATAACACTAAAAAATATTAGGATGATATTAAATTACATTTGAGACATACTATGGCAATGGAACTTGTATTAGGTTCATCGATTGTTAATAAACAAGTCGAGAACACCCAAATTGATTCTATTCATAAGGACAGTCTGTCGACGATACGAACAAAGGTTGATGGTTATGTTGACGATATAACACCGAACACCGGTTTGAATGATGCGATCGCACGCAATCCGAGTGCACCGAACACGATCACACAAATGAGTAATCAACTAAAAAATATAGGTTCGGTGATTGGTAGTCAACCACAGACATCATACGATAAGTTGAACTCGACAGTCTTTCAAAACCAACAGAATAACTCAATCGGTAACTTAGAGGCGAGAGCAGAAGGCAACCAATACAAATACCACGAATATTTTAAGCATATACACGGATTTGAACAGCTGTTTGACCCAAGCATCGCACGACAGTACGCACACACTTTTTTTGTAGAAACGTTGTATATGTTGTGTGCCAACGCAACTGACGAAGCCACACTGGAGCAAGTTCTGCTCAACTACAATGCATTGAAATCGGATATAACCAACTTCCGTCAACAACCGAGTGCGTGTCCCCCATCGTGGATCCCGCTGGTTGACGTCACCAAGACCCAAACGCAAATCGCACAATCGCCACAGGAACAGTACAAAAACTTTGTGACAGGGTTGACGTCTGATGTGCGAGCCCAGCATTCGGTGAATATGAATATGCTTGTCATCGATTCGGATATGCAAAAAGAGTATTTGGATTCACAACTGACGCTCATCACAACCGTTGCCGAGCAGCAGAATGGGCTGATCGAGTCGCTCACCGCGTGGTCTCATTATTTGAATCAGCAAGCACAGGAGTACGCACACTTGTACGAAACGCTCAGCACACATATGACCACGTACAAGAGAAAAGATGTGTTTGACATACAAGAATCGAATTCTCTCGACGTGTGGAATGACTGGTCAAGCAAGTTCTTTTGGCTGTTGGTTGTCGTCCTGGTGTTAATGCTGGTTGTGCAACATTACCGGTCGCTTTCCAAACTGGCAGGGGACGCCGAAAAGCACCTGAAAGACACCGCATCGCGAGCATATGATGCGATTACGCATGTCGAATCCAAATAAATATAATGTTATTTTACAAGTAATAAGAACGTCTTACAATATGTCCGGAACAAACCCCACGAATGGTGTGAGTGAACAGTGTAAGCGACATCTGAAAGGACTGGAGTCCCAAGTCACCCAGCTGCGCGCAACAATTGCAGACGAAATTCCGCCACAACTGATTAATCAGATTACCGAACTGGCTGGTGATCTGTTTCAGGAGACACACGACACGTGTGGGCTGGGTGCGCTCACCGATGTGATACACCCAGAATATGCGGGACAGATCACCGAATTTATAGGCGGATACGCTTCCAACGCGGACACCGTTGCCGCGCAGGATCTGTCCAAATCGATTACGACGATGGCAGTGGATCACTCGGTTCTCACACAGTCCCTGCAAAACAAGAATGCGGTGCGGGCAGAAACCATTGCGATGAATATGCAGAAAGCGACCGAAGAAATGGACACTGCCATCCGGTCTTTGCGCAACTCCGCAAACACGTACCAGAGTGCCGTGCAGTTGGAAAAAACGGGCGAACACGTCGGTCGGGTCCAAGTGGACGTGTCGAATCACAATAAGCAGATACTTGCGAAACTCGCATCTGATATGATGACCGCAAAACGCGTGGCAACCATCAACCAGCAGAACACCTTGCACGAAGATATACTAACTGGTTACTTGCAATTGTGCAGCATTTTCGTCGCGATCGGGATTGTTAGCATGTTTATTTTCTACATCCCTGTGGTGCGGTCTTTCTTTAGACATCCGTTTGTCGTCATGCAGTGTGTGCTGGTGCTCCTTGCCATAATATTGACTATCATCATTATGTACCGTGTGGTGACAAACAACAACCATTACTGGATGCTGTACCAAGAACGGGTGTTTGCCGACCCGGCAGCATACGAACATACACTGCACCCTCCCAAATGTCCGGAGCTTGCACCGCAAGTGCCAGTCGCACGCATTGCATACAGTGCGGATGTGGTTCAGAATGCAGACGAATCGTGCGATGCATACTAATATTTTTGTAGACTATACAAATATACAAATAGATAAGTATATACAGCACTACGACGACACGATGCCAACGAATCTGACCAAACCGTTCCGCATTGAACTGTACAGGGACATTTTTTTTGATTACACTTCAAGCAAACTCCAAGGTAGCACGACCACTTCGCAGTGCAATTGTTCGTGTGGTAACGGTGGGTGTTCGCCAGTGGACAAATTGTTTTATTATTCGAAACCGACTGACCCCATTGGCGAAATCTACAACCAATTGAAAGCTGAAAATTACACAGAACTCTCAACATATGCGCAGACGAAGGGAACGGACGCACATGACACCACCGTCAACTCCGATTTTATGGAATGGGACGTCGGATTTAAAGCAGCAGTCGCATCCGACAAAGCATCTAATATGGCGAATATTACCGAATTCAAACAATTTAAAAGTAAAGACGAAGGGGAGTATGCAGTGGCGGACGATTTATTGCAAGTCGATAATAAAAATGACGTGTACGACGATACGTATTATCTCACTCGGAAACATTCCCCGAAACCGTTCAGCCCCGAGTGTCAGGTGTGCAACAACACCCAGTCGTTCATTACCGGGTTCAACCAACGCATGAACCGCCGCGTTGGCAACGGAATTAAGGGGTTCGCTAACGAACAAAAGACCCTCTTCGAAAACTTTTTTAACGAATACAATGCCCTGGCGAATAAGGAAAGTGCAACCATTGAAAACATGATCAATCAAATACAAACCAAGCAGAGTGTATTCAATACCCAAAGCAAACAAATCGTAAATTTGAAGAAGAAGATCGAAATCGCGCACACGCTGCTGGACGCACAGGCAGACAAGTTGAAGGCATTCAACAGCCAGATTTCAAATCTCAAAGCACAAAATCAACAGCGCACCCAAAAGGGGGTTGCGTTGAAGCTTCCGTTTATGGGTCCAATCTATACGGTGACGTCCAAAAATTATTTGATTCTGATGATCATTCTCAATATTGTACTTTGTGCCATCATTGTAGTGTACGGGTTTCGTCAACAAACCAAACTAACCGGTGACATATCTGCTGCTGCATAACACACCACGTGTACCACCAGTACGGATTCACACGCTACGAATTGGTCCACGGTGTGGTGTGGTGTGGTGTGGTGTGGTGTGGTGTGGTGTGTGTGTGTGGTGTGTGTGGTGTGTGGTGTGTGGTGGGTGGTGTGTGGTGTGTGGTGTGTGGTGGGTGGTGGGTGG
>Ga0115547_1002027_pt1 | contig 11562 bp, 9 predicted proteins | sample COGITO_mtgs_1004_3_FD_87185 | JGI IMG/M metagenome (GOLD analysis project Ga0115547, IMG submission 87185) | Pelagic marine microbial communities from North Sea - COGITO_mtgs_100420 | ecosystem: Environmental > Aquatic > Marine > Epipelagic | place: Germany:Helgoland, sampling site Kabeltonne...
CCTGTTCGCCGCCGCCGAGGGCCGCCGCCGCGTCTCCGCCGCAGCCGAGGCGGCCGGCAAGGATCCAGGCTCCGCCCGCGGCGGGTTGACCTTCCAGGCACAGAAGCGACCCAAGAAGCAGGAGGAGCGCCTTGCCGTGCAGTTCTACAAGCTCCTGCACACCCTCGTGCGGCACGACGTGCCGACGTACTTCCTCAACTTCCCCGGCTTCGCCAACGGCGAGCGCGACCTGTACGCCGACCTCGAGCCGCTCCTCACAGCACACGGCGTCACCTCGGAGGAGTCGGCGGCCGCCCTCGCGGGGGTCGCGCGGGTCGACCTGATCACGGACTTCGCCCAGCCCCGCGAATGACAGCGGCGTCGCTGACCTACACGAGCGCGGCCGGTCGCTGGACGCTGCTCGCCACCATCCTCGGCTCGGCCCTGGCGGGGATCGACGCCACGGTCGTCAACGTGGCGCTGCCGGCCATCGGCGCCGACCTCGACGCCGACTTCACCGCCCTGCAGTGGACGGTCTCGGCCTACGCCCTGACCCTGGCCTCGTTCATCCTGCTCGGCGGCACCCTCGGTGACCGGTTCGGCCGCCGGCGGGTCTTCCTCGTCGGCGTGGTGTGGTTCGCGGGCGCCTCGGGCCTGTGCGGCCTGGCGATCAACGCCGAGATGCTGATCGGCGCCCGTGCGCTCCAGGGGGTGGGCGCGGCGCTGCTGACGCCGGGCAGCCTGTCGATCCTCCAGTCGAGCTTCCGATCGAGGGACCGCGCCCGGGCGATCGGGGCGTGGTCGGGTCTCGGCGGGGTCGCCACGGCGGTGGGGCCGGTGCTCGGTGGGTGGCTGGTCGACGTCGCCTCGTGGCGCTGGGTCTTCCTGATCAACCTGCCGCTCGCAGCGGTGGTCGTGGTCGTCGCGCTGCGTCACGTGCCCGAGTCTCGCGACCCCGGCGCCGCAGGAAGCCACGCAGACTGGAGCGGCGGCGTCCTGGGTGCCCTCGCCCTCGCGGGTCTCACCTTCGCGCTGATCGAGTCCGGGGCCGGCGCGACCCACGTCCTCCCGGCCCTCGCGGTCGGGGCCGTCGGGGCGCTGCTCTTCTGGTGGCGCGAACGCCGTGCGGACTATCCGGTCCTGCCGCTGGACGTGTTCGCGGCCGGTCAGTTCAGCGCGACGAACGCCGTGACCTTCTTCGTGTACGGCGGCTTCGGGGCGTTGTTCTTCCTGCTGGTCGTGCACCTGCAGGTCGTGGCCGGCTTCGGTCCCATCGCCTCCGGGTCCTCGCTGCTCCCCGTGACCGTCATCATGTTGCTGCTGTCGTCGCGCTCGGGCGCGCTCGCGGCGCGGATCGGTCCACGCCTGCAGATGAGCGCCGGCCCGGTCGTAGCGGCCCTGGGGGTCCTGCTGCTGGCGCGTGTCGGCGCGGAGGCGTCGTACGCCGTCGACGTGCTGCCCGGGGTGGCGGTCTTCGGCCTCGGCCTCGCCATCATGGTCGCGCCGCTCACCTCCGCGGCCCTCGCCGCGGCGCCACCCGAGCACGCGGGCATGGCGTCGGGCGTCAACAACGCCGTCGCCCGCACGGGGGGCCTGCTGGCCGTGGCCGCGATCCCGCTGCTGGCCGGGATCGGCGTCGACAGCTACGACTCCCCGTCCTTCGCCGACGGCTACCGGCACGCCCTGTGGATCTCGGCCGCGATCCTCGTCGGAGCCGGGGTCCTGGCCGGGCTGGTGGTGCGCAACGACCTTCTGGAGGACGACGACGCCGACTCCGGCGACGCCGACGGGGACCGTGATGAGGCCTCCCAGCTGCCGCACTGTGCTGTCGGTGCGCCGCCCCTGCTGGGTGCGTGCGACCACGAGGGGCAGCCCTGCCGGAGGTGATCCGCAGGGTGGCTAGGGTGAGCGTCATGGACAAGCCTGAGATCGACTTCCCTGACTTCGAGCCCCCCGCCGACTTGGTCATCACCGACATCACCGAGGGCGACGGCGCCGAGGCCGCCGCCGGCCAGACGGTCAAGGTCCACTACGTCGGCGTCGCCCACTCGACGGGCGAGGAGTTCGACGCCTCCTACAACCGCGGCGAGCCGTTGCAGTTCCGCCTGGGCATCGGCCAGGTCATCTCCGGCTGGGACACCGGTGTGCAGGGCATGAAGGTCGGCGGTCGTCGCCAGCTCGTCATCCCGCCGCACCTGGGGTACGGCGACCGCGGTGCCGGCGGTGTCATCAAGCCCGGCGAGACGCTGATCTTCGTGGTGGACCTGCTCGGCGTCAGCTGAGCTGGTCGGCGTCGCTCAGCGGACGCTCACCACGGGAAGTCGTCGGGCGTCGACCCGTCGGAGACCCGCGCCGCCTGGGCGGCGACGGAGACGACCTCGCCGTTGACGAGCTGTCGCCCGCGCCGGGTCTCGGGTTGGCCGTTGACGCGCACCATGCCGGCGGCCAGGAGCGCCTTGGCGTCCGATCCCGAGTCGACCAGGTTGGCGAGCTTGAGGAACTGACCGAGCTTGATGGTGGAGTCGCTGATCGAGACGTTGACGGGTTCTGCAGCCATGGGCGAAGTCAATCACCTCCGGCCGCAGATCAGCTCAGCAGCACCGCCACCGCGTGGATCACGACCCCCACGAGCCCGCCGACCAGGGTGCCGTTGATCCGGATGAACTGCAGGTCCCGCCCCACGTGCAGCTCGATCCGGTCTGCGGCCTCCCGGCCGTCCCACCGCTCGATCGTGTGGGTGATGACCGCCGTCACCTCGGTGCCGTAGCGCTCGACGCCGAAGACCGTGGCGTCGGCGAGTCGTCGGTCGATGCGTGAGCGGAGCTCCTCGTCGCTCGCGAGGCGATCGGCGAGGGCACGCACCTCGGTCAGCAGCCGACGACGTACGGCGCCGTCGGGGTCCTCGAGCGAGTCGGTGAGCGCCCTGCGCAGGGCGTCCCACAGGGAGATCACCGACGAGAGCACGGCAGGGTGGTCGAGCAGGCGTTCCTTGAGCCGCTCCGCGCGCTGCTGGACGTCGTCGTCACTGAGGAGGTCCTCGGCCAGCTGGTGCAGCAGCGAGTCGAGCGCCAACCGCGCGCGGTGACGGGGCTGGCTGCGGATGTCGTCGACCCATCGCACGATCTCGGTGTGGATCCGGGCGGTGACGCGGTCGTTGATCCGGTCGGGTGCCCACCAGGGTGCGCGCTCACCCAGCACCTCCTGCACGGTGCCGGGGTTGTCGCGCAACCAGTCGGCCAGCTCCTCGAGCGCGAGGTCGACGAGCCCGTGGTGGACGTCGTCGCGCAACGCCTCGGAGAGCAGCCCACCGAGCAGCGGCGAGATCGGCTCCTCGCGGAAGCGCGGCACCAACGCCTCGTGCACGAGCGCCTCGACGTGGTCGTCACGGACCTTGCCCAGCGCGACCACCGCGACCTCGGCGACCTCCACGACCACGCGGCGGGCGTTGGCCTCCACAGCCAGCCAGCCCCCCACGCGAGACGCGATCCGGGCGCTGGTGATCCGCTCGCGCACCACGTCCTCGGCCAGGAAGTTCTCGCCGACGAACTCCTGCAGCCCGCGGCCGAGGTCGTCCTTGCGGCGCGGGATGAGGGCGGTGTGCGGGATCGGCAGCCGCAGCGGGTGCCGGAACAGCGCGGTCACCGCGAACCAGTCGGCGATCGCCCCGACCATCGAGGCCTCGGCGCCGGCGTTCACGAAGCCGAGGAAGCCGTCGCGGTCCAGGGTCGCCAGGTAGACGGCGGCGGCCACGACGAGCAGCGCCAGCGCCACCGTGCGCATCCGCCGCAGCCCGCGTCGTCGTACGTCGTCCGCGGACGCGAGCAGGGAGGTGGGCGGGGACATGGGCGGGGACATGGGCGGGGCTGTCGGCGACACGGGAGGACTCACGAGTCCCATCCTTGCGCGTCTGGGAAGCCCCCGCGTGGGACACTCGCCCGCATGCCCACCAGCTCCACCGTCATCACGTTCGGGACCTTCGACGTCTTCCACGTCGGCCACCTGCGAGTCATCGAGCGCGCCGCCGCGCTCGGCGACCGTCTGGTCGTCGGCGTCTCCGCGGACGCCCTCAACGTCAGCAAGAAGGGCCGCGAACCGGTCTTCAGCCAGGACGAACGTCTGGCGATCGTCGGCGCGCTGCGGTGCGTGGACGACGTCTTCGTGGAGGAGAGCCTGGAGCTCAAGCGCGACTACATCGTTGCCCACGGGGCTCGTACGCTTGTCATGGGAGACGACTGGAGCGGCAAGTTCGACGAGTTCGAGGACATCTGCCGGGTCGTCTACCTGCCGCGCACGCCCGCCATCTCGACCACCGCCATCGTGGAGAAGATCTCCACCGGCAGCTGAGGCTGCCAGACTCCGGAGCTGATCTCATGCGTCGCCCTTCCCCGCTTGCGTTGCTGCTGGCGCTCGCTCTCACCGCCTCCGTGACGGCGGGCCTGCCCGGCTCGGCGGTCGCCGCCGACCCTCGAGCCGACGCGGGCACTCCGCGTCCGGTCGGAGTCGCCCTCAGCGAGACGACGGAGGTCCTCGCCCGTGCCGCCGGCGCCCTCGACGGTGACGCCGGGCCGGCACGAGCCGATGCGACGCTCGCGCTGCGCGACCTCTTCCTGGCCCGACCGTCCCTCGACGAGGACGACGAGACCGAGGCCGACCGGCTGCTCGCGCGCCCCACCGACGGGGTGAGCGACCCCTACGGCGACGGCTACGCCACGAGCTCGGTCAAGACCTGTGCCACGCACGTGTGCGTCCACTACGTGCGCTCCGGGGCCGACGCGCCGCCGAGCACCGCGTGGGCGAAGAAGACCCTGTCGGTCATGGAGCGGGTGTGGAAGCACCACATCGGCAAGCTCGGCTACCGCAAGCCGGCCCGGGACGGCTCGCGCGGGGGCAACAAGAAGTTCGACGTCTACCTCAAGGAGGTCGGCTCCGACGGCCTCTACGGGTACTGCGCCCCGGAGAACCGCGTCGCCGGCAAGCCGAAGCAGGCCTCCGGGTTCTGCGTCCTCGACGACGACTTCGCCAAGAGCCAGTTCGGCCGCGCTCCGATCGACAGCCTGAAGGTGACCGCCGCCCACGAGTTCTTCCACGCGATCCAGTTCGCCTACGACTACACCGAGGACCCGTGGTTCCTCGAGTCCACCGCGACCTGGATCGAGGAGCGCTTCGCCGACGGCGTCAACGACAACCGCAGCTACCTGAAGTTCGGCCAGGCCTCGCGCTCCACCAAGCCGCTGGACCTCTTCGACTCCAGCGGACTGGCGCACTACGGCAACTGGGTCTTCTGGGAGTACCTCTCCGAGCGCTACGGAAACACCATCGTGCGCCAGACGATCCAGCGTGCCGGCACGGGTGGTGGCCTGCCCGACGACTACTCCATCCAGGCCCTGAAGAAGGTGCTGAAGAAGAAGGGCGGACTGCCCCGCCTCTACGCGGCGTTCGCCGCCGCCAACACCGCTCCGGCATCGTCGTACGACGAGGGCTCGGCCTTCCCGGGCGTCTCGCCGATCAAGGTCGCCAGGCTCCGCTCGAAGATGCGCTCCGCCTCGGTGACCACGAAGATCAACCACCTCGCCGCCAAGACCGTCGCCTTCAAGCCGAAGAAGCTGACGTCGAAGAAGTGGAAGCTGCGGATCACGGTCGACGCACCGCGGGCTGCGACGTCTCCTGCCGTCGCGCTGCTCATCAAGCGCTCCAACGGCAAGCTGCTGCGCCGTACGGTGACGCTCGACAAGAGCGGCGCCGGGGTGAAGAAGGTGGCCTTCAGCAGCCGCGCGGTGCGCTCGGTCTCGGTCACCCTGGCCAACGCCAGCACCCGCTACCGCTGCGACAGCCGCACCGGCTTCGCCTGCGAGGGGCGCCCCCTCGACCAGGGCCAGCGCTTCACGGTCGAGGCGAAGGCGCGTCGCGGCTGAGGCCCTTCAGGCCCTAGCCTGGGTCGATCATGGACTCCTCGACCCCTGATGCCGCCCCTGACGCCGGCTCTGACGCCCCCGTCGGACCCGGCATGACCGTGGCGAACCGCTACGTGCTCGGCTCACTCGTGGGGCGGGGCGGGGTCGCCGACGTCTATCGGGCCGACGACACGGTGCTCTCCCGCCAGGTGGCGGTCAAGGTGTTGCGCGACGTGGCAGGCAGCGAGTCCGACCGGGCCCGGTTCGTCGCCGAGGCCCGGACGCTGGCCAACCTGGGTCACCACGGACTCGTCACGGTCCTGGACGCGGGCCTCGGGGGCGACCACATGGCGCAGCCGTTCCTGGTGATGGAGCTGGTCGACGGCCTGACCCTGGCAGCCCAGATCGCGCGAGGCCCGCTCGACGGGCGACGCATCGAGGAGATCGCCCGGCAGCTCGCCGAGGCCGTCGCCTACGCCCACGGGCGCGACGTGGTGCACCGCGACGTGAAGCCGGGCAACGTCCTGCTCCACCCGTCGGGAGCGGTCAAGCTCGCCGACTTCGGCATCGCTCGGCTGATCGGCGACACCGTTCGCCACACCCGGACCGGTCACGCGGTCGGGACCGCCGCCTACCTCGCCCCCGAGCAGGTGCTCGGAGAGCCGTTGACGACCGCGGTCGACGTCTACTCCCTGGGACTGGTCTTCCTCGAGATGTTCACGGGCAGGCTGGCCTACCCCGGGCCGCCCACCGAGGCGGCGCTGGCACGGTTGTCGCGGCAGCCGGAGATCCCCGACGACCTCCCGACCGGGTGGCGAGACCTCGTCGTCGCCATGACAGCCCGGCACCCAGGTGAGCGTCCAGACGCCGTGCGGGTGCGTGAGCTGTTGGGATCACGTGCCGGTGGGTCGCTGCGACCTCCCACGGACCCCACTGCGCAGTCGCCGGTCGCGACCGCCGTCCTCACCGAGGCGATCGCGCCGCTCCCGCCCGGCCCACCTCCCCCGGGCCCACCACCAGCCGGCCCACCACCATCGGGTCCCCCGCCCGCGGCTCCCCCGGGAGCGTCCGCCGCGCCGGTCGCCGATCTGGGCACGCGCGTCGTCGCCTGGTTGCGTGGCCTGGACAGCACGTACGTCGCCCTGGCCGGCGTCGCCCTGGTCTTCCTGCTGCTGCTCCTCGCCACCGCGCTGGCCGGCTGAGCCTGGATCCGCGCTGAGCCGGGATCAGCCGCCCGCCATCGCACCGAGCACGATGTAGGGCTCCCGTCCGGCCACGACCGCATCGGGCAGCGCGGCGTCCGGATCCTCGTGGGAGAGATCCTCCTCGCAGGCGAAAAAGCGGATGAAGGCGCGGCGCCGTCCGTCGGTGCGGCCACGGATCGTGCCCAGCAGTGCTGGGTACTCACGCTCCAGGACGTCCAGGACCGCGCGCTGGGTGACCGGGCCCTGCACGGTGACGTCGACCTCGCGGTCCAGGCCCACCATGGTGCGCAACGGCGCGGGCAGGACGACTCGGATCGTCGTGATGGCGTTCACGAGAGGGTCTGGACCTCGACGGAGAGCACGGCCGGCAGGTCGCGCACGATCGCGGTCCAGGAGTCGCCCGAGTCGTGCGAGGCATAGACCTGCCCGCCGGTCGTGCCGACGTACACGCCGCACGATTCGTGCTGGTCGACGGCCATCGCGTCGCGCAGCACGTTGACGTAGCAGTTCTCCTGCGGCAGTCCCTCGGTCAGCGCCTCCCACTCGTCTCCCCCCGTGCGACTGCGATAGACGCGCAGCTTTCCCTCCGGGGGGACGTGGTGGATGTCGCTCTCGATCGGGACCACGTAGATGGTCTCCGGCTCGTGGGCGTGCACGGAGATCACGAACCCGAAGTCCGAGGGCAGGTTGCCGCTCACCTCGTGCCAGGAGTCGCCGGCGTCCTGGGAGCGCATCACGTCCCAGTGCTTCTGCATGTAGAGCACGTCGGGGTTGCTGGGGTGCAGGTCGAGATGGTGCACGCAGTGTCCGACCTCGGAGTCCTCGTCGGGGATCTCACCGGAGCGCAGGCCCTTGTTGATCGGCAGCCAGGTCTCGCCGCCGTCGTCGGTGCGGAAGGCACCCGCCGCGGAGATCGCCACGTACAGCCGCTGCGGGTCGGTGGGGTGCTCGAGGATGGTGTGCAAGCACATGCCGCCCGCTCCCGGCTGCCACTGCGGTCCGGTGTCGTGCTGGCGCAGTCCGGACAGCTCGCTCCAGCTCTCGCCCCCGTCGGTGGACTTGAAGAGCGCGGCGTCCTCGACCCCGGCGTAGACGGTGTCGGCGTCGTGCGCGCTCGGCTCCAGGTGCCACACCCGGGTGAACTCCCAGGGTCGCAGCGTGCCGTCGTACCACTGGTGCTCGCCGGGGACTCCGTCGTAGGCGAAGTCGTTGTCCTTGGTGGCCCACGTCGCGCCGCCGTCGTCGGAGCGGTGGATCACCTGGCCGAACCAGCCACTGCTCTGGGAGACGTAGATGCGGTCGGGATCCAACGGGGAGCCCTTGAGGTGGTAGATCTCCGCGCCGGGGAAGTGCGGCCCGTCGACGGTCCACTCCTCCCGGGCTTCGTCGGAGGTCAGGATGAAGGCGCCCTTGCGGGTGCCGACCAAGACGCGCGTGCCGCTCACCGGTGCTCCTGTCGTCGGGGGTTCTCCGAGGTGAGACCAGCCTCGTCCCCCGAACTCATCGCAGCAAGCCCGACGAGTGGGGAGCGTCAGTCGTCGGAGCCGACCTGGAGCACGTCGGGGCGCCAGTGGGCCAAGGCGGCCATGAACGCTACGGGCTCGACCGAACCGTCGTCGATCTGCACCGGGCTCAGTCCGCGCCGCACGATCGTCATCGTCCAGTCGCCGTCCTCGGGAGCACCACCGATCTCGATGACGGTGCCGTCGCCCTGCAGGTCGAAGGTGTGTCGCATGTCGCCCAGGCGCAGGTTGAGCACCCCCTCGGCGATCGTGACCTCCGTCGAGCGGCCGCCGAGCCAGATCACGAAGAAGAGCGCGCTCAGGGTGATGAACAGCGGGATCAGCGCGACCGCCGGCAGTCCCCCGTCGACCAGGGCGATGGTGGCGGTGGTGGCACCGGCGATGACGATGACGGCGATGCCGACCAGCATCATCAGCGGGTACTTGCGCACCTCGTGGAACGCACCGGGCTCGGCCGGAACGGCCGCCGGTGTCGCGGCCGCGACGGGCTGTGCCGCGACGTCAGGCTGATCCTCGGTGAGTGCCAGGTCGGACGGGTCTGCCAGGTCGTCACGGTCGGAGCGCACCGACGCCTCGGTCTCCTCGACGGCGGGACCCGGTGCCTTCTCGGAGCGCGCGGCCACGCGCTGCTGGACCAGGTCGCGCGATCGCGCGGCGAGACGCCCCGCGAGTCCGGTGACGGCCGCGCCCCGCTTGGTCGCTTCGACCTCGGCCCCCGCGACTGCTGCCTGGGTCTCTTGGACCTCGGGCTCGACGAATGCCTGCTCGACGACCTGCGGCACCTCGGGCTCGAGCTCCGGCTCCGGCTCGACTGCGAGCGGCGCCGGCTCGGGGGCCGGCTCCGGCTCCGGTGCCGGGGGTGCCGGTGCCTCGACGGTCGCCAGCGTCGCCGGGCGGGGTACGGCGAGCAGCCGGGCACGTGCCTCGGCCAGCTGGATGGCCAGGTCGGCGGCGCGGGTCTCCGCCTCTGCCCGGGCCTGGGCGTGCCGGGCCGCCGTACGCTCGGCGTCCGCACGCGACTGCGCCTGCTGGGCCGCCTCGCGCTTCGAGCTGGACAGCTGCTCCTGGGCCACGCGCAGGGACTCACGGTGCTCGCTGAGCAGTGCCTCGGCCTGCAGGTGCACGTCGCGGACCCGCTCCTCGGCCTCGCGGCGCTGCGCGGAGGCGGTCTCGGCCAGGTTGGCCTGCGTCCGGGCGGCCTCCTCGGCCTCGAGGCGGGCGCGCGAGGCGGTCTTGGCGGCGTCCTCGACGGAGTGGCGCAGCTGGCTGGCCAGGCGCGCCTCCTCGGCGGCCGCGGCGGCCTGCTCCTGGCTGGCGGCGGCGATCCGGTTGGCCTCGAGCACCAGCTCGATCTGCTCGCGGGCCTTGGTCTCGGCCTGCCCACGGTCGAGGAACGCCTGCTCGGCCAGCCGCGCCTGCTCGGTGGCGGCCAGCTCGGCGGCCTGGCGCGTCTCGAGCGCCCGGGTGCTGAAGGTGGCGTACTCCTCGGCGGCGGTGGCGGCCGTCTCGGCGACCTCGCGGGCCCGGTTCTCGGCCTCCATGGCCGCCATGTGGGCCTCTTCGGCGAGACCGACGTGGCGACTGGCGGCCCGCTCGGCCTCACCGCGGGCGCGGGTCTGCTCCTGGGCGTTCTCCTGGAGGACCGAGCGCTCCTGCTCGGCCTGCTCGACGAAGGTCGCGAACTCCGAGGCCGCCTCGCGCGCCCGGGCCGCGACGTCGCGGGCCTGCTCCTCGGCCTCGGTGCGCTGCAGCAGCGCGATGCGCGCCAGCTCGGCCTGCGCAGCGGCGGCCTCGTCGGCCTCGCGACGCGCCTCGGCCTGGGCCGCAGCCCCGGCCTCGATGACGCGGCGCTCCTCGAGCGACTGGCGGGCGAAGGCGGTGTGCTCCTCGGCAGCGTTGGCTGCCTCGTCACCCACCCGCTGAGCGGTCTCGGCGGCCTCGGCCGCTGCGAGCTGGGCCTGTCGAGCCAGCTCGCTCTGTCGTACGGCGAGCTCCTCGGCCTCGGTGCGCGCCTTGACCGCCTGCGAAGCGGCGTCCTGCAGCCGGTCGCGGTCCAGCGCGGCCTGCCGCACGAACTCGGCGTACTCCTGCGCAGCGGCGCTGGCGGCGTCGGCCAGCTCCCGGGCCCGGTCCTCGGCCGCGGCGCGCTGCTGCATCGCCTGCTCGGCCAGCGCGGACTGCTCGGCCGCGGCCTCCTCGGCGGCGCGGCGGGCGTCGGCGAGCTCGACGAGGCTGGCCTCGACGGCTTCGCGGTCCTCCAGGGCGTGGCGGGCGAAGGAGGCGTGCTCCTCGGCCTTGGTCGTGGCCTGCTCGGCAACGCTGCGAGCCCGCAGCTCGGCGTCGCGGGCAGCCTGGTGCGCCTCCTCGGCGAGGCGGGCGTGCCGCTCGGTCGCCTCCTCGGCGGTCGTCCGGGCGCGGATCTGCTCGCGGGCGACGCGCTCGAGGCGGTCGCGCTCCTCGTGGGCCTCGCGGACGGCGACCAGGTGCTCGTCGGCGGCCACCACGGAGGCCTCGGAGAGCTCGAGGGCGCGTTGCTCGCTGGCCGCCCGGTCGGCGAGGGCCTGCTCGGCGAGCTCGGTGTGGTAGCGGGCGTTCTCCTCGGCGCGGGCGCGCGCGGAGGAGGCCTCCTGGGCGTTGATGGCCTCGCGCCGAGCAGCGGCCTCCGCGGCCTCCCGCTCCGCCAGGGTGGTCACGACGCGCTCGGCCAGCTCGGTGGCGTGCCGCTCGGCGGAGGACCGCTTGGCCGACTCGGCCTCGGCGATCTCGACGTGGTCGCGAGCCGACCTCTCGGCCGCCTCGCGCGCGGACGCGGCACGCTGGGCGGCCTCTTCGGCGTTGCGGCGCTGCTCGGCGTACCGGACCGCCGCCGACTCGGCCTCGACCCGGGCAGCGTGAGCCGTCGCTGCCGCCTCGGCCTGCTCCGCGGCCGCGCGCTCGGCGGCCGTGCGAGCCTGGATGGCCTCG
>Ga0115547_1002041_pt1 | contig 11503 bp, 15 predicted proteins | sample COGITO_mtgs_1004_3_FD_87185 | JGI IMG/M metagenome (GOLD analysis project Ga0115547, IMG submission 87185) | Pelagic marine microbial communities from North Sea - COGITO_mtgs_100420 | ecosystem: Environmental > Aquatic > Marine > Epipelagic | place: Germany:Helgoland, sampling site Kabeltonne...
GATACGCGAATTACAAATTAGATAACTGGCTGTCTATTTCGTTACGAACAGGATTACCTTTATCGGTCATTAAGAACCTCACAAACACTTCAATAGTATCTTGACCTACTGGTGTAGGCATAATTAATGTATTGCTGTCATACCAGTACATGCCGTCTACAGACTGCTTAAGAATCTGAAAATCTAAAGCTGTTACTACATCTGCACGCATCTTAACCATTGGGTTATTGAACGACTGCATAAACTTCTCGGGGTTTCCTTTAGCTTGCTGTAGTAATGCTCGTTTAATCTCTAGACTAGATAAGTCTGCTGAGATACCGTACGAAAGAGCTACTGGAATAAGCTCATCAATATCGCTGATTTTAATCTTAGCAATAGCATCATGAAGCAAGAACTCACGCTCTAATTCTTTTTCTGCGTCAGCCTCGTTGTTTATCTCGTTGAAACGCTTACCCCCATTTGCTATATTGTCTGGATGTAGACGAAGATACTCTAACAAGATAGGGTCTGTTTCTGGGACAGACAACAATCCATCACGGAAAACAATCTGTTCTCTGCGTGCTACCTCGCTTTGCTCATCTCTATATACAGAGCGCTCAGCAGGGCAGTAACGAATCTCACGATTGTAACCCTTTTCTTTATCGAAAATAGTAATATTATTCTGTGGTAACTTATACCAAATACCTCCACCTTTGATGATGTTAAAAACAACAGGTTTTGGAGAAGCTGGTTTGCGATTAGCTGTCAGCTTTGTTTGAGACTTAGGGGCCGTAGCTCCTTTTAGTGCTGGTTTTGACGCAGGCTTACGCGTCACTTTCTTTTCTGCCATGATGAAATTTAATTAAAATTATTTATGTCGCAAATATAGCAAACTTTTGTGACATTTTTTTAGAGCAAAAGAAAGGGCCCCGAAGGGCCCAATCTAAAGTCTATATGAGGAAGTTATTACTTCAACAATACGTGACGGTTAGCTGCACGTGTAATCAAGTTACACTCAGAACGGTAGTTGAACTGAGCAGCATCCTCTCCGTTAGTGCGAGCACCAAGGACAGAACCTGTTAACCAGTGCTCCATTTCACGGCTGTAGCCGTTAGCAGCTTTGAAGTTCATTTCCAAAGCAGGAGACTTGTCACCTGTTTTAGCATCAGCAACCATAGCCATAGGAATCATAACACCTTTGAAAGCGCTTCCACCCAATAGGGTTGGGTCGTTCAAAAGCTTCCAGTCGTGCTTGTGGAAAGTGTAACCACCACGTCCGAATGATTTAAATCCTAATTCAACAGCCATATCTTTATCGTTGTTGAACGCACCATAAGCGTTAGCAAGACCACCACCAGTGTAAAGACCAGCGATAGTATCATCAATAGCTAAGTCGATAGCACGGTTAACGTACATAGCGTACTCAGATGCAGCACCTTGCTTGTCCAATTCAACGATGATATCGTCGATAGCGTTCAAGCCGTTAGTAGTCAAGTTAGTTACGAAGTCGCTGTCTACAAGACCACGGTTTGCGATAGCTGCAAAGTAACCCTCACCCGAAGTGATACCACCTAGGTTTGCGTGAGAACCTGCAGTCTCACCCAACAACATCATCATTTCACGCTTGTCGATGAAACGCTTGCGAGTATCACCTTCAGACTTCAAGTACCAACGCTTCTCGCCGTTACCCAAATCAACCCAACCGATGTTAGTTGACTGAGAACCTGTTACTTTGTAAGTCTCTTTCATAATCATGAAAGGGTTAGTGCGCTTTTGAACACCGCTTTCCAAGTAAGCAGAACCTTGGTCTGTTCCTTGCGCGTACAAGTTACCTACGATAGGGTAAGAACCAGCAGCGATACCAGTGTAAACAGCAGCACCACTAGTTACGTCGTAGAAGTTAGTACCGTCAAACCATACACGGTCTTCACCAATCAACAATACGTCGTTAGAACGTAGTGGTTGGTTAGCAGCCAATGTATCAGTACCGCTAAATGTTACTTCAGCGTGAAGACGACCTTCTTCCCAGTAGGTTACTTCGTCTTGTACAGCTTGAGCTTTAGTCGCTCCAACCATTTTAAGGAAACCAGTAATACCTTGGTCACCAAAAGTTTTTACCAACGCAGCACGGTTGTCTGGTTGTCCTAATCCACCGTCTAGCAAGTCTGCTAGAGAGATGTATGAATCTAATGTAGGTGCTTGAAAACTTGCACCCAATCCGCCTGTTAAAGCCATAATAATTTTGTCTTAAAAATGTTAAAGTTTTTTCTAAATTTTAAAACGCATTTTGTCGTCTCCACCACGCAATGCGTCTAGAACTTGTTGGCGTACTTTGTCTTGTGCGGATGCAGCGTCTACCGATGCGCCTTTAGCGTTAGGGGTAGAAGGGTTAACAGTCTGTTTCACAACCTCCGATTGACCGTCTGATATACCTTGAGCATAAATAGCTTTCGCAATGCTGTCAATATTATCTATAATCGCTCGGTGTGCGGACAGCGTGTCAAAATCCCAATTGCCGTTGTCATCAACATAAGGGTCAAAGAACTCGTCCAACTTAGCGTTCTTGGACTTTAGAGTCTGTTTGTAGGAATCATCAAGACCGAATGAAAACGATTTGTCTTTGCCTAGTTCAATTTCTAGTGCTTCAATCGCATCAACGTTCTGACTCATCTCACTAACCCACTCCTCAGTAATAGGGCTTTCAATCTCTTGAGGCTCGCTCATCGCTTCCTGTCTAGCAGGTGCTTTATACGACTCACGAACTGTTTCAAGTTCTTGTCTAGCCTTGTTTGCATCCATCTTTAAGTTAAGTTGCCCCAACTTAATATCGTTCTCAGAGTACTCGTCTTCGTTAATCTTGTAACGAGAGTCTAACAAAAGTTGCGCATCTTCTGTAGACAATTCGGGATTCTCATTAAGAATCTTAGTCTTCATAACAGTCAAGTCATCCATTTCGGATGGGTTAAACGACTGATAAGCAAACCAATCTTCTACAGAGCGTCCAGTCTCTGAGACGAAATCAGCAATTGCCTGCACTGCAGGGTCAAGCTCAGATTTCTGCTCTTTATTTAGTAGCCCCTTTAGGTCGTCAAGATTATCTAGTTCAATACCAAGCGTTTCGCTCACTGTATTTAACACAACATCATAGTCGACTTCTGGAACTTCCGTTTCTTCAAAATCATCAGTAGTCTGTTCAACCACTGGCTCTTCCTCAGAAATAATTTCATCTTCTTGTAAAGAACTTTCAGACTCTTGAGGGGCTTCTTCTGTTACCTCTTCGGTAACTTCTTGAGGCTGTTCCTCTACTACGGGAGTCTCTTCCGTTTTCTCTTCAAATTGCTCTGGGGTATCGGCAAAACTAAAGCCCATTCCGCCTAAAGCGTCTTCTAATTCATTAGCCATAATATTGTATTAAATTGGTATTTAAGCGCAAATATACAAATAAATTTTGATAATTAGTTTTTATTACATACGCGCGCAGGCGCACGCACTATCTCATATACCATGGTATTGTGTGTTGCTTATAAGCAACAACACACAATACACTAAAGACATATATATCACAATAAATAGTATTGATTATTTTTGTAGTTACCTTGTTTTTATTGTTTTTATTGATTATCTTTAAATATAAAACAAATCAAAAAAATATATACTATGTTTCGTTTACTGGTTATTTTACTTTTTGTTCTTCCCTTCGGGTCGATTCAAGCTCAGCAAGTAAAACAAGATGTTGTAATAACGGATTCAGCTTGGGCTGTTTTGTTTGAATGCTCTGCTAGAGATGTATCTTTAGAAGAACTAAATGTGGTCCTAAATTGGATTACAGAATCAGACACCTCTTTCACAACTACGCTTAATGATTGGGAGTCTGTATTTTTTATGAACACTAACAATAAGAACAAAGTTCTTGTTTGTAAAATGCACCCTACAAAAACAATGAAATACAAATTATTAATTTACACTGAAGAATGAGAAATATAAATAAAATCATCCTACACACATCTTACACTCCTGCGGGACGAGAACACGATGTAAACGACATTAGAGCATGGCATAAAGCCAAAGGGTGGAAGGATGTCGGTTACCATTACATCATTAAAATTGACGGAACCATAGAGCAGGGTCGTCCGTTAGATAATATCGGAGCTCATTGTAGAGGAGAGAATCAAGGAAGTATCGGTATCTGTTATATCGGAGGAATGAGTGCTAATGATAGAACGCCAGAAGATACAAGAACTGAAGCACAAAAAACAGCTTTAAGAAATCTTATTCATTCTTTAGACTTAGTGTTCGGTGGATTAACCGTTCACGGTCATAATGAGTTCAGCAACAAACCATGTCCGTGCTTTAATGTATCGGAAGAGTACCTAGCATATAGGTAAACAAAAGAGGGGCTTCGGGCCCCTCTCTCTCTTCAGTCCTATAAGTCGGTAGCGAAACGACTGCACGGCCTGTGCTTTATAATTTACGTCCTCTGTTAGCAGATTTAGTAACTACTCTTAAATTAGCTCTAGAGTTGTTTTTTGGATTACCATCCTTGTGGTCTACGTCTTTGCCGTCTCCTTTTTTAACAAGTCCAATTCTCTCAAGTGTTCTGCGAGCAAAATTCCTTGACGCACGGTTGGAACGCTGTTCGGGTAAGGCGTTATACTTTTTATTGTAAGCATTCTTTTTAGCCTTTGCTTTCGGGTTACCATCATAATATTTTTTAGAACGAGATGCCATTATTATCTAAACTGTTTAGTTATTTTAGCCACAGACTTAGGCTGGGCGACAAACTGTTTTCCTTTTTTATCGCCTTTAGACTTCGCCGCATTTGTAGCTCTTCTTTGCGCAGGAGTCAACGCTTTCCACGCAGCGTCAGGTAAGTATCGTCTTTTGCCTTCAGACTTCTTACCGCTGCTAGTGCGCCACTTCTGTGCTGTCCACTGGCGTAAACTTTGCTGTGATTTTGATAACGCCATTAAGATGTGTATCCGCCTCCTTTTTCTTTGTATTGCTTAGCTAGTAACTGAGCCTTACGCGCGGACCACTGGCCTGCTCTTCCGCCTTTAGTACCTGCTTTAATACGATTAAACAACCGCTTACGCATTTCAAGCTTAGTGTAGTTACCTGCTGAATTAACAGTGCTTTTAGCCTTACCGCCTTCATCGTATTTCGGCTTGTCGTGATTGTATCCGTCTTTTTTCAAACGCAAGTGAGCAGCCATGGTTTTAGCCATGACCGCTTTCTTGCCTTTGTACATAATATGTGGTTTAAATTTTTCAGCCACTATTTATTAATTTATAAAACAGTTTAAAACGTCTTATTATTCTACGTAATATTCACCTCTTGCATTCATCCTAGTATGGCTTTGTTTAGCGGCTGGACCGCGCTTGCTGTCACGAAGAATACGTAGTTGATTTTTTAAAACCTTACCTTTTTCACCTTTTGCTTCCTCAGGGGTTAGTGCTTTCAATGCCTTAAGCACTTCATTAATCTTGGTGTTAGCTTCTTTAGTATTGGTTTTAATATCTTCAACGTCAGCGCCTCTGTTTCTTGTTGCTTCACTCAATACAGGGTCTTTCCGCAGTTCGGGCATTTTATCACCTTCAGCCGTCGTACCTGCTTTTTGAGTTACTTTACTTTTTCTTTTTTTTACTTTTCCTCCTATGTTGTAAGAAGTTTTTTTTATTACTTTCATAATTATTTTTTAATCTTTCGTTATTATTTATTTTTTAATCTTTCGTTCTCTTTTTCTAAGAAGTCAACCTTCACGCGAAGTGCGTGAACCTCTGCTGTTAGTTCTAATACGATGCGTCGTAACTCATCTTTTTCTTCTGCAGACTGCGCTAATAGTTGTTCTAAGTTTCTCACCCTGTGTTTTAAGTCGTCTCTATATTGCACGCCGTCTGAGTTCTCTATGTTGTTTTTTCTTTCCTCTACTTTTGTCCTTAGTCTAGTTTCTAAGAACTTCCATATACCTGCAGACCCAGCGACTGTAACTACAGTGATTACTATTTGCGTTATATTGTCCATAATTAGCTTCTGTGTAACTTTTCTAGTATAAGCCTACGCATACTACCAAAAGACGCTAAAACTAGCACAAACCAGCCGTAATGAGTTGCTGTGGGCATCCCTAAGCACGACAGATATATAATTGATGTTGACGCATACACTCCGAATGTAATCATAGACGCTCTTACGCGACATTTAATATCTTCTCTACTAACGCAATATAACTGAAATATACCACTAGCAATAATGACAACTCTCTCAAAATACAGCCCTCCTAACTCAGCTCCTAATGCGAAGTGAGTTAAAAGAACATTGACCAGCGCTAAAGTGATTTCTGTAGGTTGAGAATCACTGTGGCTCCAAATCTCTAGTAATTTCTTAAGAGTCTGTTTCATTTCCTACCACTTAATTTTGTTGGCAACAGCCTTGCACATATTGATAAATTCATCTTGAGTATACTGCTGTTTACTCATATTAACCATCTTGTGAACCCACTGGAGATTACCTTCAATGTATCCCTTTGATGAATCTATTCTATCTAACGAGGCGGTATTTTTATTTACCTCCATAGCGTCAATATCCCAGCCTGTTAAAGCGCATTTAAAATCTTGCTCAATCAACAAGTCTGCTAAGTATTCAAAAGTAACTTCCCACTCTATAAGCCTAAGTGCAGCGTTGAATTTATATTTTTTAGCAAAAGATAGCCTAAGCACACCTTTAACCCAACCCTTGTGGCAATTCTGCTCAGGATTAGAATTAGAACATTTCTTACAATCTTTGCCTTCTTTGTAAGACATTATAGCGTAGTTACGTCTGAGGTATGATTGCTCACTACCACAATTAGGACAAGGTTTATACCAACGTCCGTCCTCCCCTTTATACACTTCTTTTGGTAGTTCTAAAGCGAGAGCCATAACGGTAGTATTAAAATCCATTTCACCTTTGAGGCCCACCACGCTGCAGACATCTTACCCTTCGCTATATTTCTGCGATGACGAGCTTTAAATGATGCGCGTTTCTTTTTCATCTTATCAGACTCTCCTGCTTTAGGTTTTCCTGCTGTAGAGGCACCCTGCTCTCCAAAGCGAATAGTTTTAACTCTATCCCCTTCTTTAGCTACGACGACATGAGATTTACTAGGGTGACTAGGAGTACGCTTGGGTTTGTTGAACCCGCTGACTCCTATTCTTTTAAGTATCCCGTCTTTTTTTACTGATGCCATATATACCGTGCTGTTGTAGGTGCAAATATACAAAAGAGAAAAAAGGGCTTAACCCCTCTTAACTCTTAAAGTCTGTTCGCTACATTCCCATTATTTCGTTAATAAAATCGTCTTCGTTTTCTTGCTGTAGCTCATCTGCAAGCTCACCTCTTTCACCTTTACGTTGAGAGATTAGTTTAGACTGCTCTACGGCTTGCTTTTTAACGCGGCTGTCTTTGCGGTCCTCTTGCATTTGCTGTACTTCCTTCTTCATGTTTGTAGAGGCTTCAGCAACAGCTTTACTGTTTGCACCTTTTAGCTGTTCTAATTGTAGCTCAAATTGATACTTCAACTGCATAGACTGCATATCTAATTGAGACTTCATCTGCTCTTCTTGCATTTTTAACTGAGAGCGTAACTGCTCTAATTGCGCGTCCGATTGAGCTTTGGCTTGTGTCGCTTGTGCTTGGGCTTGAGCCTGCGCTTGAGAGTTCTGCATTGCTTGGTCTTGTAAACGCTTCATGCGCTTTTGACGACGGACAACAAGAAGTCTTTCTGCTTGGTCGATATCTTTTAGTCTGCGGATAGCAATAGCATCCTCAATGTCTAATTCTTTTTGTGCTAGCGCTTGATTGATGTTCTGTTCTAAATACAACTTATCTTGGTCGCTCATCTCCGTGGTTACAGAAACGCCAAAGTTGTACATAGGTAGTTTCTCAAACTCCTTGATGGTATTCATCGCATCCTTACCTACAGCCTTGACATAAGTCTTAAACAGAATAGAATCCTTAGGAAGCACTTGAAGGCATTTAATTACATCCTCACAGACTTTCTTGTACAATACAAGGGAAGAGTGCGTAATGTCATAGATAGCGTTGTTAGCTGCCGCCATTTGCTGTTCTCGCACGCCTACTAGTGCGTCACTCTTTGGTGAAGAGCCATCCATAACCTCATTGATACCTGTAGCATCACGAATCATACGCAAGTAATGGTTGTACAGCGCAATAAGCTCGTTGATGTTACGAATGGTATTGTTAATCTCTCTGATTGGAGGGTTTTGGAATCCACCCTCTGGGTTCTTAGAGCGGTAGTACATCACACCAGTCTGCTCGTAGATATCGTGCAAGTCTAGCGGAGATAAATCACCACCCGTACCTAGTTGTACATTTTCTAATCCCTCAATGTCAATCATGATTCCGTCTGGCTTCGCCTTAGCAATAGCCTGCTGAATCTTTAAATGCGTAAGCTGTAACTGGTCAGCAAATCCTGTGATTCCACTAACCATAGACTTAGGCATCATACGACGAATGTTCGTACTAACTGCCGAGTAAGACAAGGTAGTTCTACTGATGTCGTGAATGTTGCGTGGCTGGTTGTGCTTCTTGCCGTAGTTTACAAGCATATCACAGCCCTCAATGTAGATACCCCCGTACACACACATAATATCCATGTAGAAAGGCTTACGGTCAAATACAGACTGCGTAGGCATCTTGTACTCTTCACCTTTAAAGTAGAATCCAATGTTGCCGTACTTAGAGTCTTTCTCCTCGTAAATCATTGTATCTAGACCGATAAACTCAAAGTCTAAAACAGAAATGCGGAACTCATCGTATCCGTAGGCTGTTGTTCCAGATGCTTGGTCGTAGTACTTTTGACCTAGTCGGTCTGCACTGTTCCCGTATTTGTTTTGCACTTGGCTTGCAATCTTTTGATACTGCTCCTCGGTTAGGTCCTTAGCCATACGCTTTAAGTCCATAATCGTCATCTGACGAATCTCACCAGCGTAGACAATGTCTTTCATAGACGGGTCTTCTGTGTGAGAGTGAATGAACTGCGCAGGGTCAACATAGCGGGTTACAATACCGTAGTTAGGGTCGTTGTCGCGTTTAACAACAGCCATACCACAAACTACTAAATCCTCTAGCGCACGACGATAAGTAGTATCGTTAAAGTCGTTCCACTCTAAGGTTAGGTGTGTAGCCATCTGCGCTGCAATCTCTGCAGCAATCTTAATATTGGTATCTAAGAATATCTCAGCTTCTTCAACAGTATCTGGTAGTGCGTCTAAGTCTGCACCTACTTCTAATCCAGTCTGTTTTAGTTCTTTTAGAAACTCTTTGTTTTCAATTTGAGATTTTACTTGTGCTTTTTTATCTTCTTTCTCATCGCGTGACACAGGGTCAATAGCTTCTACATTGGGGTAGGGGCGGCGAGACAGAATCTTGTTTACAACAATCTTAACAAACTTTGGAACGATAGGCACTGGGGTCCAGTCTAAGTTCAATAAAGTCCCGTCTCCGTTTGAGGGGTCTAGGCTGTTAAGAATCTGTTTGTATATCTGAGTGTTTTGCGTACCGTTAGCGTAGTCTCTGTTGTTTTCAAACTCCTTGAATCTGCGCTGGTATAATGAGTTGGTGGCTACCGTTCCTCCCCACTGCCCCATAATAGCCTTAGCGTATTTAAGGCCGTATGATTTAGACATCTTCTCAATTGACTGAGCTGTTGGGTCGGGGAAGTTCCCGTATTTTCCTTTATCGTTCATTTCGCACGAATGTATTTATCAAATGCAAATATACAAAAAAGGGGCTACATTGCTATGCCCCTCCGAATGTCAATGAGTTATATCATCTCCTCGGGGAACCAATCAGCCCCAAGCGTTTCTATTAAAGTTAGTTCTGCGGTGTAGCTATCGTGCTTTAGCATTGCGAAGTCTACGCCGTTCGGGTGTTCTATAATAGATGCCCAGTCGGTTGTGTGTACCCCGTCATAGTTTTCACCCCATACCACCTTTTTGTTATAGGCTTCTAAATCTGCTTTGTTCGTGCTTGTGTAGTACATAATTAGTAGATAGTGTAGAAGTCGTTGATGTTTGTTTCTATGCCAGTGCGGTTAGCACTTTCGTCAGATGTATATATCACCATCTCTTGAATAAATCCGCCAAAAGAGCCATAACTTGAACCACTACCAATTTCAGAATTACCAGTACTTGTTAAATCCGCCACACTACTGCTAATGCTTTGGGTTTCTGGGGAGTGAATTTCAAGCCCTAAATAATCTCTGCTTGCGCTAAAAAGTTGTTGGCTATCATAATTTTGTGATGTACTTAAAAATGCATCTCCAGTATCCGTATCTCTCGCTTGAATTTGATATCTTCCATAAGTAGAGCCAACACCAAAATTTGCGTTTGTAACCGCATTTCTTTTTTGTGTTAATCCACCGACTTCTGAAGAACTTGCGTTTGTTGTAACAATAAAACAATAAATGTCATTTGTGCCATAAAAATCATTGGGTAGCGATTGCAATAATTTGTCATCAGAATTATCAAATTCAATTGCGGTCTTGCTATTTTCCAAAATAGTAGAACCACTACTTACAATCTTCGGCTGACTTCCTGCAGTCGTTTGCGTAGCATCATACCCATTCCCCGATTGGTCGTACCAAGTCGTTACAAAGCCGTCGGTACCCGCACAAAAAGATTCTAAAGATGCGGTATTTAATTCACCATTTGCTAAAAAACCAATGGATTGCGTTGTATTGTCGGATGCTCTACGAACTATAATGGCATCACCCGTGTATAAGTTTCTCAACTTCCGCAATGAATACGCCGCCGCTGCATTTGGGTAGTCATCTAACAAACCAACAAACGCTGCTGGTCCAATCTGCGTAGTAGACGCACTATTCGCAGTTGCCGTACCTAAAATGTTTTCTTCGGTCTGCGCTACCCTTATGTACTTATCCTCATCATTAAAGGCAAGCAAGTAAGTTGTACCCGTTGCACCGCTGATATCTGCCCAGCCCGTTGTGCCGTTATCGCTACGCTGCCATTGGAATACTCTCGTAGGCGTTGGTTCTCCCGATACATTTCCAGCGGTTGCCGTTAGTGTTTCCCCTACATTCAATGTTCCGCTAATGGTTGGTAGTGTTGTAATGCTTGGAGCGAATGAACTTGGCGGTATCGCTGCCAATGTTCCTGTGTTACCGACTACAATTCTATAGGCTGTGTTGTTCTCTGAGCGTAGGATGATTCCCTTGCTAGGGTCCTTCACCTCAATGTCACCCTCTGTGTTGATTCTAAATCTTTCTATAGGCGCACCCGTACCATCATTCAAGTAGAACACTAGGTCCGCTTTGGTTGAGCCAAGCGTCCCCGTGTACTCGGGTCTGATGTCCACCATATTGATAAGATACTCTCCCGATACAATAAGCTCTAACTCTAAGGCAACACATTCCTCAGAACCCTCAACTGTTCCCCCGTCCGCTACAACACGCTCAGAGAAGTCTGCATAAATAGCCCGTGCTAGGTCTAATGCTAGTGGGTCCTCA
>Ga0115547_1002042_pt1 | contig 11497 bp, 7 predicted proteins | sample COGITO_mtgs_1004_3_FD_87185 | JGI IMG/M metagenome (GOLD analysis project Ga0115547, IMG submission 87185) | Pelagic marine microbial communities from North Sea - COGITO_mtgs_100420 | ecosystem: Environmental > Aquatic > Marine > Epipelagic | place: Germany:Helgoland, sampling site Kabeltonne...
ATAAAGTACTTTTAAACAAAGCGACTCTAATTCACGGCTCGGGAGTAGACTTAGATAAATATTGTCCTCAAACTTCGTCAGAAATCTTCTCTTGCAAGAAAGTAGTTTTTGCCAGCCGACTACTTTATACAAAGGGGATAGAGGAATTTGTTACAGCTATAAAAATTTTCAATTCACATAATACTTCGCAAGGCATTGATGTTGAATTTATAATTGCTGGTGACTTTGATGATGCAAATCCCGCATGTATTTCTAGAGATAGCATTGAATCCTGGTCCGAGATAGAAAACTTAAAATATATTGGGCATCAGAATAATTTAGATGAGCTTTTTCTTAGCTCTTATATTTTTGTCTTACCTTCATATAGAGAAGGTATGCCGCAAGTTATATGTCAAGCGTTGGCTTCCGGTCTTCCAAGCATCACCACCAATATTCCTGGTTGCATGGACGCTGTGCAGGATAATAAAACTGGTCTTTTAGTTCCTGTGCGAGACCCCACTGCTTTATACAAAGCCATGCAAAAACTTCTTTCCGATGACGCACTTAGGCAAAGCATGTCTTTAAGCGCCCGTGCTTTTGCTGTTCAAAACTTTAATGTAGTAGATATAACAGAGCAACATATGAAGCTATATAGTGCAGCAATGTTTAGGCAGAATCCTTGATAGAAATATTGCTTATGCATACAAAGATCAGTATCCATTTTGCCTATCAAATAGATGATCTATAAATTTATAAATAGTGTTAAAATTGATGCCATTATGAAAAATCTACCTATACATTTACTGCTTACTTTGCTGATCTCTTTTCCTGTATTTGCTCAGGATATGCCCCTTGACCCTGCATTTTTAAGTGACTTACCCCCAGAACTCACCGAAACACTCTTGAATAATGCTGAAAATCGTAGCGATAAGGTGGAGCCCTTCACATCGCCGAAATCAGCTGTTACAAAGCTTTCAAGGAGCTTAGACAGAATCCAGTCACAGCTTGATAATGTAAAAACTGATTTGGAAGCCCAATCTAATCTATCAAAAAATGACCTGATTATTTTTGGCAAACAATACTTCAGCAGCTATCAAACATCATATATGCCAATCAATATGGCTTCATATAATCCAGGATATATTGTGGACTATGGAGATAAGCTAACTATTCAGCTGGTTGGAACTATTAATAAAGTTTTAGATATGCATGTAGAAAGAGACGGTTCGATTATGCTTTTATCAATAGGTAAAATTCAGATTGGAGGGCTTACTCTTGAGCGGGCTGATGAGTTAATCCAAGCGAGAGTAGCATCTACACAAATTGGTACTAAAGCCTTCGTGTCTCTTTCTGCGGTAAGGGATATGAATGTCTTTGTTATAGGCGCGGTTGAATTCCCAGGGATGTATACCTTAAGCGGGGGATCTTCTATCTTGCAGGTTGTGGATGCAGCTGGTGGTATATCTGATCAAGGGTCCTATAGAGATATCGAATTAATTAGGAATAATAACGTTATTGAAAGTATTGATTTATATAAACCCCTAATTGAGGGGAAAGTAGTATTTAAAAATCAATTACGCTCAGGTGATGTGCTAGCGGTGAGACCAAGACTCGATACAATTCAGGTTTCTGGGGCTGTCGGTTACCAAGCAATTTATGAGATTAAAGAAGGAGAGACGCTTGATGAAATTATTGGTTATGCTCAAGGACTTAGCACTAGCAGTACTAAAGAGCTAATTTACACAACAGCTAATACTTCGAGTCAAAAATCTGATACAAAAAATTTAAACTTATCTCAGCTATCAAATATTAAGCCTCAGAATGGAGACTACATTTTTGCACCTCTTTTTGAGCCTAAACCGAATCCTATTAGAACAGTTAGGCTGACAGGTGAGGTAGAAAATCCAGGCGTATATTCTGTTGATCCCGGAGAAACATTATCTAGTATTTTAAAGAGAGCAGGAGGCTATACGAATGTAGCTTTTCCTTTTGGTGGAACCTTAATCAGAGAGAATACTAAAAAGATTGAAGCTGAGATTAATGAGAGAATATATAACGACATGATTAAATTTGTTGCCTCTAGCGCTAATGCTGCACAAGTAGCTGGCAGTGAGTCTTTTGCATTAATTCTTAATGAGTTTAAAAAAGCTAAGCCCATTGGTAGAGTGACAGCTGAATTTAATATTGAAAAACTGATTAGAAATCAAGAACTAGATTTACCTCTTGAGGACGAGGATCACATTCATATTCCCCAATATAATTCTGAAGTTTATGTGTTAGGTGAAGTTCTTAATCCTGGAGCTAGGTTATATAAACCTAATAGAAGTGGAAAAGATTATATTGATATTTCGGGGGGCCTGGGCAAATATGCTGAGAATGATAAGACGATTGTTATTCATCCCAACGGCGATGCATTTCTTCTTGCTGACAGCTACTTCAAGTTTGTCTCTAAAAACATTGATATATATCCTGGAACTATAATATACATTCCAAGAGAGATAGGTAGGTTAGAAGGAGTTAATTATGCTGCTACTGTCGCTCCAATCTTTAGTAGCTTGGCGTTATCAATAGCATCTCTAAATAGCATCAATAACTAGGCTTTTTGTGGTCAGAGCATCCGTAGCAACAAGTTTTTTGCTTTTCTTTAGTAGCAGCTTGTTTTCGCAAATCAATGATTATGTATACCCTAATACCGATCCATCTTATTCAAATTATGGCGGGCTTGGCTTAATTCAGTCGCCCAATGCAAGATTTTTTGATGAAGGAACTTTAGGTTTCTCCTGGAGTCACAATGAACCGTATCTGCGCGGCTCTTTGATTGCATATCCCTTTGATTGGTTTGAGGCTTCGTTTCAGTATACCGACATTAATAATGCCCTTTATAGTAACTCAAAACGTTTTAGTGGCTCTCAGTCACTTAAAGATAAGGGTTTTGACGTGAAGTTTAGGCTAGCACAGGAATCAGCATATTTTCCCCAAATTGCCTTAGGTTTAAGGGATATTGGTGGCACTAGTTTATTTGGTTCTGAGTATTTGGTTGCATCCAAAAGAATTAATAACTTTGATTTTACGTTTGGAGTTGGCTGGGGTGTTCTAAGCAACAATGCTGTTAAAAATCCGGTTGGATATCTGAAAGAAACTTATTACAACAGAATAGAAAGAGATCTCGAAGGGACAAAGGGCGGTGATTTTAATCTCAATATGCTGTTCTCAGGAGATATGGGAATTTTTGGAGGCGTAGAGATATTTATACCTAATACCAAGGGACTTAGGCTCAAGCTAGAGTTAGATGCCACTAACTTCGAGGAAGAGGGCAGGCAGCCTATTAATCAAGAATCTAGAGTTAATTTTGGACTTGTTAAGCCTATTTCCAAGAATCTCGTAACAAAACTATCTTATGTTCGGGGTAATACTCTAAATTTTGGGTTTTCATATAAACTTCAATTAGGCAAGCCTAAAGAATCCAGGAAAAAAAATGATCCACACTTACCCATAGAGAATGCAGAGATTGTAAGAAAAGTGACAGCAAAATCAGACTTGTTTTTATATCGGGCTGCCTTAAAAAATCTAGTGGATAGAAATATCACCCTTCAGTATGCTGACGTGAATAATTCAGAATTACATGTAGCCTTTGGGCAAAGTAAATACAAAAATTATAGCTTAGCGGCAATGCGAACAATGCAAACTCTAGATGAAATATCTCCTGAATCTATTACCAGGTTTAAGGTTACAAATATGAATGGAATTATGGGCATGCATTCAATTTCAACATCAAGAGACTCCTTTAAAAGAAATATGAGTCGCAAAACTCCTGAGATCCTTCTAAAGGACTCTAAAATTGAAGGCTATAAACTTGATACAAATGATTTTAAGTATCAACCTGAAGCCCTATATCCAGCATTTCATTATAATGTTGAGCCTGATATCCAGTCACAAATTGGCGGTCCTGATGGTTTCTTTTTTGCAACACTGAGACTCGCTTTTGAGTCAGAGTTAATGCTTTCAAAGAAACTTTCACTCATGACCAGGTTTAGTCATGGTGTGGTGGGTGATTTTAATGATATTACATTAGCATCAGACAGTGTTCTTCCGCATGTAAGAACGGACATAGTAAAATATCTCCAAGAAGGAGATGAATTTACAATTGATAGAATGCAATTCAACTCATTTGGCAATCCCTTTAAAGATACCTATACAAAAATGAGCCTTGGCATCTTTGAAAGAATGTTTGCTGGTGTGGGTGGAGAAATTTTATACAGACCCTTTGAAAAAAATTATGCAATTGGATTTGAGGCATGGAGCGTACAACAAAGAGATTATGCACAAAACCTTCAGTTTCGAGACTACAAGACTACTACGGGTCATGCTACCTTCTATTATCAGGAACCTAATACTGGAATACTGCTTAGGTTGAAGGGCGGAAGATACTTAGCTGAAGATTCAGGTGTTACGGTTGGTTTATCCAGAAGATTTAAAACTGGCTTTACTGTCGGAGCCTTTTTCTCATTAACAGATATCAGCAAAGAAGAGTTTGGCGAAGGAAGCTATGACAAAGGTTTCTATTTCCTTGTTCCAATAGACATAATCTCTCCATCCTATCAAATGAGAACCTTTACCTGGGGCTTAAGGCCTGTCACAAGAGATGGTGCTGCTGAGATTACTCACGGTCTCCCGCTGTGGGGTGTTACTGACCAATCTAATAAGTGGTCTATTACTCATAATTGGGGAGAAAAATGAAGAAACCTTCATTAATATTAGCTACCATAATTCTTAGCAGTTGTAATAGCTATTACTTTCCATTAATTCTTGAAACTCCTCAGGCGATTATTGATCAGTTTAAACCATATGAGCTTGATCAAGATTACATAGAGCAACAGCGCTATTCCTTTATCTCCGCTGAGCTTGATGGATTAAATGCAACTCTGATGCTTAACCAAATTGATGACGGGGTATTTAAATGGGTTGGACGTGGTGGCATTATCTTAAGAACATATAAAGGTTTTATTATTGAAACTCAGGGCCTTACAAATAACGTTAAGTTACTTGACCCAAAGCATAGTATTGATCATTTGCAAGCCAATGATCCTCGTACATTAATATATAACCTTGATGAACCCATTCTGTTTGAACTGCCCGTGAATATTGAAGAGCTAACTATCTCCAAGAAGCATTTTTTAGTAGATTTATCTGCCAAGCAAATTAACTGGGATATTAAAGCAGATATTGTATATAACGATAAAGGAATGCCGGTCTCAACAGCTCAAACACTTCATCCATTTCTGGGTGAGATAAGCATTAAGTTTTATTATAAGTATTAATAGCCTTCTTGCTATTTTTGCAAATAGCTACCACTAAACTCTATTCGTGCACACTCTTTTTATAAGACAAAAAAAAGGGTCTCCGAAGAGACCCTTTTAAGCCAAATTCTATTACTTACTTAGTTCTAGTAGCTGTTTGAGTCGCAACTCCAGTCTGGACTGAAACTGTTACAGGAGTAGTAACTGTCTCATCTACAACTGTTGAAAGTTCAATTTCAACTTCTTCCTCAATCTCGACATCTTGGTCCTGAGCGTTAGTTACAGTAGATGTTTGAGTCATTGTCGCTGTTGAAGTACTTGTTGTACTTCTAGTAGAAGTAACCGTATCCTGATATGTTTCCATTATAGGTGAAGTACTTACTTCATACTCTTCAATCACCGTAGGTGCAGGAGTCGGTGCAGGTGTTGGTGCAGGAGTCGGTGCAGGAGTCGGTGCAGGAGTCGGTGCAGGAGTCGGTGCAGGAGTTGGTGCAGGTGAATCATCATCATCCGTAATTGCAGCAATAGCAGCAACGGCAGCAACGGCAGCTGCAATAGCTCCAGCGCTTAGTTCTCCTTTAGCCTCTTCAGCAGTTCCACCACTGTTTGGTTCAGGTGTATCTTGTGCGCTTAGCGCTGTACCGAAAAACGGTACTACAAGAGTCAATAAATATTTAAATCTGTTCTTTAATTTGGCCATAATTCCAAGCTCCTAGTTAGTAAAGTCGTATTCTCTGATAAAAGTGTATAAAAAGCAATTTTTTTTTACTCCTTTTTAAAAGTAATAAAATAATGAGTTTTTTATAATCACATCTATCTTCCCTATAAGTAATTATAATGCTTTTTACGGAATTGTATATGTTATGGACTTTTTATTAACTTTAATAGTTTTTGTTAGAACTAATACGGGATGTAGCGCAGCCTGGTAGCGCACCTCGCTGGGGGTGAGGTGGTCGTCGGTTCAAATCCGGCCATCCCGACCACTTACAAGCTGACTGAATGCTACTTGGATTTATTTATAACTTCTTCTGCATACCAATTTATTTCTGCGATCATGCCCTCTAAAGTTCTCTTGTCTGCTCCGCCCTCGTAAGTATTTCTAAAAGCAACAATTACCTCGGTTGCACCCAGATCTTCTAGCTGTTTAATACCACTCGGTGAGTATGCAGCTTCACCCATTACTTGAAACTGATAATTAGGGTGATTCATTGTTCCAAAATCTTCTCTGAAAGAATTAATTTGATCAATTAAGCTCTTTGTTTCTTCTAGACTGAGGCCTGCACTAATCCATCCATCGCCAATCCTTGCTGCTCTTCTTAAAGCTGGCTTTGAGTGACCACCAATAAGAATAGGAACCGGTTTAGTTGGAGCAGGACATAACTTTAATTCAGGAATATCATAAAACTCTCCTTTATAAGAGAAATATTCACCATTCATAAGTCCTTTTAAAATATCTATTTGCTCATCCATTCTCTTGCCTCGCTTTTCCCAACGCTCTCCTGTTGCAAGAAAATCTTCATACCATGGACTTACACCCACTCCAAAATGAAATCGATTATTAGTCATAACACCTAATGTTGTAACAAATTTAGCGGTTGTAACAGCTTGTCTTGGCGCAAGCTTGTACACAGATGTAGAAAATTCTAACTTCTCTGTTACAGCTGCAATTGCTGGAATAATGGAGAAGGGCTCTAGGAATGGGACTCCATCTAAGAAATCTCTACTTCCATCATCATTGTATGGGTAGGTAGAATCGCATTCTTTTGGGTAGCAAATACTATCTGGGAATGTTATTGCGTGAAAGCCAGCTGCCTCTGCAGCCTTGCCAAGCTCTAAATAGAAAGATGGATCGCACATTGAAGCATGATATGAAAAGCGCATGATTTACCTTTAGGTTAAATATAAAAGAGCATTTATAATAACAACATTTTATATAAAGCGATATTCAAAGTTCAAGAAATAGAGCGGTTTTAATAAGTTTATACTCATCAAATTATGCAAAATTCAATTCAGGATCCAGAGCTTCAAGAGTGGCTTGACGCTTTAAAAAATATTATTTCTGAGGATGGCAATGAGCGAGCCTCGTTTATTTTAGGTAAGCTTGCATCAAAACTTACAGAGCTTGGAACTATCCCTAATTACAATCTTACCACTCCTTTTCGAAACTCTATTCCTGTAAGTGAAGAGGCAAAAATGCCTGGAGATTTATTTATGGAGCGAAAAATTAGATCACTTATTAGGTGGAATGCTTTGGTGATGGTGCTAAGGGCGAATAAATCCGATGATGACCTGGGTGGCCATATCGCGACCTTTTCATCGTCGGCAACACTTTATGATGTTGGTTTTAACTATTTTTTTCAAGGCTCAGCAGAAGGTCAAGAGGACTTGATCTATTTTCAAGGCCATTCCTCACCTGGCATATACGCAAGAAGCTTTTTGGAGGGATATTTTTCTGAAGAAGATTTGGATAACTTTAGGCGCGAAGTAGATAAGCCGGGGATTTCTTCCTATCCACATCCTTGGCTCATGCCTGAGTACTGGCAATTCCCTACAGTCTCTATGGGCTTGGGTCCAATCATGGGAATTTATCAAGCAAATATCATGCGCTATCTTTCTGCTAGAGGCCTTGCCCCTAGAAATAATCGTAAAGTTTGGGTGTTTTGCGGTGATGGAGAGATGGATGAGCCCGAATCCAAGGGAGCAATTGGGCTGGCAGGGCGAGAAAAGCTTGAAAATTTAATTTTTGTTATTAATTGTAATCTTCAAAGGCTTGATGGCCCGGTGCGAGGAAACAATAAGATTATTCATGAGCTTGAAAGAGAATTCAGGGGCTCTGGCTGGAATGTCATTAAGGTTGTATGGGGTAGACAGTGGGACCCAATTTTTGCAAGAGATAAACAGGGAAAATTGCAAGAATTAATGGATGCAGTTGTTGACGGAGAGCTCCAAAATTTTAAAGCGAAGGGTGGCGCTTACACCAGAGAGAAATTTTTTGGTCAAGATCCAGATGTTTTGGAGATGGTAGAGGATCTAACAGATGAAGATATTTACAAATTAAATCGAGGAGGTCACGATCCTTATAAAGTTTATGCGGCTTATCATAAAGCAGTGAACTCTAAGGGCGCACCTACCGTAATTCTTGCTTTGACTACAAAGGGTTACGGGACTGGCTCACGAGAAGCTGATAATACAACCCATCAAGTCAAAAAATTGACACTAGATAATATTAAGTCTTTTAGAGATAAATTTGATATACCCGTGTCAGATGATGATATCGAGCAATTACCATATGTCAGGCCGGCTAAAGATTCTCCAGAAATACAATACTTATTAAAAACACGCGAAGGTTTGGGTGGGCCAATACCAAGAAGACGTCAACACGTTAAAAAGCTAACCATGCCAGAGGCTAATATTTTTGAGAAATACGTAGCTGGCTCAGATGGAAAAAAAGTATCCTCTACCATGTCCTTTGTTCGCATGATGACTGATGTGATTAAGGATAAAAAAATTGGTCAACATATAGTTCCAATCGTTCCTGACGAAGCTAGAACTTTTGGGATGGAAGGGCTCTTTAGGCAGATAGGCATTTATTCGTCTGAAGGTCAGAAATACAAGCCTGAGGATGCTGATCAGGTCATGTGGTACAAGGAATCAAAGGATGGCGTGATGCTTGAAGAAGGCATTAATGAATCAGGTGCATTTTCTGCATGGATTGCATTGGCTACAGCCTACTCAAATTATGACCTTCCCATGGTCCCAATCTATCTTTTTTATTCTATGTTTGGCTTTCAAAGAATTCATGATTTGGCATGGGCTGCAGGCGATTCACAGGCAAAAGGGTTTCTGATAGGCGCAACTTCTGGCAGAACAACCTTGAATGGAGAAGGCCTCCAGCATCAAGATGGGCACAGCCATCTTTTTTCAGCAACTATTCCAAACTGCCTTTCTTATGATCCCGCTTATGCTTATGAGCTTGCTGTAATTTTTCAGCATGGGATTCAAAAAATGTTTGTAGATTTAGAGAATTACTACTACTACATTACTGTAACCAATGAGAATTATGAGCAGCCCGCCAAGCCAAAGGGTGCTGATGAGGGAATTATCAAAGGGATGTACCGACTCATTGAAAATAAAGAGCATCAAGTGATTTTGATAGGCTCTGGATCCATCTTAAATGAATCTGTTAAAGCGATAGAGATTTTGAGCTCTGTTGGTATTACTGCAGAGGTATGGAGTGTTACCAGTTTTAATATGCTTAGAAAGGATGGTATTGATAAGCAGCGGTTTAATGAGCTTAATCCTGACGCTATCTCAAAGCTCAGCTATGTTGAGGAATGTTTGAGTGATGAATCTGTTCCAGTTATAGCTTCCACTGATTATATTAGGGCCTATCCTGAGCAAATTCGAAGTTATATTAAAGCACCCTTTTACACACTTGGAACCGACGGCTATGGTCGCAGTGATTCCAGGGAAAAGTTAAGGGAGTTTTTTGAAATAGATGCGAATAATATTGCGCGAATGGCTTCTTATTCTCTATTTAAAAAAGGCGCATTAACCAAAACTGAGATTAATAAAATTTACAAGAAGCTCAAGGTCGATTCCTCCAAACCTAATCCTTGGGAGGTGTAATGAGTACTCAAGTATTAAATATACCGGATTTAGGGGAAGCTGAGGATGTAGAGGTTATAGAAATTTGCGTCAAACCCGGCGACATTGTTAGTGAGGAGGATCCTATTATTGTTTTGGAGTCTGATAAGGCAGCGATGGAAATACCAACTTCTCTTGGAGGTAAGGTACTTGCAATCAAAGTGTCCGTTGGCGATAAAGTAAGTGCAGGTTCGCCATTTTTAGAGATTGAAGGCGAGGAAGGAGAGCCGTCTGATGAGACTCATAAGCCAGCTATTGATTCTGCTAATGCTTTAGAGGTTTCTAAGGTCCCTAGTAAGATAGAAGAAATTATTGAGCAACCGATCTTGGCTGAACCAGCTCAAGATCCTGGTAATAGAGGGACTGTTTATGCCGGTCCAGCAGTGAGGAAATTAGCCAGAGAATTTGGGATTGAGCTTGCTCTCGTGAAGTCATCAGGACCTAAAGGAAGAATTCAGAAGGAAGATTTACATGCTTTTGTGAAGGCTCGCCTGAATGGCGCTAGCAATAATTCATTTACTTTCACGCAACCAAATATTGATTATTTAAAATGGGGTTCTGTGGAAGAGCAACCATTGTCAAAATTTCAAAAATCTTCTCTCACCAATCTTCATACGTCTTGGATTAATATCCCTCATGTTACTCAGCACGATGAATGTGACCTTTCAGAGCTTCTTAACCTAAGATCGCAACTAAATACCAAGCATGCGCTTAAAATTTCACCCCTAGCTTTTATCGTCAAAGTTACTGCAGAAGTTTTATCAGCATTCCCAATGCTCAACAGCTCCCTAGATCAGGACCTTGAAAAAATAGTTGTTAAAAATTATGTAAATATGGGCATTGCTGTTGATACCCCAGAGGGCTTGATTGTTCCAAACATCAAAAACGTTCAAGAGAAATCAATTGTGAATATTGCTGAGGAAATTTCAATGCTGGCAAGCGCAGCAAAAACAAGAAAGCTGAAGCTCCCAGACCTCAAAGGCTCATCTTTTACTATTAGCTCGTTAGGGGCCATTGGAGGAAAATTTTTTACACCAATTATTAATCCTCCAGAAGTTGGTATTCTAGGAGTATCTAAAACATTCTCTAAAGTGGTCGTTAAAAATGAAGGCTTTGAATCTAGGGAGTTTTTACCACTCTCCTTGAGCTATGATCACAGAGTGATTAATGGTGTTTATGCTGCGCAATTTATAACCCAGCTAGGTGCTGCATTAGGGGATGCTGTATTAATGGAGGCAAAATTTCAATGATCGATAAGAATTTTCAAACAGGGTGCGTGCTGATTGTTGGCGGGAGCGGAGGAATAGGCTCGTTATGCGCAAAAGAATTTGTTAATGCTGGCGCTAAAGTTGCTATTACCTATTATAAAAATGAGCAAGCCGCAGTGGATATTGCTAAGAATATTGATGGAGGCACTCAAGTTTTTCAGCTGGATAATAGCAAGTCAGATTCAGTTAATAGCGTGATGAATGAGATCATTGAAAAATTTGGATCCATTAATACCATTGTAAATGCAGCAGGCTTTGATATCCCTCAAAAGTTTATTGGCGAGATAGATATCGATTTATGGAAAA
>Ga0115547_1002044_pt1 | contig 11491 bp, 12 predicted proteins | sample COGITO_mtgs_1004_3_FD_87185 | JGI IMG/M metagenome (GOLD analysis project Ga0115547, IMG submission 87185) | Pelagic marine microbial communities from North Sea - COGITO_mtgs_100420 | ecosystem: Environmental > Aquatic > Marine > Epipelagic | place: Germany:Helgoland, sampling site Kabeltonne...
CATCCCAGCGTAAAATCGTCATCCCAGCGTAAAATCGTCATCCCAGCGTAGGCTGGGATCTATTTATGGGTAAATGGGCCCCAGCCTTCGCTGGGGTGACGTTCCTTCGCCAGCAGGACCAAGTATTCCCCTGCTTAAGCTGAAATATGATCCGTAATAAACTTCTGTACAGCAGCTTTATCGTTATCCAGCACTGTGTAGCGCTCTTCTTTTTCGAAGAGATCTGCCATATGCGTCGGCAACTCTGGATCAGTCGGATAACCCGCTTCTCTCACCGCATCCGGAAACTTAGCAGGATGAGCAGTGGCCAATGTCACCATCGGTGTTTCAAGATTGGCACGGCAGTGGCGCGCAGCATCAAGACCAATAGCGGTATGCGGATCCATCAGATAATCGCTATCTTTATAAACCGAGCTAATCATCTCAAGCATACCTTCATTATCGCAGCGATAGCTGGAGAATAGCTTGCGAGCTTCGGTTAGAGCGCTGTCACTTAGATCCATATGCCCTGCTTTGGCATCTTTCATTAACTCTGCAATAGCAGCACCATCGCGATCATAAAGATCAAACAACAGTCGCTCGAAATTACTCGAGATCATAATATCCATGCTCGGCGCCAGACTCTGTTCAAGAGGACGGGTGCTGTGATCATTGTCACTAATACAGCGATGCAGAATATCGTTCTGGTTGGTGGCAATCACCAACTGCTCAATGGGCAGACCCATTTTATGGGCCAGATAACCGGCAAAAATGTCACCAAAGTTACCGGTCGGCACTGAGAAAGAAACTTTGCGCTGCGGGCCACCCAGTGACAGGGATGCCCAAAAATAATAGACGATCTGAGCCATAATTCGCGCCCAGTTGATCGAGTTAACCGCGGCTAACTGACGACCTTCCGGCAGAAAAGACTGATCGGTAAAGCTGGCTTTAACCATGTTCTGACAATCATCAAAATTGCCATGCATGGCAATATTGTGGACATTATCGGCAGCAACTGTGGTCATTTGACGGCGCTGAACTTCCGAAACCCGATTGTGTGGGTGCAAAATAAAGATATCGATATTTTCACAGCGACGACAACCTTCAATTGCAGCCGACCCGGTATCGCCAGAGGTGGCACCCATAATCACTACTTTCTGGTTGCGCTTTTCAAGAATATAGTCGAGCAGATTACCTAAAAATTGCAGTGCAAAATCTTTAAACGCCAATGTTGGGCCGTGAAAAAGCTCCATTATCCATTCGTTATGACCCGTCTGAATTAACGGCGCAATACCGCCATGACGGAATGTCTCATAGGATTTATCAATCAGCTTTTTAAGATCTGCTTGAGGAATAGCACCATCAACAAATGGGGTGATGATTTTTAGGGCTAAGTCCTGATATGACAACCCTGCCCATGAGGCGATTTCTTCAGTGCTAAATTTCGGCAATTCTTGGGGCACATACAGGCCACCGTCCGGTGCTAGTCCGGTAAGAACGACGTCTTCGAAATTTTTTGGCTCGCCGCCGCCTCTGGTGCTGATATATTTCATTTACTGATCCAAATGTTCGACGCGGATAAAGTTTACTGTGCCGCGTACTGTTTCAAGTTGCTCAATATTTTCAACCGCTGCATCCAGTGATTTCTCATAGGTGACATCGGTCAGGATAATTACGTCGACGTACTCTTCAGTCGCCGGCTGTTCTTTCTGTACGATTGCCTCAATGCTAATGCCAGCATCGGCCATAATTTTGGTGATATTCGATAGTACGCCCGGCTTATCTAGCGCAGAAAAACGCATATAAAAACTGGTTTCGATATCTTGAATATCGAGAATCACACGAGGCTCAACAGCATCAGTTTTGACACCCAATGCTGGAACCCAGCTGTCTGGACTGCTATCCATGGTGCGCGCTACATCAATAATATCTGCAACCACTGAGGATGCGGTAGGCGCTGCACCGGCTCCAGGGCCGTAAAATAAGGTTGTACCCACTGCGTCGGCATTGACCATTACCGCGTTTAAGACATCATCAACACCGGCGATAAGGCAAGCTTTAGGCACCAGCGTTGGATGAACGCGAATTTCCACGCCTTTCGCAGTCTGGCGGGCAATACCTAGATGCTTCACGGCATAGCCAAGTTCGCGAGCGTAGGAGACATCCTGAGGCTGGAGCTTGGTAATGCCATCGGTAAATATCTGCTTGGTATCCAACGGCATAGCAAAAGCCAAGGATGCCATTATGACTAGTTTATGTGCCGCATCAATTCCCTCAACATCAAAGGTTGGGTCAGCTTCTGCGTAGCCTTTTTCTTGAGCTTCTGTCAGAACATCCGCAAATTCACGCCCTTTGCTGTCCATTTCTGAAAGAATAAAATTGGTTGTGCCATTAATGATACCGGCCATCCAGTTAATCTGGTTGCCGGCAAGGCCTTCGCGAAGACCTTTAATTATAGGTATGCCGCCGGCCACTGCCGCTTCATAAGCAACGATCAGATTACGTGACTCGGCATAGGCAAAAATTTCCATGCCATGTTCCGCTATCAATGCTTTGTTAGCGGTGACCACATGCTTGCCATTTTCTAGGGCTGTCATCACCAGATCGCGGGCAACGGTAGTGCCGCCGATTAGTTCGACAACAATATCAATATCGGGATTTTTGGCGACATCAAAAATATCCCGTGAGACATTTAGGGATGCTGTATCGCAATCGGGATTATCTCGACGCGCGCCAACCTGTGAAATAACAATTTCGCAGTTTGAACGCGGATTAATTAACTTTGAATTTCGCTGCAGAAGATTGATAGTTCCAGAGCCAACTGTGCCCAACCCGCATATGCCAACTTTTACCAATCTCAAGGTCTTTCCCCAATTAATTATCTATAAATAAAATGACGCGCAACATTAAATGTCTGCCCCCTCCCTGTCAATGCAAGGAGCGGCAAGAGTGCTTAATGCTACGGTATTATAACCTTAGAATGCGCCTAAATCAGTTAGATTGAACGTCTAATCCAAGCAGTTGGGCAAAATCAGCCGCGGTTCGGTAACCGGGCAACAGTGTTCCATCCATCAAAACGGTCGCCGGGGTTCCGTTTACGCCGATTGAACCACCCAATTTAAAGTGATCGGCGACAGGATTATCATCACAGACGGCGATGCTGCTATCTTTACCAGTCTTGAAATTGGTGAGCGCTTGATTGGGGTCATCAGCACACCAGGCGGTGGCTATTTTTAAATAGGATTCAGATTCCAAGCCTGCACGTGGATAGGCTAGATAACGAACTTCAACACCCATGGCATTTAGCATAGGGACTTCTTTGTGCAGTTTTCGACAGTAACCACAATCGATATCAGTAAACACATTGATGATCGCTTTACTCTCGCCCGCAGGCTTAAACACGATCATTTCGTCAGGGTTGAGCTTAGAAAATATCTGGCGGCGCATTTCAGTTAAACGAACTTCCTTAATATCAATAAACTCAGTTGACGTAATTTTATAAAGGTTGCCATCAATAAAATGACTGCCATCTTTTGCCACAAATAGTATCGGACCACCATCAACCTGCACCTCGTAAACACCGGGCATCGAAGACTGGCCCAACACCTTGAAGGTAAGATCAGGTCTTACCGCTGAAAGCTTTCGCTCAATAATAGTAGAGGTGCTTTCTACAACTATTTTTTCAGCAGCTGAAACGGCAGGCGTTGCAAGAACCGCAAGACTAGCTGCTATTGCAAAGATTGATCGAAGTATTGAATAAGCCAAGGTGCCATCCTAGATAAAGTTTGAGTTTGTTAAAGGTTATAAATGTGTCGAGTGGATTATTTGAGCCTATATCCTGAAAAGGGTTCCCAAAAGCCTATTATTCAACACTTAAAATGATTTTTGATGGAGAGCATTCCATTGCCCTCAAACTACCGAATAAGGACTGCTAAACTGCCTCTTCGCCAGTTTCGCCGGTGCGAATACGGATAACTTCATCCAGCGAGGAGATAAATATTTTGCCATCGCCAATCTTACCGGTGGCCGCTGCCTTGGCGATTGCTTCAACAACACTATCAAGCATTTCTGCACCAATAGCGATTTCCAACTTTACCTTGGGAAGGAAGTCGACAACATATTCTGCGCCGCGATATAACTCTGTGTGCCCCTTCTGTCGACCAAAGCCTTTAACCTCTGTCACTGTGATCCCCTGAACACCAACATCTGCAAGTGCCTCACGAACATCATCCAGTTTAAAGGGCTTAATAATCGCTGTAATTAATTTCATTGTTACCAATCTCCACTTATTAGAATTGTTTGTGCAAAGATACCTGTTTCATCAATAAATTGCATCTCTGTATAAGAGTATTGACCTTTAATACTATGGCGGCAAGTTATCCTGACTTTTTAACCTGCAATTTGCAGGCAAAAAAAACCGGGGCCCCTAGTAAAAGGAGACCCCGGAAGGATGTAACGAAAGGAGACTACTAGTTGTTCGTGAACTCAGGGTAAGCTTCGATACCACATTCAGAGATATCAACACCTTCGAATTCAGCTTCTTCGCTAACTCGAATACCAACAACCATCTTGATCACGTACCAAGCGATAAAGCTAGTGACGAAAGTCCAAGCAAAGATCACTGCGATACCAGTCAACTGGCCGCCAAGTGTGGCACTGTCGTTGCCCGAGAAACATACTGCGAGCAGACCCCAGATGCCAACAACACCGTGAACAGAGATTGCGCCAACTGGATCATCAATCTTGATCTTGTCCATCAGAGTTACTGACAGAACAACAATCACACCACCGATAGCACCAACCAGAGTTGCTGCGCCGCCAGTCCAGTTCAGAGGCTCTGCAGTAATAGCAACCAGACCTGCAAGTGCACCGTTAACAGCCATAGTCAGATCAGCTTTGCCGAACAGTAGTTGAGCAAGAACAAGCGCTGCAATCAAACCACCGCAAGCGGCTGCGTTAGTATTAACAAACACATCAGAAACTGCGTTAGCTTCAGCAATGTTTGAAACCATCAACTCAGAACCACCGTTGAATCCGAACCAGCCCATCCACAGGATGAACATACCGATTGCCGCGAGAGGCATATTGGCACCTGGAATCGCATTTACTTTTCCGTCTGCAGAGTACTTGCCTTTACGAGCGCCAAGTAACAGTACACCAGAGAGTGCAGCAGTAGCACCACAGAGGTGAACAACACCTGAACCTGCGAAATCTTGGAAACCAGCTACATCTAGGAAACCGCCGCCCCACTTCCACATACCCTGTAGTGGGTAAATGAAACCAGTCATTACTATAGCGAAAGCGAGGAAAGACCAAAGCTTCATACGCTCAGCAACAGCACCGGATACGATAGACATTGCAGTGGCAACGAATACTACCTGGAAGAAGAAGTCAGATGCGCCTGAGTAGTAAGTATCACCACCACTAGCCAGAACTTCTTCGGTTGTTGCATTGCCGATAATGTTACCGAACCACTGATCAGGCAAAATGCCGCCTGCACTGCCGCCGTACATGATCGCGTAACCCATCACCATGTACATGCAGCAAGAAACTGCAAACAGGGCAACGTTTTTAGTAAGAATTTCTGTAGTGTTTTTAGAACGAACCAGACCAGCTTCTAGCATTGAGAAACCAGCTGCCATCCACATTACCAGTACACCAGACATCAAGAAATAGAATGTGTCTAGTGCGTATTTGACTTCAATTATATCGGAATTCATTGTTTATTCTCCTGTTATACCGCTTCAGCGCCGGTCTCACCGGTGCGAATGCGAATAACCTCTTCAAGTGTTGAAATAAAAATCTTGCCGTCGCCGATTTTTCCAGTTTGTGCAGCGTTGGTAATAGCTTCTACAGCGCTATCAACCATTTCATCTGCCAGGGCGATTTCCAACTTAACCTTAGGGAGGAAATCAACCACATATTCAGCACCACGGTATAACTCTGTGTGCCCTTTTTGACGACCAAATCCTTTAACCTCTGTTACTGTCACACCGGCTACGCCGAGGTCACCTAAAGCTTCTCTTACTTCATCAAGTTTAAAAGGCTTAACAATTGCTGTTATCAGTTTCATATTTACTCTCCTTAAGGGGTTGGGTGGCCGAAGCCACCCGTTTTGTAGATCTATAACTTTTCTAAAACAAACTTACAAAGATTTTGAAATGGTCAGTACGAACTCATTGTCAGCATATGCGCCTTCAGCTGTATTAGTGCTAATCCAGCTTAGGTCAAAACCTAGGCCTGCAGCTTCAGTGCTTAGAGATACTGCATAATCATCGTAGTCTTCTGCGCCAGTGCTTTTGCCGTAGTGGAATCCAAGAGAATATTCTTCACTCAGTGCCACACCGTAGTCAGCGTAGATGTACTCATAGTTACCAGTGCCATCAAACCAGTCATCAGTAGTGGCAAAGCCAATAGTTGCATCAGCATATGAAACGCTGCCGTAAACTTCTTCGAAGTTCTTGCCAGTGTCATTTGGATAACCATAGAATACATAGCCAATGTCATAGCTAACTGACTCAGAGAAAGAACCGCCATAACCAACGTAGTAATCTAACTCAAGGCCACCAGTTGAAGTTCCTGCATCAACAGATGAACCCCATGCACCAGCGTAGACACCGTTTTCAGCGGCAACATCAAAACCGCCAGAAAGAGCAGCACCCATTGATTGATCGTAACCACGGAAAAAGTAGTCAGAACCGATAGCAACGTTGCCAGATACTTCAACAGCAGATGCAGTTACAGCAGACAACATAGTTGCAGCAAATAAAGCAGATTTTGCAAATTTCATAATGATCTCCCAAGATACATTAAATTTTAAAAAATGAATTGTTGTTTTTCTTGTCTTGCGCAACAGGAAATGCACATACCGTGCCAACTTTTATTTTCAGGAAATTTAACGAAATTTTTATGGAATGCAGCCCCACAGGAACCAAAATAGTGCGCAAATCCGAGACTCTATTCACAAAAACGCACCAATGTGGACAGGCTACAGATACAGATCACATAAACAGCGAAACTATGGGGCTTGCGGATGCAATTTGTTAAACTGCCAGCCATCGAAAAATCGACATAGCGGAGACAGGCATTGAATCAGGACAATATTATTAACCAATTTATCAACCAGTTTAACCAAGCCTTCGTTCCAGGCGCTCAGGCCTTGGGGGATGAAGTGCAGATGCAGATACGCACAGCCCTAAGCAGTGCACTGCAAAAAATGAACCTGGTCACCCGAGAAGAATTTGATACTCAGCAAGCCGTACTGATGCGCTCTCGTGAAAAGCTCGACGCCCTCGAGCAGCAAATCGCCGAACTTGAAGAAACGCTTCAGCAGCTGAGCCAAAAATAACAAGCCAATAGCTGGTTTGTATAAAACAACATACAGGGAGGTATGTTATGTCACTCGCCGTTGCTTACACCCGCGCCAAACTGGGGATCAATGCACCTCTGGTTACCATTGAAGTGCACCTATCCAACGGCCTGCCCGGCCTGCATATGGTCGGCCTGCCGGAAGCGGCGGTAAAAGAAAGTAAAGACCGTGTGCGCAGCGCCATTATCAACTCCCACTTTGATTTTCCCGCCAGACGAATCACCGTCAATCTCGCCCCAGCCGAACTGCCCAAAGAGGGAAGTCGCTTTGATATCGCCATTGCTATCGCGATTCTCGCCGCTTCGGAGCAGATTCCCCGCGATCATTTAGAGGATTATGAATTTATCGGCGAGCTGGCACTGTCAGGAGATATACGCCCTGTCGATGCAGTACTTCCGGCGGCACTGGCCTGTGCAAGCCGCGGTAAACAGCTAATTATAGGCAGTGACAACGCCCTTGAGGCCTCTCTGGTCAGCGACCTTTCAATACTACCCGCCAAACATCTTTTAGAAATTTCCGCCCATCTCCATCAACGGCAACCGTTGCAACCATGGGTCAGCCCATCGACAGTCGAGCCACCCAATAGTCAGCAATCCTATGGCGAACTAGGTGAAGAACTTGATAGAGAACTTGATAGAGAACTAGATAAAGAGCTAGACAAAGAGCTAAGTGAAGTTATAGGCCAGCATCACGCCAAGCGGGCACTGGAAATCTCCGCCACCGGCGGCCACAACCTGCTCTTTTACGGCCCGCCCGGAACCGGTAAAACCATGCTCGCCAGTCGCCTGCCGGGTATTCTGCCGCCACTCACCAACCAGCAAGCACTAGAAGTTGCCGCCATCTACTCGGTAGCAGGCAAAGGTTTAAGACCGCAGGTATGGTCGCGGCCATTTCGCGCACCCCATCACACCGCCTCCGCCGCAGCACTGGTCGGTGGTGGGAGTACACCGCGCCCCGGGGAAATATCTCTCGCCCATCAGGGTGTATTGTTTCTCGATGAACTCCCGGAATTTTCTCGCCGAGTATTAGAAGTATTACGAGAGCCTATGGAATCCGGTGAAATAATGATCTCCCGTGTTGCCGCCCAGTCGCGCTACCCCGCCAGCTTTCAATTAATTGCAGCAATGAACCCCTGCCCCTGTGGCTACCTCGGCAGCCAGCGCTGCAGTTGCACTCCCGACCAGATCAATCGCTATCGCAATAAAATATCCGGTCCTCTCTTAGACCGAATAGATCTGCAGGTACAGGTCACTAAAATTGAAAATCATCAACTTTTGAATCAGCGAGCTCAAGCCAAAGGTGAATCCAACCAGCAGATACAGCAGCGCATCAGTAGCGCTCGCGCGCGGCAAATAAATAGACAGGGAAAAATTAACAGTCAGCTGAGTAGTCTGGAGCTTAAAAATATTTGCCCGCTCAATAAAGAACAGCAGACATTAATGGACAGCGCCATCAATCGCTTTGGCCTCTCCACCAGAGGATTTTATCGAGTGTTGCGAGTTGCCCGCAGTATTGCCGATCTTGAGAGCAGAGATACAGTCGCCACCGAGGACTATCAAGAGGCGCTGAGCTACCGAATCACCACCGATTCTAAGCAGCTAAATTAGATACCCGCTTCCGGAAGTCGTACTCCACAGTGAAAGCAGTATTCCGCATCGGGGTGATGGCCGGTGCGCTCGCAAACATTGCAGCGTTTATGGCTGCTCTCCGCATTGATCTCGCGAGCAATTTCGGCGGTGAATATACCCGTCGGAATGGCAATAATCGAATAGCCAGTCAACATCGCCATGGTCGCAATAACCTGTCCCATCGGGGTCTGAGGCGTAATATCCCCATAGCCAACAGTAGTGATAGTGACAATGGTCCAGTAGATGCTGCGCGGAATACTGGTAAAGCCATTATCCGGCCCCTCGACAAAAAACATCAGGCTGCCAAACAGCACACTGAGAATAAACACCACCGTAAAAAACACCAGTATCTTGCGCCGCGCCGCATACATAGAGCGCAGCAACACATTAGCCTCGGACAGATAGCGGACTAATTTTAGTACTCGAAAAATACGCAGAACCCGAAGCAGGCGCAATACTAACCAGTAATTGGCGCCAGGTAGGAATATCGCCAGATAGGTTGGCAGTATCGCCAACAAATCGACTAGGCCATAAAAACTAAAGATATAGCTTAGTCGCTTTGGCGAAGAATAAATCCGCAGCAGATACTCTACCGAGAAAACCAGCGTAAACAGCCACTCGAGACGAAATAGCCATAAACCAAACTGATTGTGCACAGACTCGATAGAATCAAACACAATTGCTAGCACACTGAATACAATCAGGTAGATCAGTGCTATATCAAACCGCTGGCCTGAGACTGACTCTGTGCCAAAAATCACTTGATAGATTTTTTCTCTCGCTGTCACTTCAACCATGTTAGATTGCCCTGAGCTAATGCTTGATATTTATTTCAATATTGTAGGCACTAATAACCCCGTTGACCATCAAGGCAAAAGTCGCCACAGATATTGTCAGGCAATCACCGGCTGAAGGGTCTATTTTTAATGCTCAAACAGTTTATAAAAGTACTCCATTTATAAAGCAGCCTAGCTGAAAGCCCACTTAAAAGCCGCGAGAAAATTATGAAAAACCTAATTATCTGCCTTCTCCTTTGCACCTCCTCTATCGCCATAGCCAAGCCGGAATTAAAAGGCAGTCCGGAAGAGCTGCGCCAATTTCTACATCCCAGCGAAAGAATTGTCAGCCTGCATGGCCAGGCCGAAGAAAAAGCCTATTCAGATCGAGCCATTATCAGCTTGGTGATCACCACCGAAGATAAACAGCTGTCCAACTCCATAGCCGCTAACAGCAACCTGCGGGAATTTATCACCGAGCAACTGACCTCTAAAGGTATAGAGGGTGACAGTATTAAAAGCTCGAAGTTTTCCACGTCGCCTCAGTATGGCTGGTTTGGTAAAAAACCTGATAGCTATAAAGTCGTCAACCGTATGGCGATAACCATTACCGAGGAATCACAGCTAAAGTCCATTGCCAGCGTTGCCGACAGCAAAGAACAGATAGAGTTATCGGACACTAGCTTTGAGCACAGCAGTGCCGATGAGTATAAAAACAAGGTTAAAAAGCTGGCGCTTGAAAAAGCCATGAAACAGAAAGCATTTTATGAATCCAGTCTCGGCGTCACTCTGACTCCTGTGGGTTTTAGAAATAGTCAGATCCGCTTTAGAGGCACTCAGGGGGCCGAGATGCTGGAGGAAATTGTGGTTACCGCAAGCAGACGTAGTTCAAGCAAAATTCAAGAAATGTCGTTAAGCCAGCCGGTACAAAAACAGACGCCCTCTTTTGATGAGATACAGTATGAGGCAGAGATTTATATCGACTTTAAAATTGAAAGCGTTGATAGTTCTAAATAAAAAGATTGTATGGAGACTCACATGGAGTTAGTTCAAGGATTATTGATTATTACATCAGTCCATCTTTTAGCCGCGGCATCACCGGGGCCAGATTTTGTGCTGGTATCGCAACAGACAATATCCAATGGCAAAAAGGCCGGCTTGCTGTGCAGTATTGGCATTGCACTCGGCCTATCAATACATATCCTCTACTCAGCGTTTGGCCTTGCCGCGATAATTGCCAACTCAACAACCGCACTCTTGGTCATTAAGTTACTGGGTGGAAGCTATCTAATATTTCTCGGCATTAAAGGTCTTAGATCAAAATCCAATGCTAAGCGAACAACTGAAGGACAGCAAAAAACAACTGCACCTCAGCATTCACCATTAAAGACTATCGGACTCGGATTCCTGTGCAATGCATTAAACCCCAAAGCACCGATCTATTTTGTCTCGCTTTTTACCATCGTGATCTCGACAGATACATCGGCCAGCCATTTAGTAATCTACGGCATTTGGATGATGGCAATCCAACTAGCCTGGTTCTCACTGGTCACTGTAATGCTCTCAACCGAAAAGGTCGCCGGAAAGCTGCAAAGTGCCGGACATATTATTGACCGTATTGCCGGTGGCGCAATGCTATTACTGGGCTTAAAAGTCATCGCCTCGAGAACCAACTAGATGAACACCCCCATCAATAGTGTGATGACGCTAAAAGATTGGGGAATGCTGCTCTCCCTATC
>Ga0115547_1002047_pt1 | contig 11478 bp, 7 predicted proteins | sample COGITO_mtgs_1004_3_FD_87185 | JGI IMG/M metagenome (GOLD analysis project Ga0115547, IMG submission 87185) | Pelagic marine microbial communities from North Sea - COGITO_mtgs_100420 | ecosystem: Environmental > Aquatic > Marine > Epipelagic | place: Germany:Helgoland, sampling site Kabeltonne...
AAGGTCATTATCTAACCAAAATCCATTTTAGTATGATTTATGCTGACCCATATGTTCGCGACAGAGACAAAATGCCAAAATGGACAGCAATGAACTTACCGATTGGTGCTTTGGTAGACTAAATAAACGAAGGGGTTTATAACTACTTAGATACAGAGCAGACACGAGGTGTATTGCATTCTAAAAAATGGAAAGAGAATCTAATTGATAGTATTTTCCAGACCGGATGTATACCACCTACATTTTGGCATCCAAATGATGATGCAGATAAAAAGTTTGAGTACGATATTGTTGACGGGAAGCAAAGATGTGCAACATTCGTAGAGTTTTTAGGAAACACACACATATGGAAGTGGAAAGGGAAAAAATTTAAAGAACTTAGTCCAAAACTTCAAAAGCGAATACGAAATTTTGAGGTAACCTTAATGAAGTCAAACCAAAAAATGTCTAACCGTGAGATCAGTGACATATTCACCCGTATTCAAAGTATAAAAAAACCAACACTTGGTGAAATATTAAATGGGGATAAATGTAGCTTGCTTACACATATTAATCAAGCGATTGAAGAAGACACATCTCTTATTAAACAAATCTTAAAAAATGATGATCGTAAACGAACTCTAAAAACATATGCAACCCTATATGTTCATTTTGGAGAAAGACACAACCAACTAAATACCAGTGATATTTCTACGTTATGGGAAACCAAATACAGAGAAGATACGTCCTTCATCGAAAATAAGTTTGAAGACTTTCATACGAATCTGGTTCATATGTGGGAAGTATTAACAAGTGATTCAAATGCAGACATACTACGACGAGATGGTAAAATAATACCATTATTTTGCGCACTTTCATTTGTTGAACCATTGCAACAGTCTGCATTGAAAACAGAACTACACAAGAACTATCACACATATGTTACAGACTGGGAATCCGTGAATGACAGCCATGCGCGATACGAATTCATCAAAAAGCGTTTACCACAATTTAGATTTTCGGATAAGTGTTGACTATACAATTTAGATTTAATCTGTTCGGTTTACGAGCTTTCCGTATGTGTATAGTTAGTTGTACACGTATCTTTTATTATTATAATAGTAATTCTTGTATCCTTCGCAACAATTATAACATACTCGTTTTAGATGGATGCGTGCAATCATCTACATTTACAACAGTAATCGGTTTTAATAATATAAAAATATATAGAGAGTCTATTCCAACTCTTAAAAAGGTCATTCTCAAAAAAAAATATCCATTTAGTATGAGTGATTATGATGACCCCAGACGTTCCCGACAAAGACACAACACCACAATGGCAATCCACGAATTTACCGATTAATTCTTTGGTAGAATACATCAACGACGGGAGTTATAACTTAAATCCAGAACACCAGCGAGGTGTAGTACATAATACAAAATGGAAAGAGAACCTAATTGAGAGTATTTTCCAGACCGGATGTATACCGCCCACATTTTGGCATCCAAATGATACAGATGAAACTATTGATTATGATAGTGTTGACGGGAAGCAAAGATGCGCAACATTCGTAGAGTTTTTAGGAAACACATGGAAGTGGAGATGTAAATATTTTAATGAACTCAGTCCAAAACTTCAAAAGCGAATCCTGAATTTTGAGGTAACCATAATGAAGGCAACCAAAAAATTGACTACCGGTCAACTAACAAACACATTCAACCGTTTTCAAATTACAAAAAAAACAACATTTGGTGAAGTCTACAATTCGGATCTATGTAGTTTGCGCACACATCTTATACAAGCGATTAAAGAAGACACATCTCTTGTTACCCAAATCTTAAAAAACGATTCTCGTAAACAAATCCTAAAAACATATGCGACCCTATATGTCCATTTTGGAGAAAGACTTAGTCAACTAAATACCAGTGATATTTCTACGTTATGGGAAGACAAATACCGAGAAAATACGTCATTCATCGAAAAATATTTTGATGAATTTCATCGAAATATGGTTCATATGTGGGAAGTATTGACAAGTTATTCAAGTACAGACATACTACGACGAGATGGTAAAATAATACCATTATTTTGCGCACTTTCATTTGTCGAACCCTCTCAACAGTCAGAACTGAAAAAAGAACTAAACGATAACTATCACATATATGTTACCGACTGGGACGATATGAACGGCAGTCACACCTTACAGCAACACAAGCGATATGAATCCATCAAAAAACGTTTACCACAATTTAGATTTTTAGATAATTGTTGACTATACTATGTCGGTGTGTGAATATAATGTGTTATGTATAACTGTCTATGTATTATGTATAACTGTCTATGTATTATGTATAACTGTCTATGTATTATGTGTAACTGTCTATGTATTATGTATAACTGTCTATGTATTATGTGTTATGTATAAATGTCTATGTATTATGTAGTATGTGTTATGTATAAATGTCTATGGATCATAACGACAAAATAAAAATATATTCGGAGTACCATACGAAACACATCTGTGTGATACTTAATAAGGAAGGCGTCGACGTCGAGTGTGTACTACGAAGTACGTTGCCTTACCAATTCGTTGACGACATTCCGTGTTTGAACATGTATAGCCACGTCCGTGGCAGTTCACGGATGACTGTTGCGTACATCTTCTGCGAAAATCCGACCCGACTTCTTGCATCACGCACCCACCGCAAAACACTTGAGGTGGGTGTCTCGTGGACGCAAACCGATTGCTGTATGCATACGTTGGTATGGTCGAGCGTATGGCAGATACGATTGTTCGGTGAATTGCGGGGAGTGTGAGTGAGTCCGGACTTGTTGGGATATATACCGGGAATAACAGATACCCTCCTTCGTTTGACACGTTCGGTACGTTAGACAAGGTATTATGCAAGGTAGACACGTCGGACAAGGGTCTCCTGCGATTGGCGGTGGTGGTATAATCACGACGAACCGTGTGCGGTGGCAGCGGTGGCAGTGCTGTGCCATGGCGGCGCATCTCGGCAGTGGTGCCGAGGGATGAAGTCGTAGTGGAGGTCGTGGTGGAAGTTCGCTTGTATATCACAGAACAGAAGAGTGTCGTTCAGATACGCCCACCAATGGTGGACCGTTCCAAAATCATTTTTATTTTATTTTTGTATGGATTCGCTAGACTTTCTTTTTTTTAGATTTTTGCCGTCCCATCCACCCCGTGTAGCAGTGGTTGGTCTGGATTCGGGTGGCGTCGTCTCCCGCCAGCGCCTGCGGTAAGACCAGACTGCCGCTGTCCACGTCGACGGGGCACTCCTTCGGGAGTCGCGACCCGTCGACGATCACTTTCTGCGTGCCGGTGCTGCGCTTGCAGCGGAACGCCATCGGGTGCTGCAGCGCGGGCTCTTGCTCCCACAGTTGGTCGCATTGGGCAGTGTTCATCAGGTGGTATCGGCGACTGTCTTTGTCGACGAAGATGGTTCGGACAGCGTCCTGCTTGGCGTCGGCGCTGACGCCGCCTTCCAGGACGTACACCCGCAAATCCACGCGGTAGATTTTCATATGCCGCACGTGGAACACCACGCGCAAGCTCAGATCCAGCAACTCGATGTGTTTGTGTATCTGCTTCATCTCCTGAATTTCGACCAACGCGACGGGTGCCCCGTGCCGTTCGGACGAATCGAAAAAGTAGTGCTTGTTGTTGAAATAGATATGAAATGTGTAGTGAAAGTGCAGGTGTCCGTTGTTGCGCATCACTAGCAAGTCGTGCTTTTTCTTATGAATCACATACGATGCATTCGTGTGGGTGCTCAGCAGTAGTTTCTTGCGGATGTCTGCGTATTGGAATGGCGATTCTGGCAGGACCTCCTCCTCGCTGGCGGGTGCAGCACTCGCGGCCGCATCGGGGGCAGGCCGCGTGGTGTGCCCGATCGTGTGGTTCAGTTCGGGGGGTATCATACCCCCTGCTGCTGCATCCTCCTCATCTTCCTTCGCAGCAGGTGCGGGTGTGTCCGGGTCAGCACGGTGGTTGTTGTTCTTCTTTGCGGTGTGAGTCGAGTCTCTTTTGGAACTGTCGATTTTCTTCACAGTGTTATACAGCTTAGCGATTCGGTCCATACGCTCCAGAACCAGGCTGGCGTTCGCTTTCCATTCGCCGATGTTCTGCTTTGTGTCCAATTGGATAAATTGGCGTATAATTGTCTCGTACTGCTTGACGATGGTCGCATCTTGTTCCACCAATTCGTACAGTTCTTCGAGTACATTGAGCAACGGGATGTGCACGTGCTCGTTTGCAGAGCAGCGACGCTTGAAATGCTTCAGCACGCTGCGGATATCCTTTTCCGTTTGAAGGTGTGTTTTTTCTTCCATCGGGTACACCATCAAATGCCGTTTTTTGTGCACGACGCTAGCATTCGCCATCAAACCCATTGCGAAGTCGCCCACAATCTCGCGGTTCGCCAAGTTCTTTGAATACCGGTTCTGGCACGTGTAGTTGCTGCGGAACGACCCCGTCGGGATCCATTTGCACAGTGGGTCGGTGATGCATGTATTTTTATCATCATAATAAATGCGACACTTTTGGTGGTTTGCGCCGGACGGACTCTCTTTGTTCTTGCACTTGAACCCGTACAATTTGCCTCGTTCGGTGTAACACCCTTTGTGCTTGTGGCAGGTGTCTTCGTCGGTGATGCTCGCACACGCTACGTTATCTGCCCCGGTCGGGTCGTCTGTGCCGGAACTGTCCCGAGCAGACGTGGTCGAACCTTCCCGGTCGGATTCGTTGAAACCGCGGTACGGGCGTATCTGTTGCACTGTCGGGTCGGGATCAACGGTGAAGCATGCCCGACTGCGGTCGTCGTGCAACTCTCGGAATACCAGACAATCAATTGCCGCAATCTGAAGCAGCTCCAAAAATCGCCGACTGACTTTCTCGCGCATCACCGACATCTTGCGAACCGCATAGTCGGTCGACAGACTGGTGCATTTGTCCTGCGCGTCGCTCCAGTGGCAGAACTCCGACTTGTCGCACGCTCCCTTGGTGGCATATTTATCGGCACACGGATTCATTTTCAGAAGCCGCTCTACCCGCCGTGTGCGCGGAGGCTGTTGCTGTGACGACGAACGTGTCCCGCCGCTCGATTTGAAGAACGAGTTGTTCCATTTTGGATTTTTCTTATTCTTCTTTGTTTGTTTGTGGTGCGGGTTTCTATTTGGATTATTCTGATTCTGATTCTGATTCTGACGATGATTATTATTATTATTATTATTATTATTATTATGATGCTTATGATTCGTATTAGATGGTTTGAAAAATGCTTTCTTCGAATGTATTCGTTTCGTGGGCAGGTTATGATGGTTACGATTCTTTTGACTGGTGTGTTGTTGCTGTTGCTGCGGCGGTTCTTCTGGATGTGTCTGAAATGTGCGACGAGGAGTGTATGTGGGTGAAGGAGGGTTAGAAATAAAATCAGCATCTGGTTCGGGTTCGTCTTCTTCTTCTTGTTCTTGTTCTTGTTCTTGTTCTTGTTCTTGTTCGTGTTCGGGTTGGGGTTGGGGTTCGGGTTCTGGTTGGGGTTCGGGTTGGGGTGCTTCGTCACTGCTGCGACCGGGTTGTTCGCTCACGCGGTCCTCATTCTCGTCACTATCCATCTCACTCTGTTCGTCGTCATCTTGATTTGATAGCAACCGGGTGTCGGGTACGATGTCAGGTCCACCCAATGCGAGGTTCGAATTCTGACGGGGTAGCGATTGAGATACTCGGTAGGGGGGGTCCGTTTGTATCGTGTCACCACTGGGTGAGAGCTCGTCGGCAGATTCGCGCGGTTCGTCTTCAAAGGTGTGGTCAGCACCGAATGGGGCCACGCTATCCTCGCTAAGCATGCGTCGCGACGTTTCGTCCGAGTTCGCTCGTTCGGACGGGTGTTCGTGTGGTGGGTCTGGTGCTGGTGCTGGTGCGAGTGCTGCCACGGCAGCGTCTTCATCGTGGCTCGCCGGTGAGTGGCGGTCTTCGGTCAGTTCGATTTGGGAGTGTTCATCGTCTGAGGTGTCTGACGAGGTTCGCTGGAAAGGTGCTGGTGTATTTTTGAACTTGTCTTCGTATTCTTCAGATTTCAGTTGCCCGGTTTCCTCGTACTTCCCCATTTCAGGATGCGTGGCAAAGTAGGTGTACACGTCGACGTCCCAGTCGTATGGAAACCGGAGCGATTTGTGAGAGCAGCTGCGCACGCCGCGTGCGACTATCTGATCCGAATCTGCCAGACTCATCGGTGGTTCGACAATGTGTTCGGTCCGTATGGCCAAAAGCGACATACCTTTCTGGTACCCTTTGTTGGCGACCAGCACGTTGATTTGCTTGCCGTGCTTGTTTTCGGTGCTGTTGAAGAACAATTTGATGAGTTTCTCTTTCCACTGTGCAAACGGGTGATTGTCGGATTCTTTCAATCCAAGGACGACGAAGTGCTTCTGGTCTTCCGGGATCTCTTGCTGGCGCGCGCACAGTGGGTCGTGCAGGGGGCGGTTGAAATCGTTGTCAAATGCATCGCTGCGGATTTTGTATGTATTGCGGAATTCGGGTTTCAGATATTTGATGAGCTGCACGGCTTCCAGGCGTGTCCATCCCTGGCTCTGCATCCGCATAAGAATCCCCATGCACCCCTGAATATCAAAAAAACTGTACACGAACTGCTTGCCCTTTGCTTGGCGGTGCGCGATGGTCTCGACCACCTTGTCGATTTTGTTGGTGCGCTGGGGTGCTTTCGACCGCACTTCGGACGACACCAGTTTTTTGGTGTGGCCCAGGATGTTCGATGCTTTGCGCGACGTTTCGCACCGGTTCTTGTGGTCTAAGATGCTCGGGTACTCGCCGTGTTTTTCGAGGGCCTTTTGTTCAAGGTTCATCTTCTCGCGCACAGTGGCAAACACATCGTCCGACAGGTTGACTTCCACCAGGTGCTCGTGTTTCTTTGGGAATTTGGTGTACAGGTTGTCAATCGGATAATACGACACGACACCTTTGCACTTTTCCAAAAACAGTGCTTCGTTCTGAATGGTTTCGAATCCGTTCGCATCCTTGTGCAAGAACAGTTTGTCGAACAATGCCTTGGTTTCTTTGCGATTCACAATGTTGACCGTTGCCCGGTTCATTTTCCGAGACGTGTAGACTTCCGGGAATTTGGTTGTCGATTGTGGCGGTTTGAGCATATTCAGCAACACGCCAAGTTCGTAGGGGTCGTCGCGCATCGGGGTAGCCGTCATCAGAACCACCCGGCAATCTTCGGCGTGTCGCATCGCATTCAGCACGCTGTACGCCTTGTCCGGAGGTGGGTATTTGGCTTTCTCTGGAGTGACCAGATCGTGCGCCTCGTCGATGAAGAGAAGCGTGTTGTTTAGCAGTGGTTCTTGCGGTGTGTCCGGTTGCTTGACGCCGTCCGCAATTGCGCTCAGCCCCATACCCGAGATGTGGGAGAACTGGTTCATCCGCTTTTGGGCAGACACTGCCAGGTTCACCGGCAGATCCCACTGGGTCATCCCGTTCAGGCGGTTTGCCATTTTCTCAAAACTCACAACGTTGACGTATTTGCGAATCTTATCTGATTTTTCTTTCGGTGTCATACGCTTGGCGTCGTTGCCGAACAGTGTGGCTGCTTCGGTCTTGTTGAGTTCGTCGTAGAAGTTCTGTATCAATTTGGGGTGCACCAGAATCAATATGGTGCGGGCCGGTTCGTGTTGGATGAAGTTGGACAGTATGCCAATCATAGCGAGCGTCTTGCCGCTGCCCAATCCGTGGTAGCACAGCAGCCCGCGGTACGGGGTCTTTGGGTGGATGTATTCGGCAACCAACCGCTGCTGCGGGTTGAACGTCTCCTTGCTGATGGTTTTGCCATACTCACAATCAGATGCTTTCGGGTTCTTCTCGTTGCGCGTCACGAAGTTGCAGCTGCACGACGAATGGCGAGGTCCTGCGAAACAGTCGCTCCATTTGGTGTAGAACTCTTTGTCGTCTTTGACGCTTCGGTTCACGTTTGCTTCGGTGTCGGGTGTTCCGGGATACACAAACGGTTCTTTGTTTTTGGCAGACAGTTGCTGCACAATCTGTGTTTTGTCGCGTTCGCGGTTTGTTTGTTGTACCACGGTGTCCACTGCCTGGTCTGTCTGGGTTTTGCAAAACGCTGGACTCAGAAAGGGGTTCTCGTCGCACTGTCGTCGTTGCTGGTGGATTCGGTGCAACGCTTTGTTGTGCGAGGCGTCGATGATATCCACGTTCGACGTGCAGTAGGGGTCCTTTGAGGAGTGTGTTTTTTGTTGACTCGCACGTGACTGCTCCGTCTGACTGGATGGGCGGCGCATATGCTTTGGGATTTTGCTTTGTGTTCCGTATGCTTTCGCATTTCGGTACGATTTGCGGGCAACTCTCTGTGTAACTCTCTTTTTGAATGGGTTCAGTGTGTGAAACAGGTTAGACGGGGGTGCTTTGGGGAGTGGGTGTTTGGACGTTTTGGAACGGTGTGTCAGCTCCTGACCGATGTCTTTCAGAGGTTGAGATATCGGTTGAGATAGTCTGGCGTTGTTCGGTTTTTTTTTTTTAGATTTTACAGACTTCATTTATTATATATACTGTACTGTTTTGAAAAAAATATATATACGATTGAATATGCATTCTTTTCGTGACTGTGTGTTCTTTCGCATACGTGTATCAATGTTCACAACAAACCGTGTTGCCTCTATTTAAAAATGTATTAAATGTATCATCGTCGTCGTCGGCACCTGTTGCAATGTGGCCACTGCACCGGGTGCAGTTCGGGGGATGGCACTTATGCGACGAACGGTGCCAGCGCATATGAGGTGGGCACGATCGCAACTGTGTGGCCCACCGTGCACACAGAGACCGCTCATCGCAGCAGTACACTTGCCGGACGTCCGAGCGGAGCACAACCAGAGTAGACCGAGTTGCGAAACTCGCACACCTCACCATTCTTCCATAACGTCAGCGTGCCCTCATTTGTGTCGACCTGCATCGTGAGCACATCGCAGAGCGCAGGATTCATCGCATCGTTGCCCCCCCACTGGTGGTTGTCGAACAGGCTTCCCATACTGCCCCTCGAACCATCTATCCGGGCGTTCCTTCTCGGGGTCGATGTGGTAGAAATTGCATTCGTCGCGCGGTGTTCCATCGCTCACGACACCGCAGTAGACGCTCCCCTCTTTGGGGATCTGCACCGATATGGTGTGCGAACCGGTGCCCACCTCCATCGCGGGTTCGGTTTGAAGGCAGTTATCCCACCCATACTCGTCCATCTTGGTGGCAACGCATTCGTCCGGTCCGCTCAGTCGAAACAGCATCAGTTCTTCCGACGATGGAAGCAGCTGTTCCGACACATCCCAGAACCACTCCGGTTGTGCCAGCACAACCAGGATCACCGCACACGACGCCACGAACGGATGATCGTCCGGCAGCGGTTCTTGGACATCGTCGTGGTCGTCGTCGTCGCTTCCGACCGCCGTTGCCACCTTTGTGTCGGTGTCGGTCTCTGTATCGGTGGAGTTGCGTGAGGCAAACAGTTGTTGCCGAACAGGCACGACACATGTGACTTTTGCAATTTCTGACTTCAGAACAGCGACTGCGACCGGAGAATGCGAGGCGTCACCCTCCTCGTCTACCCCAAGTTGCACACTGAAACTGCCACCATTTGCGGTTTGCACCTCCACGAGAATCTCGTCGCACCGTGCCGCACCACGATACTGGGGAGAATGCGACCGACGCCGCAGCGCTTCTGACGGTGTCGTCGTGTGAGGCATCATCTAATGGGGAAAAGATTGCGTTGCGAATACCACAAGTGAGGTGCAGTTATAATAACATCATTTTGTGACGTATTGTGTGTATGTATTGTGTGTATGTATTGTGTGTCATTGCGCAAGACAAAACGGTTGTGTATTATGCAACTGTGTGACATTCACCGAAAACAATCGCCGTTTCGGCATACATATACGAATTGCACAAAAAACAATGATTTGTATTATTCGATTATTTGATTCTAACTATTACTGCACACTCTTCGACGAACACCCAAAGTTAGTAACACCATAACCGTTTAAATTCTACTACGACTACAATGTCTTTGTCAAAACCCGTGTACTCCCACAGATTTGCAGGTGATGAGTTGTATATCCGGACAGACGACCAGGAAGGACAGTTTCCCGAACGTTTCTTATCGACGACGTCAGTTGCAGTGAAGCAGGTCTTGACGGAGTATTGTGCCGTACGCAACTACACAATTGCGTGGAGAAGAGATAAACAGTCGTCTGGAGGTCGGTTCTGGATCACGACCAAAACCCCAATTGCGATGTTGTATTGGTTGATCGAACAGCAACCCACCGACGAGTTGCGCAAACAGTTCATTGGTAGCTGGTCGATCGGGATGTCTACCGAAACAAGCGCGATGAATGTCATCGTGGACGTGGTTCAAGAGGGTGCGAAAGTAGTGATGAAGAAGTTCACGACGTTTGATTCCGATTGCGCACAGACACTGGCAGACCAGCGAGCATCGTCTGTTCCAGGTCAACCACTCGTACCCGCAGAGATGATTCCAAGTTTACGGACGTCGTGCTTTAAGGGACTTCTCGACGATGCACGCGAGACGATGCGCCAACTCCCCGCCTTTCCGGGTATGGTGTGTAACCACTACGAGGACACCTTTCACGCCGACCGGTCCTTGTCTTTACCCAAACGCGCAGACGTCTTGCGACGCTTCGTGCAATGGTTGGTACGCTACCATCGGGACAAGTTGAGCGATTCGTACTCTGGTTCAGGTTCGAGTAATCTGGAAGATGAATACAAGTTGATACAGTTACACGTCGAGGGATATGCAGCACCCGCAGCGATTGACCCACCAAAACACCTGGTCGTTTCGGTGCTTGCTGATGGTGATGGTACACCCGTACCATACCCTACACGCCAAGGCAACACGGTTGCGACTGCGATTGGACAGTTCTTACAAGAAAATCCCGGAGCAACGTTACTTCCTCCCGGTGACGAACGTTGGGAACTTGTATTGTACGGTTGCCGCCCCTCCTTCAAGGGTGCGATAAACCTGGAATTCCACGGTGCGCACCTGCAGTTTGTACCCGTTCCCGGTTCGACGACCGAATGGTGTGCAGTCCAAATCACCGCAGCAGGAGGAATGCGTTCCGTCTTCTTGTTGGTCATTCCGAGCGGTGCGACGACGTACACCTCACCGGTCGACGGCAGCGAACTACAACTGCCACTGGGTATGCGAGAACCGGAGATACCCGTCTGGAAATGGAACCCGGGCGTCGTTGGACACACGTCGAATCTGTCCGGGTTTCGCAACCTACCCAGTAATACGGTTTGGAATCCATACCCCCCACTGATATCGGACCAGATCGAGAAGGCGTTCCAACAAGGTGAGACCTCGGTACAAGTCTTCATTGGATGTTCAGAACTGAGGATTGTGTTGGGTGGCGGCAATCTCAGTTCGAACGATTTGGGTGTGCAA
>Ga0115547_1002055_pt1 | contig 11428 bp, 9 predicted proteins | sample COGITO_mtgs_1004_3_FD_87185 | JGI IMG/M metagenome (GOLD analysis project Ga0115547, IMG submission 87185) | Pelagic marine microbial communities from North Sea - COGITO_mtgs_100420 | ecosystem: Environmental > Aquatic > Marine > Epipelagic | place: Germany:Helgoland, sampling site Kabeltonne...
ATCTATTTCTTTATCTTTATCTTTATCTTTATCTTTATCTTTATCTTTATCTTTATCTTTATCTTTATCTTTATCTTTATCTTTATCTTTGTCTTTATCTTTGTCTTTATCTTTGTCTTTATCTTTGTCTTCATCTTCTTTACTAACAACTAATCGATGACTCGCAGAATATGTAGCATTAATAAATTCTTTCGGTTTATATGGTTTAGGTATTCTATAAAATAATCTACTTTTTATATTTTCTTTCTTATTTTCTTTCTTATTTTCTTTCTTATTTTCTTTTGTAGATTGTATTTTACATATTTGTTTAGTCATCGGATGTACAAATTGAAAATTTTTTACTTCAATAATAAAATGTGGAGCATAAAGTCGTTGGTTTTTTATATCTTCTAAATTTGGAGGTGGTTCTATCGCTCCTGAATTACCAATTACAGTATATGTTAAACGTTTTTTTGTATCATTATATGGTACAACTATCCATTTTTTATCATTCAAATATTTTAATTCTGAAGATGAACCTGCTCCCATTATTTAATATATATATATATATTAAATCATTCTACAATTTTCAATTTATATTTTGTAGGTTTAGGATTTTGAATTTTCAATACATATTTTTTCTTGGGTTTATAATTTTCAATCAAAAAAGTTAATAAATCTCTCGGATTAGCTAAGTTAGATTTTATATTTGTTCGCAAAGATTCCGATACATCATTAATATCAATCAACAAATTTTTATTATAAGTTAATAATTTATAAATCGGAAAATCCAGTTTTTTAACACGAGTTACAATACTGGGCAATTTAATAAAATACCATTTATCAGTTTGAATTTTATTAGGAATTAATAAGGTGTCGCCGCTCAGATTTCCTAAAATAGGCATACTACTTATCAAAACTATTGGTAAATTATAATATTTTGCAATCAATACCATATCAATATATGTTAAATAATATTCATCGGTCAATATTATATCATTAAAAGTAATAGTTTTGTCTAATACTTTCTCTAATACTACTTTTTTATTTAGATCAATAAGTAATAATATTATTCGGGAAATATTATCTTTATTATTTTCGAAAACATCAATCAAATTCTTTTTGAATTCATGTATTGATAATCTCTCAAAATTTTTATTATAATCCCTCATAATATTCAACATAATTTCATAACTACAAATAGATTGATGTGTTTTATAATAAATTTCAAATGTGTTGGGAGGAAAATCGGGTTGTAATAAACCGATCAATTGTTTTTTTGATATAGCACATCCACTATCACTCATTTCCACTTGCTCATCAATATCCTCTGTTTCTGATTCTTCATTGTCTTTGCTGTCTTTGCTTATTTTACTTTTTTTATCCTTATCATTACTTTGATCTAATGTAGTTTTTTCACTGTAAAATTTAGTTTGATCAGGATTAACTGTATCATATGTAGTGTGATGAACATAATCGTTTTTTGCTACAGAAACTAAATTATCAAAATATTCTTGATTTAATAAAGATTGAATTATTAATATCTCATTATCATTTAAATCATATCCTATTTTCGATAAAGTTAGATATGTTTCAGGTTCAAATATAAATGCTTTTATTTTATTATATCTAATTAATTCGTCTGATACTTTTGCATAGTATACTTCTTCATTATCTAGTCCATTAATTAGATTTTTCTTCGGTATAATTTGGATACATTGTTTAGTGGGGGAGGGGGATATATCCCCCTTGCCCCCTTTTTTTGTGTCTGCTTCTGATTCTGATTCTGATTCTGCTTCTGATTCTGATTCTGCATCGGATGATTCTGCAACTGCTTCTGATTCTGCATCGGATGATTCTGCAACTGCTTCTGATTCTGGTTGTATAACTGGTTGTACAACTTCTTCTGATTCTTCTACTGCATCGGATTCTGCTTCTGATTCGGATTCTGCTTCTGATTCGGATTCTGCTTCTGATACGTTTTCTTCTCCTTCGCTTTTCAACATACAATATCCAACCGATTCACATTCTTCATCCGGTTTTTTATTGCATTCTGTTAAATTTTTGATATTTGCCAACGATTTTTCATCTATATCAGTAAAAATAATCTTCTTCTCTGTCATATCTCTCAATATTTCATCTATTTTAGTTAATTTGTCTAGATATAACATCCCCCCGTTATCTATAATAGATTGGATTTCTAGTTTTTTATCTGTGTTCTTGTCTCGAGATAATTCATTTCTGATCATATTCCTAAAAAACTTATAAAAATCACTTTCCAACATAATATTATTTATGGTATTGGTTCGTTCTGTATCTGATGGAATATCGTTGTCTCCATCTTCGGATGTCTGGATTTTTGAATCAGCCACCATATAATTCGATTCATTTATAGATATTAGAGAATCGTTATACGAATCGGTTTCAGGTTCTGCCAATTGAACAAATTGATTAGCATTGGTTAATATCCCTACAATTAAATCCTGTTCTATAATTCGTACTTTTGGTAAACAATTTATTCGCTGTTTTGATTCTTCATATATTTTATTTAAAAATTCAATAGTTGAACTATAATTATCCCATTTTACATCATCCATAAACAAAGTAGAAATATCCATCTCTGTATTGATACCCGATGGATAAACAGGAATAAAACCAGATTTTTCATCTTTGGAAACTATAACTCCAATAACTTTATTTTGATGATTTATAACTTGATTTAATATTTCATATTTTAATCCGGTCAATATATTTAATGATGCCGATAACGTAATGTTTTTGGAAAATTCAACTACATTTACACTCGATTTAGGCAAACATTTATCATTTATAGAATCCTTAATTTTATTTAAAATCTTTTTCAATTCGGGTAATACTTTTTTATCATTTAAATTGAACATTTTCATCACTGTAAATTTAAGTTTAGTATCCTCGACTGCATATATCGGTTCATAATACTGACCCTGTTTAATAATTATTAATGTTCGTTTATTAATATCAAAAAAATGATTACTATAATTATTTGTCGGACAAATGACACTTACATTTCCAGTAATATCATTATTATTTATTTCAAATATTATCATATTTATTCCATTCAAAAATAATTTTTCATCGGGTTTACATATTATATCCCATAAATAAGTATAATCGATCACATTATCACTATTTATATAATTTATAAAATTATTATATGAATTAGCAATAGTTTTTAAATGTTGTACATGCTTGTCATTATTGACATCAATATTTTTATATAAATAACTATTATTGTATTTTTCTATAGCGATTTTATCCGAATCAATAGATGATGGTTCTGTTGCTTTAAATAATTGTACAAGATTACCATTATTATAATTTGCAAACTTATCAATTGTAATCATATCGGTTAATAAATTTTTAAAATCTTGTACACTAATATTATCTTGATAAACATCAGCAATACATGCAAGAAAACTATTTTTCTTGTCGTGATATATTCCGCGTCTTAATAAACACGTAAAAAATGGTTTTAAATTTGTGTTTAATTTGCTTATATAACATTTCTTATTGTCAAAATTTAAAAAATATTGCAATGTTAACGGTAAATATCCCCATTTATTTTTTTCTAATGGAAATTTCTCTGGCCCTTTAATATATTCATCGGCTTTCAATAAATTTAATTCTTGTGACTCTTGAACAATTTCACCTTTCTCTTGTTTTTCTTGTTTTTCTTGTTTTTCTTGATCTTCTTTCTCTGGATCTTTTTTTTCAGACATACATTCTTCTCGACGTTTACGCTGGCCAGGAGTATCCCATGTTTTAAAACAACATGGAACACAATGACCTTCTGAATGTTTATCTTTGTCTAAAAAACCTGGATTTAAATTTCTATAATCGCCATCCTTATCTTTATAATATGAACTATTAAGCTCATATATATTACCGCCAGGAGGAACTGTTTTCGCATCCAATGGTATTACTGTGCCATATTTCCCTGAATCAACCTGTTCTTGAGTCAAACTTACCCGATCTCTCAAACTCCAAAATCTGGGACATATATACCAATATTTATTATTTGGATTAGTACCATATTGTATTGCTTTATCGTATGATCCAGGGTGTTCATTATCTATTTTTTCTTTTTCGGTATCAGTTAAAATAACTGGTTGACGTCTTAGATTAGACGCACATAATCTGGAATATGCTTGAAACTTACCATCTGGTTCTTTTAAGAATAATGTTGGCTCTTTTTTTCGCAATTCTTTAAATACAGGGTTTGCCAATTTTTTACCAGTTAAATCTTTTAATTCATCGTCGTCGGCGTCATCGTCGTCTCCTTTAGCCATTTTATCATTTACACCATTATTATCTACTGTGTATGAAGCCATCTGGCGACTTGAAGCCATCTGGCGACTTGAAGCGATTTCCCCACCTTCATCGTCATCATCGTCATCATCGTCGCCCAATAAAATATTTAATAAATCTTGTTCTCCAACATCATTATCATCGTCATTGCCTGGATCGTCGTCACCCGGATCGTCCTCGCTATCTCCATCATCAAAGTTTAGTTCCTCGGCTTCTAATTCAACATCTTGATTATCAGCGTATGGTTGTTCTTGAACCGCAACAATATCATCTGTATATTTTTCGACTTTAACGGTTTTATTTTTACATAATTCATTAATCTTATCTAATTGATCATTATTAATATCTTGTTTCTGTGTAATTTTTATTATACTATCAAGTATGATTGGTATATGATCAAGATAATTCAAATTATCAATATTGAATATATTAACAAATATATTATTTTTAAATTTATCCTTTTCTATTCGAGTAAGAAATCCGGGGTTATTTTTAACTTTCATTTTTTTGTTTTGAAATACATTTTGTACCACTTGCAAACTATTAATAGTTGTAACCAACTGTATTTTTGCATCATCAACTGACATTTTGTAATTATCAACTAAATTGTTAATTATTTCTGATTCTTTGCGTTCCAGTTTTATCAATTCCACAATAGTAGAATCTATAGCATTCATTTCGTTATAATTTGATACACGTTTATATCGCATTTCAATACCATCGCTCAATTTATAATTTGTAATATTAAATACATTTGATACACAACTTTTTATACTGGTCAAATTAATATTTTTCATAATTTCGATATCAGCAAAATAATTTACCGCTACTATTTCAATATTATCTGATAATATATTTGTAAAGTTATTAAATGTATATCCACTTTGTTGAACTTTTTCATGTAATACATTAAGAATCGGATTTAGAGTTTCCGATATTAATTGTTGAATATATATTAAATTTTTACATTCGATAAAATTCATTTTAACATTTATAGTGGCAAAACTATCAAATTCATAGATAATCGGTATGCCATTTGTTATAGTATAAATAGCAACTCGTTTACTATTGCCTATTAATTTCATTAATTTTAATATTAATGCCTTCGATAGATAAGGGATTTTCTTTCCTGAAGTTGATCGCGTTTCACTATATAATCTATAAATATTCTCTTGTCTTTTACCTGGATTGAATTTAATTAATGGAATATGTTTCTCGGCATGTAATAATTTAAATATTATATCTAATGGAAAATTGAATTTATTATTTGGATGAATATTCAATTCAATTGTTTTTATACCAAATTCATTATATTTTAATGTTCCTGCTTCATATAAATTATAAAATAATGTAACACTTTTCAAATTATTTGAGAGATTAACTGATTCAATAATTTTCTGCGTTTTTGTTAATAATTTTTGATGATTTAAAGTGTAGTTTTCTATAGTATTTATTGCGTTGGTATGTAAATAAGGAAAATATATTTTTATTGTTGTTGCTACATTTAATTTTGTTGAAATATATTCATAAACATCTTTAAATAATGTAAAATATATAGTATTATTCACTATTTGTTCTTCAAACAACAAATTTTTATTATTCGTACTTATAATATCGTGTGCTAATTTTTCAAGAATTGGATCATATTTAATAACATCAAATGGATTTGCTACATAAATTAAATCATTATTAGATCCAACGAATTTTTGCCCGACCGATTTTTTAATTAAACTATGATTTAAATCCATCGATAACAAATCATCATACGTATAGGTGGGAGATTGATCCCCCTTTTTATCTTCTTCTACCCCTTCTTCAGTATGGGATACATCCCCTACGACCCCTTTATTAACGTCTTCTTCGTTCGAGAGAAGCTGGTCAGATTTATCAATATTTATTAAATAATCTAATAATCTAGATTTAGTCAAATGGATTTTATTATTCTGTGTCAATTTATGATATAGATTTTTCAATTCATCGCTGGAAAAAGTATCTTTAAAATATCCATAAAAATATAGTTCTTCAAAACATACTGCTTTCAAATACTTTAATAATTTAAATTTTACAATTTCTATAGTATCATCATTATAAATTACATCATCTACAAATTCTACTTCAATTGCATTTTTTGATATATTTTCTAATTCTACAGTATTAAAGATTTCACTAATTATGGCATTCGATGGATTAGAATTATAAATGGTATTTAATTCACCGAATGATTTACCAGATTTATATAATAAATCGCCTACAAATACATATACTTTTTTTAATTTGATATTATTATAAAAAAACTTAAATATATTGGACATTTATATATAATTAAACATATATTTTTATATAAATGTTTCAAAATATGAATTCGAGAAATTCTAATTTGAATATTAATCTTATTGTAGCATTTTGCAAAAATAGAGGAATTGGATTAAATAATAATTTACCATGGAAAATTAAATCAGATATGCAAAAGTTCAAAAAATTAACAATTGGCGATGGGAATAATGCGGTTATTATGGGGAAAAATACGTGGGATAGTATACCAAATAAACCATTGCAATCACGAGATAATCTTATTTTATCCAATACTTTATCGTTTGATTATAGTGTATTAAATGAAAATACTAATAAAGAATATAGACATAAAACCTTTGCGTGCGTTGATAGTATAGTAGAGTATTGTGAAAGCGCTTCATATGAAACAATATGGATTATTGGTGGACATAGTATTTATACAAATTTTCTAAATAGGAATTTGGTTAATAAACTTTACATCACATATTTAGATAATGAATATGATTGTGATACATTCTTTCCGAAAATTGAATTTGAAAAATATAGATATGTTAGGCAAACAATACATGGTGTCAACACATCACAGCATGATATTATATTTACAATTTATGATCGAGTATATGAAAGAATTAATAATATAGATCCATATACTATTAAGGATTCGTTTTTATTATAATTAAAGTATTTTACTTATCATAATAAGGGTTGTCATGAATTGTTGTACCGCAATATTTAACGGGGTTATTTTTATAATCGATCGGTTTATAAATACCTATTTTTTCGGATTCTATTAGTAAAAATTTAAAATTATCCCAGAATTCATCTCCATGTCCAATCGATTTGCATGTAATATGACTTAATTCATGGATTGCAATATATGTCAAAGTATTTAAATCTACAAAATATCCCTTACCATTTTCCTTCTCAGTTTCAAGACAGAATGCCAATTTTTCACCCTTATTCTCGCTATATGCGGTATATTCACTTGTTGGTAATATTTCATATATTTTTTTAGGATTGTAACCGTTTACAAGGCGATTTATCCGTTCGTCGTTCACATACGTTTCCTTACAATGATTAACTAATATATTCATATTATTTGTTACATTTGCTAAATGATCTGCTGCCATTTCCAATTTTGCTCGTTCACGAACACAATATCGATTTCCATCAACCGATGAAATAATACATTTTAAATTAAACATATCAGAATCCATATAAATTTTTAAACAGATAACCACAATAAAGATAATAAATATATATGTTAATATGTTTTGATCCATATATATATTTATTAAATATTAATTAGATAATATATAAAATTATATAAAATTATGTAAAATTATGTAAAATTATGTAAAATTATCTACTAAAAGAAGTTTTGATTATTAACATTTACATCCGATCTCTAAAGGAAGTCTCATAGTATCTCCTTCAATTGTTGAATTATTCCACGGACATAAATTTTCGGTTCGGGGATTCGGGGGTTCAGATCGCAATTGTAAATTAGGATTTCTCAAGCTGCTTCCGGTAGTATTTATTCCTACATGATGCCCTGCATTTAATAAATTTACATTTTTTAATTCATTGTCTGGTACTAAACCATTGGCCCAAGTATTATTTACATCTTTTGGTAGTAAATCGCTGGGATTCAATACATCTTTATTTACACAATTACTAACTGGTAAATTTGATAATCCGCTAGAACTACCAATTGATGCTGGTCCATCTAAATTATCTTGCATCGGATCGCTTGCTGCAACAGGACCACCATTACCACCACCATTACCACCACCATCACCACCACCATTGCCGCTCATTACTGGAGGCGAAGTTTGCCCAACACATGCTGGTTGTGATTGTTGCGAACCCTGATATGTGGTTAACATCATATTGTTCTTAAAAGAATATTCATAAACAAAATATCCTAAAACTAGAAGTCCTAAAATAGTAAGTATATGCCAATCTTTAACAGATTTACCTAAGTTTTTGAAAACACTCATTTATATAAAATAAACTATAAAATATTTTTAATAAATTATTATTAATTTATTATTAATAATTTAATAAGAAATTAATAAGAAATTATAAAGAAATTAATAAGAAATAATAAAGAAATTATTATATGTTCGTTAAATTATATTAGTATTATCGGTATGCTCATCATCGCTATCAATATCGTCAATATCATCGATATCGTCTAAATTGTATTTTAATTTAATATTTTTTGCGTATAAAAAAGCTTCAAGTGCATTTTTTCGAATATTTTTTGCTTTTGTTAATGCTGTATTATATAATTCATAATATATGTCATTCGGTTTTTTTAAACTTATCGAATTATATGACAGATTTTCTTGTACATTTTTATTATTATTATCAAATAAATCTAAATTCATTTCAGTAAAACCATTATTATTTACTTCAGATGTTGTTTTTTCATAATTAATAGAATCATTAACATTCTCAGGTAAAGGTTCTTCTGTTAAAGGTTCTTCTGTTAAAGGTTCTTCTGTTAAAGGTTCTTCTGTTAAAGATTCTTCTGTTAAAGGTTCTTTTGTTAAAGGTTCTTCTACATATTTCGATTCTTTTGTTGAATATTTATTCATTTTAACAGATTTAATTAAACATATTTTTTCTAAATCTTCTTCACTTGTAATTAACATAATTTGAGAAACAAATATATCAATAAAGAAACTTTTAGATGAAAATTTAATTCCATTTATCAACATTAATGGAATTATCTCACTTTCGCCTTTCAATGATTCTAAATCTAATACTTCTTCGTTTTCATCATAAATGCTGCATTTATTATTTTTGACATAACATCTTATTAAAACATTTTTTCCTGATTTATATGATCTCATAATTGGTGACATTAATTCTTGTATATCGTCTAATTGTATTGAAGTATCAAACCATAGTTCGCGTTTTTTGAATATTTGATTTTGAAAATAACCTTCTAAATTTTCAAACCAATTAATAACATTAGTATCAGATGCATTATAGATTAAATCAGTATAACATTTAGTATTATTTTTAACGATTCCTTGTTTAGTTTTACATTTTGGAAGTTGTATATATAAATTTTTATCGTACGGACCAATGCTTACTTTAGTATAATAATTATTTCCCGCAGATAGTGTTGGATTGCTTAAATTGATTTGAGAATAATCAAAATTGGTTAAATCTTTTAATTCTAAAATATTATCCATTAATTGAAATATAGAAAAATAACATTAAATTATCACGCAAAATATTTAAAAATTAAATACTGTCTAAATATTATGAATAATTTTAATAAACAATGTATAGATATTTTAAAAAGTAAAGAAATACAAAAGGAAATGAAAGAAATTTTTAAACCCATAATCGATGTCATTATTGAAAACATATCGATATATTTGTTCTCATTTATATTTTTCATATTAATAAGTTTTTTGATGCATTTAGGGATTTTAATAATATTAGTGCGTTATTTAAAATTAAATAGCAAAATAAACAATTAATAAACAATTAATAAACAATTAATAAACAATTAATAAACAATTAATAAACAATTAATAATAATAAAATAAATTATTTTCTTTTGTAATATTATAAATATGCCACAACAATTATTACAAGGTACATCTTTAACAGGAGGTAGCAGACATCGCAGAGCTCATGGTAAACACCACAGAAGACGTCGGGCTTCTCGTGGTAAATCTGGTGGAAACTTTTTAGGAAATTTAGCGGTACCCGCCGGACTACTTGTTTTACAGAAAGCGTTACATGGATCAAGTCACAAAGCATCTGGATCTCATAAACGCAGACGTGGATCCAGACGAGGATCCAGACGAGGAGCCAGAAGATCTAGAGGAGCCAGAAGATCTAGAAGATGATTGGTCAATCAATATTAATTATTAATTATTAATTATATTAAATATATTATATTAAATATATTATATTTAACGAATTGTATTATATATTATGAATTTTAGTGAAAACATTAAACAGTGGGTTTCCATAGATACGGAAATTAAAAAATTAAATGATTTATTAAAGAGTAAACGAGAGAAAAAACACGATATGCTAAAAAATATTATTGGATATAAAAATGATAATAATTTAGCGAATACGCTTATTCGAATTAGTGATGGTAGTTTAAGATTTACATCTACTAAACAATTTCAACCCATAACATATTGCTATATAAAAGAACGTTTGGCAGAAATAATAGACGACGACGAACAAGTGGAATTTATTATTAATCATTTAAAAGAAAAACGAAATTATAAAGTCGTAGAAGATATTAAAAGAATATATTTATAGATTATAAATGCATATAAAATTATTGGATCTAATAAATAATAAAAAATTATGTGATATAAATGATTCACATAAAAATTTGTGTGTTGTGCCTACATTATTGTTAGATGATGGATGCAAAGGTACTAATTTAAAAAAAAATAAATATACTATTGTGAAACCAGATAAGGATAATGAATGTATTGATGATGGAATTTATCAAAAATTATTAGATGGGATAGAAACACAGCCAAGCAAAAGCAAATCGGAAAGCAAATCAGATAAAAAAACTACTAGGAGAGCAAAAAAAACAATAAAAGAAAAGATATCAAAGATATCAAGAAAAGAAAAAAAAGAAAAAAAAGAGAAAAAACCCAAAATTAAAATACATTAGAGTATATTTATTTTACATACTGGACATTTTTTTTTATATTTTCTCCATTCATTTAAACATTTTATATGATATTTGTGATGGCATCTCAAATTTTTCACATTATTTAATAATGGTTCAAAACATATAATA
>Ga0115547_1002067_pt1 | contig 11377 bp, 11 predicted proteins | sample COGITO_mtgs_1004_3_FD_87185 | JGI IMG/M metagenome (GOLD analysis project Ga0115547, IMG submission 87185) | Pelagic marine microbial communities from North Sea - COGITO_mtgs_100420 | ecosystem: Environmental > Aquatic > Marine > Epipelagic | place: Germany:Helgoland, sampling site Kabeltonne...
CCAAACCAGCGGGGAAAGACACGCTCGAGGAAGATATTGGCGTCGAATGAGGGCTTGGAGGGGAGGATACGGCGCAGCGGGGAGATGCTTCGGCAGTGGGAGATGGTGACATCATATCCTGCAGACGTGAGAGTCTCATGGAGGAGGTCCACGTCACGGTCGAGTCCGACACCATTGGTGCGCGCGATGATGTTAAGATGAGCCATATTCTGTTTTTTCAGGGTGGGTTTCTCTATACAGCCGTTTGTGTGTGCTTCTGTTGAGTAATTATCTGAGCGTAGGGCAAAAGGCTCAGCACAGGTGATGTATCCTATTAAACGAAGGAAATCCAACGATAAAAATCACAGAAACCAGCCTTATTTCTACTCGACGAAGAACCAGCCTTAACGCTATTATTTCCATGCACACTGCTTGGTAATTGGGGAAATGTTATGCAAAAATTGAATCAATGAATGAACCGAACGTTATCATTCTCAGAAATTCTATCCCTCTTGCCAAAGGAGGGAGTCGCTTCGTTTTTCGTCATCCCGAAAATCTTGGTCACCTTATTAAAGTAATTCGCCCAGAGGTCATCGAAAAGCGCTTCGGAGCCGGGGCAAGCTGGTATAAGCGCCTTCGTCGTTTCGGGAAATATCTCTCCTATCGTCGAGAGGTTGACGAGTTCCTTGCTGTGCACGCAGCCAATGACGCAGCTCCCGATTTTCTCCAGCATATTCTGGGCTTCGCAGAGACTGATCTCGGGCTAGGCCTTGTTATTGAAGGTGTATTTCGCGAGGATGGTGAACTAGCCCCAACTCTAGGAGACCTTCTGCACGATCACCTCTACAATGAAAAAATCGAAAGAGCATTGGAGCATTGTTTTGCTGAAATCTTGTCCTGCCCCGTCGTCCTTAGCGATCTCAACGTAGGTAACTTCGTCTATGACGAAGTGGAGCAACGCTTCATTATGATAGATGGTCTTGGTAATGCTAACTCATTTTCCATTAAGGGTTTTAGTGCCAGAGCCAATCGCAAGGCTAAGCTCAAACGCTTCGAACGCTTCCGCGGACGAATTGCCCGCTATAAGAAGCAATACCACTATTCTGACTGATGGTTCGCTATACGCAACACCCCGATCTCGATGATGGGCTCGCAAGGAAGTTTCGCGAAGGGCATGTCGAGCTTTTTGAAAATGGCTCTTTTATCGCCACAAACAACAAACAGGTCGTGAAATCTTTTGAGCTGGATGGCGAAGAATACGTGATCAAGCGATACCCCGAAAATGGCCCGCGTGCCAATCTCCGCAGTATCCTCGGCATCTCTCGCGCCATGAATTCCTTCAAAAGGTCCGCGCAACTCTCTTCCCTTGGTATTCAGATTCCAATTCATTTTTTCGTTGCACGCCACTTGGGCTTCTTTCAGGCAAGCAGCTATCTCATCATGAAAAAAAGCAGGGGGGTCTCGCTGCACTCTATGCTTGCACAGCAATCCGAAGTATCCATAACCAATCGAGTGATCGATAACCTCGTGGCCATGACTCAGTGCATGCATGCTGCAGGGCTAAGCCACGGAGATCTTCATGCGGGAAATGTTTTTGTGCTAGGGGACGAGTCAGTGGAATTCATCGACCTAGACAATGTTGCATCAGACTACAAACGACAGGAGAAAGATATAGCGCGCCTGATACGGTCTTTTCATGCGCGCCCCGCACTTCAAGAGAAACTAGATTGCAATCTAACATTTACATCATGAAGCAAAATATCGAATCATCTTCCCATATTCGGCTGACTTATATCACGCACTTTTTCTGTGATGAGCCTGACAAGATTGAGAGCATAGATAAACTGCTCGAAAATTTCGCGAATTATCCTGCTGATGTACTGGATCACACTCATTTTGTTATCGTGGATGATGGGTCCCCAATTGATTACGAACCTGAGCACCATGGACTAAATCTCACTTGGCTTCGCATTACCGAAAATATTCCATGGAACAATCCTGGTGCCCGAAACTTGGGCGTTGTTTATGCCAAGTCAGAAAACATCATCATCAGTGATACGGACCACGACCTACCACCCAAGACCATGCGCTACCTCTTGAGTCGACCCGATTGCAGGAAATCTTTTTATAAATTCAAACGGATGAATCACTCCGGTGAACTACAAAAAGCCCACCCGAATATGTTCTTTATGGCTCGGTCCCGCTTCATGAAGTTCTTCGGCTATGACGAGGAGTTTTGCGGTGATTACGCCCATGATGACATGTGGTTTGTCAAGTTTCAGAAATGGAGTGGCTCCATACAGCGCCATACACCTACGCGTTATCACGCCCGAATGCGTAAGATCGATGCCATGAAGCACAATCACTCACTCAACCGCGATCAGAAGATCAACAAGGCCCTCTACAAAAAAAAGCGAACCGAGGCGGACCAATTTGGCTCTGCCCTCGGGCACTCTCGCACCTTCCTCGACTTTAAATGGGAGATCTTGCTCTTTCATCAACGTCCCGCTCCCAAACTTAGAGTTAATGCTTTGTGGAAAAAACTCTGGTGGTTCCGAGCCCTTAACCCCTTTATCTAATATGAGTTATCAAATCGACATCTCGCTCATTTCAGGTCGGCGCCCAGAACTCCTTAAGCAGACCTTAGCTTCTTTTGAAAAGCACCTATTCCAGTTTTTTGAAATTGTCAGCTTTCGAGTTAATCTCGATGCCTTTGGTGGTGACGAAGATGAGCACGCTAGGTGTCGTGAGATCATCCTTGAATTTTACCCTGAAGCCAAAATCAACGAACCCAATGAGCCCGGGTTTGGAAAGGCCGTGCGATATTTGTGGTCCACCCTTGAGGCACCTTTCACCATGCACCTCGAAGATGATTGGATCGCGCACGAGGATATCAAGCCAGAGCATGTTTTCCCGCTTTTTGAAGGGTTGACTCGACAGGTCACCCTTTTAAATGAACACAAACGCCGAAAAGGAAACGCACTCTTTGACTGTAAGCGCACCCGGAGTATTCTCTCTCCTTTTAAAACCTACGACATCCGCAAACCGCTCTTCACCACTAGCCCGGGTTTTATTGATTCCTCATTCGCGCGAATTTGTGCGCAGCTGATGAATCCCGCTCTTGATCCCGAGAAGCAATTTTATAATGGCTTAAATCAAGAGCTGGAGCATTTCTCTTCGATATATAGGAACCGGTTCCTTGTCGGGCAAAAGGCCCCGAATGTAATCTCCGACACTGGTCGCGACTGGCGTGACGATCGAAAACTTGAAAAATCAACCATAGACGGCGTAAGTAGCTGGAGTAATTCCAAGATGACTTAGTGCGCTTATCACGAGAGCGCGCTTTTGATCCGCAGGAAAACCTCAAAAGGTAATAGCTTGAGCATTTTGGTGCCAAAGCCGCCACTGAGCTTTGTGAAACAAGTAATCCGACGTGCCAGACTATAGGTCCACCATTGCTTCGTGACTTGAGCTGTTTGGTAACTCGCACTAATGGATTTGGTCAATTCTTCAAATTGTTGATGCGTTATGATGCTTTTATTCAAAGCTAGCTGAACATCTACGAGCCCAGAGTGCCATAGGCTCATTAAGTAACCAGCTTTCCTCATCGCTCCCTCTTCGTAAGTACGGCGCTCAGCAATAGTTTTAAATTTCGCATCTCTTGCCCATGTATTGCTTTCATGAATGCGGTACTTGACTAACTTAGTTTTGACGCAGAGCAGCTTACCTATGAGTAAAGCGCGGAGTGAAAAAGCTGAATCCTCATTCATTAAGTCATGAGGAAGTCTTCCGAATACATCTAAAATCTCACGTGACCACGCAGCGGAACATCCCATAAGACCAAAGCCAGAATCGTGTAGATAAGCATCTAGGGATGCTATTTGTAGACCATCGCCGACCTCAACATCTATTGCACCACAAAACCCTTCACGATATCCTGTTTCCACTCCAGTAGAGTCAATCATCGTGACTGCTGAGCCAATCCCGGCGGGAAACCCACCTTTTATCCATTCTTTGACGAGCACCGCCGCTCGGTCTGGCAAGGATACATCATCCCCTGCAGTTAGAATGATTAGCTCGCCATTGGCCTCCTCATTATATTAGAAACATGTCTCCCAATCCCTTGGTTTTTTGTGTTACGATTAATTCGTAGCGAATGTGGACCTGAAATTTTTTCTGCGAGTTCTTTGATCAGATCGAAGGTTGCATCACTTGAGCAATCGTCGGAAATGATGATTTCCAGAGGCTGGTATGTCTGGTTTAGAACACTCTCGACCGCTTCCGCGATATATGACTCTTGATTGAAAGTAAAAAGAATGACCGTAACGAGCGGATTATTTTTGTCCATGATGTTTGAATAGCAGCTGACGCATCGCATTATCCAGTGATTAATTCACACTTGGAGCTTCTGAAAGAGATGTAAAATAATGGGGCGAGTAGCAAAGTATAATGCAAATTTAAAATCCTAATAAATAATTCGTAGAGAAAGAAGGGTTTGAATGGCTAACTCGCCCATAGAGTTGAGTTGGGTGATCATTTCTTTGGGTATATCATGGAGGCTCCATCTCTTATAGTGTCTTTATTAGCAATATCCGATTTGATGAGATTGAGTTCTTATTTTCTGAGCAGTGCCATATTTAATGTGGCATTGGCTTTGCGGATTCTTGAAGTATCTCATTCCGCACGGTGCCGGTGTTATTGCCCAGCCACACAAATTTTGATTGCTCTCTTCGGTAAGGTCACCCACTTTAAAGGTGTGAATTTAAGTAATGCTTTTTTTTGGTTTGCCCGCCATGGACTCCCGTTGGTTTTTCGGAAATCGGCTTTTCGAAAATACTGCCGTCGCAACCGGGGAACAGGATTTCAAGCGACCTGTCAATTGGGTTACAAGATGGACATTGTCATCGGGGACACCGTTGACAATCACATAGGAGTATATGGAATCTTCGAAGAAGCAACCACCAAGGTCATTTCCAGCCTTGCCGGAAAATGTTCTTCCTTCGTCGATATTGGCTGTAATATAGGCTACTACGCTTGCCTCTTCGCTCACGAAAACCCCCTAAAGCCATTGATTGCAGTCGATCCAAATCCTCTTATGAGTTCGCGGACCCAGGCCAATCTTGATCTTAACAAGGCCCAAAATGTTACTGTTCTCGATCAAGGCATTGGAAGTGAGGCCGGCAACCTAGAGCTGAACATCCCCGAAAATCGTCATAGCCTAGCTTCATTTGCATACGTGCCTGAGCGCGGCGGAGATTGCCGGCCAGTCACTGCTCGAGTCACTACACTAAGCCATGTCCTTGACGAATATCCGATGAAAGACATTTTCATCAAGATCGACACTGAGGGTTTTGAGCTTAATGTTTTTAAAGGGCTTGAAGATCGCCACGTCGCAGACATTTCCTTTATTCTTTTCGAGTTGGCTGGCTTAAATTTGAAACAAGCCGGATACACTCCTGTGGAACTATTGGGACTTCCTATTTTCCAACAATTCCACTTTTATCTCGTTGATGATCATGCCGTCAAACCACTCAGTAAAATTGAAAATCCTAGTTTCGAAGAAGATGTTAATGTAAACATTCTTCTCGTCCGGAAAGAGGGGCCCGGCGAGGTGATGATCAAAGATGTTCATCTCGTGGCCTAGAGCATGGAAAAGATTTCCCCAGACCTTGAAAATTTTTGCTATCGTCCCGAAATCGATGGCTTGCGCGCCCTTGCCGTCCTCCCTGTTCTTCTTTTTCACGCAGGGCTGGGTATGCGGGGAGGGTTCATGGGGGTGGATATCTTCTTTGTTATTTCAGGTTACCTTATCACCACGTTGATCGCCCGTGATCTTCAACTTGGATGTTTTAAGATGCGTGATTTTTGGGAACGTCGGATTCGGCGCATTCTCCCCGCTGCTGCCGTGATGGTCATTGCTACCTTGATTGCAGGGGCAATCATCTTACTTCCTCAATCATTTGAAAATCTTGGTCAATCGGCACTCGCGCAGTCGCTTATGGTTTCAAACTTCTACTTCTGGCAACAGGATGGATACTTCGCGGCGCCTTCGGACTACGAGGCCTTACTCCATACATGGTCACTCGCCGTCGAGGAGCAATTCTACCTTATCTTGCCGGCGTTGTTAGTTTTCCTCAATCGTAAGTTTCCGGCACGTATTACTCTAGTTCTTGGGCTTGTTTTTTTGACCTCATTGATATGGAGTTTTTTGGGTCCCTATCTTTATCCTACGGCCAGTTTTTACCTTCTTCCTGCTCGGGCATGGGAGTTGCTGCTTGGCTCCCTCATCGCGATTTTTGCGATTAAGGTTCCAGGTGGTCGTCTAGGTGCGGAATTCCTCTCATTGGCCGGAATCGTCCTTATGGTTTATCCCATGCTGACCTACGTGCCGACTACTCCCTTCCCGGGTATTGCTGCCATTTCACCGTGCCTAGGTGCTGCCCTTTTCATTCTGGCAACCAGGAAACATGGAACTCTAGCTCGGCAGTTTCTCTCACTTTCTCCATTCGTATTCATCGGGAAGATTTCCTATTCTCTTTACCTCTGGCACTGGCCGCTTTTGGTCTTTGGAAGGCATCTGTCCATTCATGAAACATCTCTTGAAAACCGCCTTGTCTTGTTAATAGCCTCCTTTGCTTTAGCGATCCTTTCATGGCGTTACGTCGAAACTCCCTTCCGTAGGCCCGGGTTGCTTGCTGGGCAAAAACAGACATTCATCTTTTTTTATGTCGCCACCTTCATAATAGCCGTGGCTGGAACCATTGCATATAAAACCGATGGTCTACCCATACGGTTCGATTCCAAAATCCTTGCCGTTTCAAGGGTCTCCGACGAAAAATTCGATGCTCCAGATAATCGTAATTTGCGCGAGGATGGGAAGATTCCTCGTTTGGAAAAAACGCCCGACGTCAAACCTACTATCATGGTTTGGGGCGACAGCCATGCCAAAGCAGCCCTGCCTGTATTCCGTGTTCTCTGTCAACACTACCAGACTGACATTCTCTACGCCTGTAAAGGCGGCACACCTCCCATTCTTGGGATTGCACGTAAGCCGCTAAAGGAAGACATGGCTGAATACAACGATGCTGTGTTTGGGGCTCTGCAAAAAGAAGGAATAAAAACTATCATTCTGATCGCGCGCTGGAGAATTTACCCGCAAGAATCCACCAGTTTCTTCTCTCCGAACATAACCTATCGCACACCAAATGGGACATCTTCAGAGGTTGTTTTTGAAACACAGCTGCGTAAAACAATCAAGCAACTGTATGCGAAGGGCATACGGGTAGTAATAATGAAACAAGTCCCTTTTCAAAGGCGCAGCGTGCCGCAAAATATCGTTAATGCCGTTCGCTTCGGCAGAAATGAAAATAAGATTGGAGTAAGTGTGGAAGATCATTTGAAAGATCAAGAATATGTGAACGGCGTCATCGACTCTCTCGGCCCTTATGTGACTATTCTCGACCCCTTGCCAATATTACGGAATGGCAACCGCACGCGTATCAGCCAAGATGGAAAACCTCTCTATCGTGACGCCGATCATCTTTCTTTTACGGGTTCTCAAATTCTCCGCCCGCTTTTTGAACCCATTTTTAAAAACCCATCGTCTTCTTCAAAGTGACACTTCTATGATTTCGAGATTTTTAAGTTGGAGAATGGGGTCCATTAAGTGAAGTTGTTTGTCTTTAAAGGTGCTACTCAGTGAGTTGGCCGCTAAGGCTGAGATATTTTTGCGCGACCAGGAGGCCAATCAAATGTTCTTTTTTTGGGTCAGTGAATTCAATGTAAAAGCGTTTGAAGTTATTGATAATTTCTTCTGCTTCGTGGGTGTGTGTGAGGTAATACTCTATTTTCTGCGTTAGGTCGGAATAATCATCCCGTAACTGCACATAATGTTTTCCCGGTTTTAGAGTTCCTTCCATAAACCATGATTCATATTTAGGTTGAGTCATGAAGCAGAGAGAGTTGGATTGTGCGATCCATTTGAGATTGGTTGCTACGTCATTACCCTCGATGGAAAGGATGAATTTGTGTTGAAGCTGTTCCTTTATGGAGAGGAAGGGCTTTTTCCAAGAGTTCATTTCTTTGTCATCGAGCTTATTGGTCATGCCGAGATTGCACAGTGTATTTCCGAAGTGTTTACGAAAAAAATCACGGCGGTGGTCGCGTTTGACTTTGCCGCGCCAAACAAGGGAGTTTTTTTTCTGGTGAACGGGCGTGGTGTCAGTGATGGGGCGAAAGTGGCGAATGCTATTAAGGCGGAGTAAGATGCTGTTATCGTGAGGCTTTTGAAGAGGGCGGGTTTTTACGAATCTAGGGAAGTCAGTGACATCGGTGACGTCCCCAAAGCGTGAAGTAGTGCGCACATGGGGAGGGAAGTAGCGCATGATACGACGAAAATCGAACAGGTAGGTTGTCTTGTGGTGGGGGACTTGTGAGAGGGGTAGGGCTGAGTCTGGGACTGGAAAAGCCTCATTGAGTTTGTTGTAATAGTTTACACGGCGATAGATTCGCTCATGATCATACTGGCTGAGAAGGGCGAGTTTTTTAGAAAGGCTAGCCCGGTAATGATTAGATGGATACAGATAGTGCTCGGCAATACCGCGCACGTAAAAAGCTATTTTACGGAGTTGCTGATTTTCTGATAATAGCATGGTTGCTTGGCTGAGAGAGGAGGCTCAATTGTATACGATAAAGATGTTTATTTAATGCCTAGGTAATTGATGAGCTCTTTGGCATTGCGTTCAATACTGTATTGTTCTGAGGTTCTTTGGGCGTTTTGCCGCATCTGCTGTCGAGCTTCGTTACGCAGTGCGCAGAATGTAGAAACGCATGCTGCGATGTCGGTGGCGAGATGATCGGTAGCTCCTTCAATGACGTAGCCATCTTCCCCCTCAGTGATGATTTCCGACGACCCGTTAGTCGTCGTGGTGATCGCGGGTAGACCACATGCCAGTGATTCTAGCACGACGTTTGCGAAAGGATCATAGAGCGAGGGAAAAACAAACAGGTCAGCCTCGCGATAGGCGTCTTGAATCTGGCGGGTAGGACCTTCGAATGTAACGAGATTTGGGATGCCGAGTTTTTTAGCTTGTTCCTGATAGGGGGATGGGTTGTCCCTGCCGATAACACGTAGTTGGCAGATGTATCCGTCGTTTTTTGCGAGAGCGACGGCCTCAATGACCGGGCCGAGGCCTTTACGCTTAAAATCCTGCCCGACGAAAAGGAGTTCTAATGTTTTGCGCTCACGCAGTGAGGTGTCGGCGGTAAACTGGGAGTGGTCTACTCCATTGTAGATTACATGGATTCGATCTTGCGGGTAATCGTAGTATTCGCCGATGATCTTCTTTGAGAGCTTGGAATTGGTCACGATCATTCGGGTGTTGTTAGAATCGAGGATAGCCTTCTCTATCTCAAGGATCGCCTTATGCCGCGGATTGAGTGATTGTAGGAATTGGTGGATTTTTCCCGGGTAGCGGATCTTCATCCAGAAGCAGTGCAGGGGATCGGAAACGCGAAATGCGTCCGAGGGATAGCTGCGAGAGAGGGCGATCACGCGGTCTGCTTTTAGCTTCTGAGCTTCTATTTGCGCGTTTTTGTTGAATGAACGATTTCGCCGAGAGGACGTCGTCCGATTTACTTTGATCGGGACGTGTTTCAGATCGGGATGAATGTCATTAGCAAAAATTTCAGCCAGCACCCAGACCTCGTGTCCCATCTCGCAGAGTTCGCGGCACAGGTTAGCGGCATAGCGTTCTGCGCCGCCTTTGGTGAATGAGCATTCGCTACGTATAACGGCTATTTTCATCCAAGATCAGGGTGGTTCTCGCGGAACCATTGCACGTATTTTTCAAGTCCTTTGGCGATAGGAGTGTTCGGCTGATAGCCGAGAAGTTGCTCAGCTTTGCTGACGTCCGCATATGTTCGAGGCACATCACCCGGTTGGTCCGGCATTTGATTGATGATGGCTTTCTTGCCAATGGTTTTTTCGAGCATCGTGATCAGCTCCGTCAGAGTGGTGGTGGCTGATCCGCCTAGGTTGAAAATATCGAAGTCCTTGGCGTCATACTTGATGGCACTGACTACGCCAGAAATGATGTCTTCCACATAGGTGTAGTCACGTGCAGTCGAGCCGTCACCATAGCGATCGATCGGCTCGCCCTGAAGAATTTTTTGAGTGAACTTGGCAATGGCTAGGTCAGGCCGCTGGCGCGGGCCGTAAACCGTGAAGAATCGCAGGCAGGAACAGCGGATGTCAAACAGGTTTGCGTAGTTCGAGCAGATCTGCTCACAGGAAAGCTTGGTGGCAGCGTAAGGGGAGATCGTCCGCTCGATGAGGTCGTTTTCAGCAAAGGGGACCTTTTTGTTGACTCCGTAAACGGATGACGATGACGCTAATACGAAGTGATTCACGCCGTGATAACGGCAGGCATCGAGAAGATTGAAGGTTCCGTCGATGTTGGTGGTGAAGTAGAGCTTGGGGTCGACGATTGAGGGGCGTACTCCGGCTCGAGCGGCGAGGTGGACGACGGCGTCGAATTGGTTTCGCGCAAAGGTGCGCTCGACCGTGACTGCATCTCGAATATCTGCCTCGACGAGCTGGATGTCGCTAATGACATGTGCAAGGTTTCCGCGTTTGATTACAGGGTCATAGTAGTCGTTGAAGTCATCGAATACTGTGACTTGATGGCCCTGTTTTAGTAGAGCCTCTGTGAGATGAGAGCCGATGAATCCAGCGCCACCGGTGACTAAGAAATGCATAGCTGATTATCCAGTGAACTTTCTATGGAGTCTAGCACAGATATGGGTTTTCTAGATATCACCTATTCTTCCTACTATTCCGCTTGAGTCTCCAGCGGTCGTGGAGCCAGAAGATATCACGACTGTAGGTGTGCATGATATTCTCCATGACCTTAACCAGTAAGTGAGTGGCTTCAACCTTATCAATCTGAGGGGAGAGCTGGATGGGTTTGTGGAAACGCATTTCCCACCGGCCTGGAGAGAGCGTTTCCAGGGTGACGGGGATGACTGGGCACTGGTGTTTGAGAGCGAGGATAGCGGGTAGCGGAGTAATCGATGATTCTGCGCCAAATAGTTTGGTTTTGAGTCCGGCTCGGCCAGAGTATTGATCGCAAAGGATACCTAGGAACCCTCCTTTTTTGAGGAATTTTTGAGCCATGATGAGGCCTCGTTTGCGGGAGAAGAGTTGAGAGCCACCTGATTCCCTTTGTTTTTTGACGTGCTCATCGATGAGTGGATTTTGTAGCGGGCGATACATGCCTCCAACGGGGTTCTCATTGGGAATCAACTCATGCATTTTTGTCAGGATCTCCCAGTTTCCCATGTGAAAGAGGAGTAGGATGGCGCCCTGCTCTTTGGGGATGTTTTCGATATTGTGTAG
>Ga0115547_1002077_pt1 | contig 11349 bp, 4 predicted proteins | sample COGITO_mtgs_1004_3_FD_87185 | JGI IMG/M metagenome (GOLD analysis project Ga0115547, IMG submission 87185) | Pelagic marine microbial communities from North Sea - COGITO_mtgs_100420 | ecosystem: Environmental > Aquatic > Marine > Epipelagic | place: Germany:Helgoland, sampling site Kabeltonne...
CCCATCGACCATCTGGCAGTTTCACTTTCAGCTTCGGCACCGTCGGACTGCTTGATCCACACTTTCCAGAAATAGAGAGTGTTTGATTTGAGCGATTGCCCTGCGTATTCCACCTGAATCGACTGATCGCTCTGAACGACGCCACTGTCCCAAACGTCCCCTTGGTTCCGTTTAAGCAGGTCGGGCGATGAGGCCACAAGAATCCGGTAAGCGCTTTGCCGCACTCCCCTTTCAGCCTTCAGGCTTCCGCCTTCATTCTTTCCGAGGATGACCCAACTCAAACGGGGATGGAGCACATCAATGCCCTCCGGATTGACCAGATACTCGCAACGCAAGTGATCCACTGTGCTCCCAGTTAAGCTGCTGAGACTGGTGATGATCAGTGCCATCATTATTGTAGTAAGTCGCTTCATAGATTTATTATCGTAACCCATTAACTGATATAGGCTCGGCGCTCAACAGGCGAATTGGCCCCAACAACCCCGACTCCATCAATGGTGCGTCTGGCTCGTTTTTATAAAATGGATAAGCCGTCCACGTCGTCCGCTCAGCCTCAGGGAGTTTAGCGTCGCCGATCAGACGGTTTTTCCAAACATTGGTCACGCGCACCTCCACCATGTTGGCTCCAGCTTTCGCCGCATCGGTGATGTCGATCCGAAACGGCGCATTCCACAATACGCCCAGCGGCTGGTCATTCACAAACACCTCGGCCAAATGGCTGACTGCGCCGAGATCCAAATCCACACGACGTCCCTTCTTCAAACGCGCCGCATCCAGTGTGATCGCTTTGCGGTAGCTTGCCGTGCCGGAGAAATATTTGATCCCCTCTTCCGGACGCTGCGTCCAGGATTCCAGCGTATCAAAAACGACCTCCCCTTCCGGTGCGCCACGCTTTTCAGGGAAAGAAACCGACCAACTGCCCAGCACCGTTGCCGGCGTCGGCAAGTCGGCAACCGTGACCTTTGTTGTGCCGCCGTTCTGGAAGCTCACCGCATATTCGCCCGATTCCCAGACACACAATTCCGCATCGCCATTGGCGCACGTGCGAATTGTTGGGCTGAGCTCTGTTGCAACTGTGACCTGTTGAGTCAAGCTACGCACTCGCTTGCCATCCTGCACTAGCTCCGTGACACAGTCTTTGGCTTCGCCCGATGTCTTAAAAATAATAAATTGCGCATCATACGGCATCATCCGTAAAGACACAGTCGTCGACGTTCCGTTGTCCTGAAACATGACCAACTCCGACTTTTTGCCCGTCACCGGGTCCCACGCCTCTGGAACAAGCCCAGTCACGCGGAACTGTAGCGTCAGCTCTTCAAGCCGCTCTTTTTGGTTCGATACATAATACATCTCGCCGGACGGCAGCTTGCGGTGAATATAGCGAACTTCGCTGTCAGCCAAACCCGAGCCAGCCAGAAAATCGGGCGATAGCGCATCCTCTTTGAAAATCGTCTCAAACGATTTACCGGTGATGACCCGGCCTTTGCCGACCCGGCGTTCTCCGGGGCCGACCGCATCCGGCCAAAGCTCAGCAGCCAACTGCTGAATCTTTAGGTCCGCTCGCGGATAATCGTTCATCGACGGGGAGCGAGTCGGCTTGGAGCCAATCACCGTGGCGCCGGCCTGAACCAGCTCCGCAACTTTCTCCAGTGCTTTCGGGGTGTAACGCGCCCCTTGCGGCAGCACCAAATAGCGGTAACGCATGCCAGAGGGCAGCACAACGAACCCGTCTTCGACGCTCATCGTGGCGAAGGTCGTCCAGTCGCACACGTCATAATCATAGCCCTCGGGCAGCACTGGCTTCATCATCTTGCGAGGATCGAGCTGCTTCGGCACATAATAAAAGGCACTGTTGGGTGAATCTTCGCCGTAATAGTAACAGACATCGGCAAAGAAACGTCCTTGGCGTAGCATATACTGACTGCGAGTCAGGTAATCAACCCACGCGCGACCGGGCTTCCACCAAGTCAGCGTGCGGTCAAAGTTCAGCCCAAACTGGCCCAGCGACTGGCCGGGGAAACGGTCATCCGGCTGATGCGCAAAGCGATGAAATACCATCTCATTCATACCCTTACAAAACTGACGGTCGCCGATGGGCTTGAGTTTGGAAGGATACTGGGTCCACCCATCATGATGGCCGAACGAGGTAAAGGCCTCGCAGGATACGATTTCTTTACCGTAAACGTGAGCGGCTGAAGCAGGTTCTTTGGTATTATCATTGCCCCCTACCCAGTTCGGCTGGTCGGGATGCGGTGCGCCGCCAATCCAGAATTCACCCTGCGGAATATCCATCATACCCAACGACTGAATCCCATCTGCGATGGTTGGTATACCGGTGCCCGGCGCTTCACCTTCCAGCAAAATGCCGCGCTCGTTACACAACCGTTTCAGCGTTCCGTAATATTGATCAACCAACAAGTCGGCGACGGTTCGGCGGTAATCCCATAAAAAGCGCTCGGTCAAATCCAAGTCACCCACTATCCGGCCGGTAACTGTAATCAGCCATTTTCGGTTCCAATATCCACGCAGTTGCTGGAATTGTTCGGCAAAATCTTTTGTCCACGTCTGGCACCCCGCTTCCCAGCTATCGACCGTCACACAATTGAACGCATCTCCAGTCAACGCCCCAAACCGATCCGTCAAGTGCCCCAGCACACCTTCGTGGAAGTTGTGTTCCATCGCCGCCGCGCTCAGCTTATCCACCTCCAAGCCCTCAGCAGCCCCGGATGCAGGCGAAACCTTATTGCCTTTTGCTGTATGACCAATGCGCAAAATCGTCCAGCTCCCCACCGGCAAGTCACACACAAGCGTTCCGTCCGACTGCAACTGATCGGTCAAATCAATAATCGAATCCAGTGTAATCTGTTCCTCTTGGGGAATACTTTGTTTGGACGGGTTCGACAGATCCGGACGCGCACTGCCACGCCCCGCTTTGGCGTGAATTCTTTGCAAACGTGCCGACTGGAAATTCAACTCATAGAGCCTAGTCGCTTCGCGCGAATGACTGCCTGTGAATTCGAGTTTCGCGAAACGACTTTCGCGAGAGCGAAAGCCTTCGATCAGCTCTTCACGCCCCGCTGGCACATGACCGCGGCGGCAAGAGGCGGAGGCAATCGGGCGCCATGTCTGACCATCCTCACTAATGGAAAGCTTCACGCTGCGATTGCTGCATTGCTCAAATAACTGTATGACCAAAGAGCTGAGTTTCACCGGATTCTCAAACTCAAAGCTAACATGAATAGGACCATGTCCGGAAGGAGTTGTCGGTGGCAGTTCAATGAACGTTTCCGGATCTCCATCAATCGCTGCTGCCCAATCGACATCTTTAAGATTAGAAGAAACTTTCGGGCGGAGCGCGGAAACAGGGGTTGCATCTCCCGCGATCGCCGGAAACGCTAACACAGCGATGTCCTGATAATAGCCCAATGTTTCGCGCGGCTTCGGCAATTTGATCTCCCCTTTCAGCGGCCCTTTAACCATTACATCGCGCCATGCCAGCTCCTGCATAGACAGCTCCGGGCTGATCCATGGGCCACCAGACCCCGAAACACCCGCCGCACTGGTTGAACCCAATCGAAGTCCCAAACGGTCGCATTCTTTCGCGGCATGCTCCACCGCATCCAGCCAAGCGGGTGACAACATCGACAGTTCCCCTTCCGATGCCGCATTTCCTCCGATATAGAAAATCTGTGCGCCTTTCAGGCCGATCTCTTTCATCGCCTCCAGGTCTTTGGTGATACCATATTGAGTCACGTTATCATCCATCCAGTGCCACCAGGTGCGCGGCCGACAGTCATCTGCGGGAGTCACGAATCCCGCGTAAAGTGACGCCTCCGCAACCTCTACAGCCGAACTGTCTTTTGCGAATGCAACCGAGCCTAGCAGACCGACAATCACCATTATAAATGCTATGTTATTCATATTCTTCATCCCACGATCTTAAAGGGTCCCTGAAGTCATCAGTTTAAGAATAAACTTCATGCACCACCTTGCGCCCTTCAGCTAAACGAATCCCACTGGCTGCGACGCGCGCTATGGTATGACAAAAACACCAATCGCACAATATACGTAAATACGTAAAAGGGACGAAACCTTGCGGACACACGAATCACTCCGCTTCCATGCACTGCCCAGATAGAACGAGCGCACTATAATCACACTGACTTAATGCGCCAGTTAATAACGGCTCAGGGCATCTGCTTCTGCCTATTTAGACACGGGAGTGGTCCACTTGAATCTAGCAAAGACAACCTTGCTCAGGTCCGAACCCTCCTGAGATTTGATTTCGATTTTTTTGACCTCTGACCAGTCCCCCAGACTCCTGCCGTCGTGCCGAATCTTTAATTCGTCGATCTTGAGGGTTTTAGTCTGCCATGTATCGGCAGCAGTAATATCAACATCGACTGCAAACCATTTATTGGCAGCTAGAACGACCTGCTGAGGTTGGGTGCAATAGAACATGAAACTCAACTCTGCCCCATGGGGAGCACTGTATTTGGCGTCGGAAAACTGTGTAGTAGAAATACCCAAACGATTATTTATTGAGCGAAACCCTTTAATGCCTTGAGGACCTTCAGCTGGTGCGACCAGGCTCCACTGCCCTACCCCCTCTGGAATCAGATTGGACTTTTTCTCCGTCGCAATCGCATTTCCTAATTCCGTTGGAATGGCGGCTTCAAAATCCGAGGAGATAACACAATCATTCGTATAGCGTATATTTGCATAGGAGAAAACATAGTCGTTAACGTTTACGACTGGAAGTTTTGCAATCCAAGTATCTCCTTTTCGAACTGATTCTACATCGCGCCAGTTCCTCTCAATATTGTTTGGAGTTTTCAGGCATATGTAAGCCTGAAGTTCTTTGATACGCTCTGGACTTGCGGGAGTAATATGAATCTCAGTGACACCATCGCTCCCCAGCTTGAGCTCAGAATGTGGACGTTCAGGCCAAAAGATATCTTTATCTAATACATGTTTTTCGAGCCACAGTTTGCAGTCATCCCCCAGTTTTTCTGTATTGTGGTGACCTCGTGCCTGAACCGCATAATCCCATGGGATGCCAGGCTTGAACATTGCAAAACTGTCCGGACCTCTCTCGTGGCCCCCGTGATGGTCATTTGAACCGTTTAACCAAAGAGTCGCAGCGGTGATATAGGGAGAATGCGCCTGTGGGGCAAGGCTCGCTAAGAAGACTGCCTCGCCCTGAGTTTTTTCCGGATTTATGTAGGGGGTGTTGTATTTCCAGACACGACTACCACGATAATACGTATTCCAGCCAATACCGAAGTAGGCAACAATCGCCTTTACACGTGAGTCCATCCCCAGATTCCACATAATTGTTCCGCCGTAGGAAAACCCCTTGGCTCCGATACGTGTCGCATCGACCTCCTTCTGTGTAAGCAGAAAACTTAAAGCCCTGCGCTGAATGGCACTCCAGATATAATCGGATGCCTCTTTGGGATCGGCTATCGACGTTCCATCTCTATACTTCGTCCATACTGGCTGCCGCTTCATATTGCCATGTGAAAGTTCTTCCGGGTATTTCGTGTAGTGCTGATTATTAAGCTCACCCGCATAGTCATGAGCCAGCACCGCCCAACCCTCGTTTACATAGTCTTTGGGAATTCTCGGTGCGCCATGCCAACCATGCACATCCAAAAGACCCGGCGCATTCATTGCGCCTTCTTTAACACTGTATTTACAGAAGACGCGTATTTCATGATCAAGCACATAGGCACTAATGTAAGACTCTTTGTAATAGATTCCGTCCTTCGTCTCTTCCTTGACGATCTCTTCTTTAAATTCGCCCTTGTCCGGGTCGTAGTCATCCCAGAGTTCAGGTGGTGTGAGAAAATTTCCTGCTGCGTGAGTCACTAAGCTCGTGACTGTTAGCAGGACACCTACCAAAGTTGATTTAAGAATACCATTCATGTTTTTTATAGAGAGGAAATCGCTTTTCGCATGGTCAAGGCGAGAGACGGTTTCGGGTTTGTGACGGATGCGACCTTAACAGCTGACGCCACGATACAATTTTTCAGTGACCAAGCAGATCGTTAATCCATTGGACCATTGAATCGGCATACGAATCCTTGGCATTACGGATTGTGGGTTGGCCGTCAAGTAATGCGGGGCCATGCATACCACCTTCGAGGAGGACTAGTTTCGTGGGCACTCCATTCTGTTTGCAGGCCTCATGGTAACGCTTTGAATTTTCCGGCTTTACCACCCGATCATTCGTGCCCTGAACGAGGAATGCCGGCGGTGTTTGCTGGTCCACCTGCTCATCATTGGACAGCATGGCGCGCAATGCCTCAGAAGGATCCGCGCCGAGTAGATGGAGAGAACTGCCCGCATGCGTGAGCTCTTTTCTCATCGAAATCAATGGGTAGATCAGGCAGGTAAAGTCGGGACGCGCACTGACTGCATCAATCGCATCAATCGGCTGGTATCCAAACGGCTCATCGTAATGAACGCTCAATGTGGATACTTCATGCCCTCCGGCAGAGAATCCCATTGCACCGATTTTAGTGGGATCCACACCAAACTCTTTGGCCCGACTACGGACAATACGTAGTGCGCGTTGCGCATCCCACAAAGGAATCGGATGATTGAAAGGACTACAACGATAGCTGACCATAAAAACAGCGATTCCCTTGTCGTTCAAAAACTGCTGCATCGGCATCCCCTCGACTCCGATGCAAACAGCACCATAACCGCCACCGCAGAAGATCACCATTGCGACACCACTTGCGTCCTCTTCGTGCGGCAGATAGACATCGATTGACGGCACGCGAGTATTGTGACGATTGCCATTGGGAACTTGATATGAACCGTTTTGGATCGCAGTTGCGGTGGCGGATGACAACTCCGCATCCCCAGCCTTCGCGCCTGGTGGAGTTTCCGGCCAAAGTAGAATGGTCTGTATGGTGGATTCTCCAGCGAAGATGCTTGTGGTGAAACACAGGAAGCTAAGCACCAGCACCTGACTCATCTTAAGGGCGCTCCCAAAAAAATCATTTTGTCGGCGCGGGTTAGGTTGTTTCGTATGTTTCATAATTAAATAATGAAAGTCTCTACATGAAATCGTAAAATAGTATCCCCAAAGAAGTCGCAGTGCCTAGCTTAATTCTGGCTGACCCCAGCGCGCAGGAAGATTTTATCAAGCCCCTCACTGGCCGTGGCGGTCACCGTGGTGGTGGTGCCGATGGTGTTGGTGGAAAAAGTGACGGTAATTCCCCCATCCGGGCCATTGCCGCTGAGATACCAGTCGACCAGATTGGGCGACCACTCGTAGTAGCCAGTTAGATCATCCGGCACCGTGGCGTTCTGTGGGTGAGTGAAGGTGGTGATGTTCCCAGCGGTGGAAATGTTAGCCAGCCCTGCGTTGAACTGCCCTGGGTGGGAACCGAACCATGCCTCGAGTCCGTTACCAAGCTGGTCACCGTCAGGATCATCGGCGAAGTCCTGATCGTCGACAGCGAGACCGAAGGCGGGATCCGAGATCCAAGAATCAAAATTGTCAGAGCTCAACTCACCTACAACGTCAATCTCGCGGAAGACAAAATCGTCTCCTGCGGAGTTACCGCCAGTGGAACCCGCCGTGAATCGGATGGATTCGATCCCTGTGGCATCCAAGCCGGTCAGATGGACCTTCGTGGCGCCCCCAGCATTATTGAACGGTGCAAAATCAACCGTTGCGAGAAGGGCGTAGCTGCCACCCACCGGCTTCACCTCCACCGTCCACACCTGATTCCCGAACCCCGAGTCACTCCAGGACGCGATTGCTTGGATCGAGGTAATGTCATAACCTGCTGCATTTGCGCCCAAGTCGTATTCAGCAATGGCACCTTCATTCGACCAAGTGCCTTCGGCGTCCCCTTCGGGAAAGCTTCCATGAATGCCGTCGTTCAGTTCCGACGGTGATGCGCCGTTGGAGATCGTCCAGCCAGTTGCTACAGTCGCGGTGAGCCCGTGGAGGAGATCCGATGCGCTCTGGTCGCCATCGTAGGCCTGGTCTGTGGCACTACTGACTGCCGTAAAGGACCCTGAAAACGCGGCGTCGATCGTCACCGCGGGAGTCGCGGCGCCTACAACGTCGATCTCGCGGAAGACAAAATCGTCTCCTGCGGAGTTACCGCCAGTGGAAGCCGCCGTGAACCTGATGAATTCGATACCGGTGGCATCCAAGCCAGTCAGATTGACCTTCGTTGCGCCCCCAGTATGATTAAACGGTGTAAAATCAACTGTTGCGAGAAGGGTATAGCTTCCCCCCACCGGCTTCACCTCTACCGTCCACACCTGATTCCCGAAGCCCGAGTCAGCCCAGGACGCGATCGCTTGGATCGAGGTAATGTCATAGCCGAGTACATCTGCGCCCAAATAGTATTCAGCAATGGCACCTTCATTCGACCAAGTGCCTTCGGCGTCCCCTCCGGGAAAGCCTCCATGAATGCCGTCGTTCAGTTCCGAGGGTGATGCGCCGTTGGAGATCGTCCAGTCAGTTGCGACAGTCGCGGTGAGCCCGTGGAGGAGATCCGATGCGCTCTGGTCGCCCTCGTAGGCCGACTCTGTGGCACTACTAACTGCCGTAAAGGACCCTGAAAAACCGGCGTCAATCGTCACCGCTGCGTTGGTGGTGAAGTTCCATGTGGTGTCGTCAAGGATACCGAGAAAAGGGTTGCCGGTGGCGTCCGTGATGGCGGTGGCAGCGATTTGGACGGCGTAGTTGGTGCCAGGATCGAGATTCGAGCTAGGATTGATCGTCAAGACCGCACCGGAGATTGAGATCTGGGCGTCACCGACGGGGATTGCCGTTTCGGAGGGCGCGTCGAGATTCTTGATCGTGATGTTGCCTGTGCCTATAGTGATGTCCTCGTCGAAGGTCACCACCAGATTGTTGCCCACTGGGGCATTGCCCGCCTCATCCGCGGGGCTCAGGTTATTGATCATTGGAGCGACGACATCGGGGCCATTCGCGGCGCCTACAACGTCAATCTCGCGGAAGACGAAATCGTTTCCATTGGAGTTGCCATCAGTGGAACCCGTCGTGAACTTGATGGATTCGATACCTGTAGCATCCAAGCCGGTCAGATTGACCTTCGTTGCACCCCCAGTATTATTGAACGGTGTAAAATCAACCGTTGCAAGAAGAGCGTAGCTGCCACCCACCGGCTTCACCTCCACCGTCCATACCTGATTCCCGAACCCCGAGTCAGTCCAGGACGCGATCGCTTGGATCGAGGTAATGTCATAACCTGCTACATTTGCGCCCAAGTCGTATTCAGCAATGGCACCTTCATCCGACCAAGTGCCTTCGGCGCTATTGCCTGCGGCCGCGAAACTAACGCCATGAATGCCGTCGTTCAGTTCGGGCACCGTTGAGCCGTTGGTGAGGTTCCAGCCAGTTGCGACAGTCGCGGTGAGCTCATGGATGAGATCCGATGCGCTCTGGTCGCCGTCGTAGGCCTGGTCTGTGGCACTACTGACTTCCGTAAAGGACCCCGAAAACGCGGGGTCGATCGTCACCGCCGCGTGGGCGGAGATGGCGGTGAAGGCAAGGCCAGCAATTGCAGCGAGGCCCATCGTTAAATTTGTTGTATCACTCATTTTCATTGGGGGTTTTTATAAGAAGGACAGATCGCATCATACGATAAAATCTCGAATCGCGCAATATACGTAAATACGTAGCGAGCCCCTGCCCTCTTTTCGCCGGACGACTTGGCCCGCCATCACTGCCTAGTGATGGCGGGCCAGAAAGGATGGCGGGCCAGAAAGAAAATGCCTGGCTCAATTCTGGCTGACCCCGGCGCGTAGGAAGATTCTATCAAGCCCCTCACTGGCCGTGGCGGTCACCGTGGTGGTGGTGCCGATGGTGTTGGTGGAAAAAGTGACGGTACTTCCCCCATCTGGGCCATTGCCGCTGAGATACCAGTCGACCAGATTGGGCGACCACTCGTAGTAGCCAGTCAGATCGCCCGGCAAGGTGGCGTTCTGTGGATGAGTGAAGGTGGTGGTGGTCCCATCGGTGGCAATGCTAGTCAGCCCTGTGTTGAACTGCCCCGGATGGGTGCCGAACCATGCTTCGATCCCGTTACCGAGCTGGTCACCGTCAGAATCATCGGCGAAGTCTTGGTCGGCAACAGCGAGACCGAAGGCGGGATCAGATATCCAGGAATCAAAATTATCAGAGTCGAAATCAAGCGCCTGGATCCCCTCAAACCATTCCTGTGCCATCAGCTCGTAGTGCGTGTTGTCTGGGTGGTTGATGTTGTTGGACAGCACACCGGGCTTGATGGCGGAGGCGTAATTATTCGGATCAACGAGGAAGGGTGTATAGAGGTCGACGGTGCTTACCTTGTGGCCATTACCAGCGTAAGTCGGCACGAGGGTGTCGCGGATGTAGACGTTGTAATCGTATAGTGTCTGGTCGAAGCTGACGAGCGGCGAGGTTTGCGCTACAATCAAGTGCACATCCGGAGCAGTTGTCACAATACTGTCCACCAGATTGTTCAATGCTGTCTGACTACCGCTACCTAAGCCGTTGATGCCGATCAAGAGCAAGATCACGTCCGGGTTGTCGGCAGCGATGAATCCGTCAACATTGTCCCAGATAGCCTGACCACCATATCCTCGGTGGCCGTCCTGACCGAAGTCGCGTAGATCAAACGCGGGCGTGTAGGTGCCGCCGTTGGTCGGGTCACCGGAGCTGCCGTCCCAGGGCTCGGTCGAGGCACCGACAAACTGGAAGTTATACTCGGCGTTCGTGAGGCGGGTGTAGAGTCCACTGCGATAGCCGAACTTAAAGGGGTGCGTCCAGTTCGGGTTGTCGGTGTAGCCGACCGTGAGCGAGTCACCGAGGCACATGATACGGAGCGGCTCAGGAGTCGCGGCGCCTTCCACGTCAATTTCGCGGATGACGAAATCGTTTCCAACGGAGTTACCAGCAGTGGAACCCGCCGTGAACCGGATGGATTCGATACCTGTAGCATCCAAGCCGGTCAGATTGACCTTCGTTGCGCCCCCTGTATTATTGAACGGAGTAAAATCCACCGTTGCGAGAACGGCGTAGCTGCCACCCACCGGCTTCACCTCCACCGTCCACACCTGATTGCCGAACCCCGAGTCAGCCCAGGATGCGATCGATTGGATCGAGGTAATGTCATAACCTGCTGCATTTGCGCCCAAGTCGTATTCAGCAATGGCACCTTCATTCGACCAAGTGCCTTCAGCGTCCCCTCCAGGAAACGCTCCATGAATGCCGTCGTTCAGCTCAGTCAGCGTTGCACCACCGCCGGAGGTCCATCCTACACTTGCGACGGTCGCAGTGAGCCCATTGAGCAAATCCGATGC